>Ga0307508_10006234_pt1 | contig 11235 bp, 8 predicted proteins | sample 9_EM_MG_FD_203089 | JGI IMG/M metagenome (GOLD analysis project Ga0307508, IMG submission 203089) | Populus trichocarpa ectomycorrhiza microbial communities from riparian zone in the Pacific Northwest, United States - 9_EM | ecosystem: Host-associated > Plants > Roots > Unclassified | place...
GCCGAGCACGACGGTCTGCTTCTCCATCGCCCGCCGCAGCGCCGCGATGTCGTCGCGCAGCCGGGCCGCCCGCTCGAACTCGAGCTCCTCGGAGGCCTGCAGCATGTCGCGCTCGAGCCGCTTGACAAACGCGTCGGTGCGCCCGGCCATGAAGTCGCAGAAGTCGTCGACGATCGCCCGGTGCTCCTCGGCCGTGACCGTGCCGACGCACGGCGCCGAGCATTTGCCGATGTAGCCGAGCAGGCAGGGGCGGCCGATCTGGCCGGCTCGCTTGAACACGCCGGTCGAGCAGGTGCGTGCCGGGAAGACGCGGAGCAGCAGGTCGAGGGTCTCGCGGATGGCCCAGGCGTGCGAATACGGTCCGAAGTAGCGCACGCCTTTGCGCTTGGCGCCGCGCATGACCTGCAGCCGGGGAAATTCCTCGTTCAGCGTGACGGCCAAGAACGGATACGACTTGTCGTCGCGGTATTTGACGTTGAAGCGCGGGTCGAACTCCTTGATCCAGGAGAATTCGAGCTGCAGCGCCTCGACCTCGCTGCTAACTGTGACCCAGTCCACAGAGCTGGCGGTGGTGACCATCTGCTGCGTGCGCGCGTGCAGCGTCCACGTATCGGCGAAGTAGGAATTCAACCGGCTACGCAGGCTTTTTGCCTTGCCGACGTAAATGACCCGGCCGCCCGGATCGCGGAAGCGGTAGACGCCGGGCGCGTCGGGAATGGTCCCGGGCGCGGGACGGTAAGAGGACGGGTCAGGCACGACTCAACATTAGTGCGCACCCCTGACATGATTGTCCGACCGGAGGTCCGTTGCCGCCGCCACGGCGTCGGGCCTCCGGCCGGAAACTCGTGGATCCGTCAGGCCTTGACGACGTTGTCGCCGTCCACCTTGACCTTGGTCTCGGGCAGGGCCTTCGAGGCCGGGCCCCCGGTCGGCGAGCCGTCCTCGATGGAGAACGTGCTGCCGTGGCACGGGCAGCTGATCACGCCGCCGTCGACCTTGTTGACGTCGCAGCCGGCGTGGGTGCAGACCTTGCTGAAGGCCTTGAACGTGCCCGCCTGCGGCTGCGTGATCACCAGGTCGCCCTTGATGATTCCGCCGCCACTCGGAACGTCGGCGACCGCGACGAGCGCGGTGGCGCCACTGCCGCCGGACTTCGCATCCTTGGAGCTCGTACCCCCGTCAGCGGCCGCACCCGTGCTGCCCGCCGGCGCGGGGTTGTTGGTGAAGTCGCTGCCGCTGGTATTGGTGCTGCTGGTCGTGTCTGTGCCGCAGGCCGCCAGGAAGCACGTGGCGCCGAGGGCTCCGGCACCTGCCAGCACGGCGCGGCGGGTCGGGATCGTGCCCGACCGGGTCGGCTCCTCGTGCTGGTGTTCGGTGTCGGCGTCGGTCCTCGTCTGCACGTCAGTCATCTGTCGGAACCCCTCCAGTACCCCTCTTGCCGCGCGCTTGCGTCACACGGCGTCGCCTTTACATACGCGGGCTCCACCAAAGTGGTTCATGTCTGTGCCGGGAAATTGTCGCCCCGCGTGGGCGCCTTCTTCACCCGCTTCGCGACGTTTGCACCCTGATTTCGCGCACGTTTCGCCCCGCGACCAGCGCCGTTGCCGGTCCGCCCAAGCTTTCCGGGCGGACCGGCAATGTAGCTGTGCGTCACCTGGGAGTGTGCTGAATCATCGCTGCGGCCATGACCGTGCCAACTTGCGAAAGCGCCGACAACGACGCCGGGCCTCCGACCGCGATCGAGGCCAGCCAAACGCTGCCCAGCCGCCGGCCCACTGACCGGCAGCGGTCAGGTCGCGCTGAGCGGGCGGTCTGCGGCTCGGACGGCCGAACGACGCTCAGCCAGCGCCACATTCGTCGACGGCGGCCGGGAGCGCGGCCAGGCCGGGAGCCCGTCCGCCGACGGCGTCAGCCAGCGTCTGCAAGGCGGGGCGGGGCGGACGACTTCGGTGCCGTCGCGCTCGGCGGCACCGAAATCGATCTTGGAGTTGGACTCGCTGGTGTAGCCGTAGGTTGCCGCGATGCCGGGGATCGTCAGCACCAGGACCAGCACGCCGAGGCGCAGGCTGGTCCGCATCCGGTCGGCCGCGGCAAGCGCGGGCCGGCATGCCGAACTGGGCTCAGCCCCCTGGCAAACCGCGCGGCGGTCGGACCCCACGCCAACCAGTGCCACCGACCGAGGAAACCACGCTCAGCCGCCGGCACACGGACCCGACCACCAAACCACGCTCAACCAGCGCCACCCCGACCAGCCAAACCGGGCTCAACCACCAACACACCGACCTGACCACCAAAGCACGCTGAATCGGCCGGCCGGCCGGCCGGTCGGTCGAATCGGTGAGCGGGCGGCATTCCGACAAGTTGACCCGTCAGACCGCAGCCGCCTTGGCGCGCGAGCGAGTGGTCCGCGGCTTTGCGGCGGCTTTCGGTGCCGCGTTGGCTTTGGCCGCTCGTGCCACCGCCGCGTCGGCCCCGGCCGGCTCGCCGGTGAGTCCGAGCATTGGCCGCAGGAACTGGCCGGTCGCGCTCTCCGGCACCTCGGCGATCTCCTCGGGCGTGCCGGTGGCGAGCACCAGGCCGCCCTTGTGACCGCCCTCGGGGCCCATGTCGATGAGCCAGTCGGCGTTCTTGATCACGTCAAGGTTGTGCTCGATGGTGATCACCGTGTTGCCCTTGTCGACCAGGCCGTTGAGCACCATCAGCAGCTTGCGGATGTCCTCGAAGTGCAGGCCCGTCGTCGGCTCGTCGAGCACGTAGACGGTGCGGCCGGTGGACCTTTTCTGCAGCTCGGAGGCGAGCTTGACACGCTGCGCCTCGCCGCCCGAGAGGGTCGGGGCGGGCTGGCCGAGCCGCACGTAGCCGAGGCCGACCTCGTTCAGGGTGCGCAGGTGCCGGTGGATCGCGGGGATCGCCGCGAAGAACTCGGCGGCCTCCTCGATCGGCATCTCCAGCACCTCGGAGATCGTCTTGCCCTTGTAGTGCACCTCGAGCGTTTCCCGGTTGTACCGGGCGCCCTTGCAGACCTCGCACGGGACGTACACGTCCGGCAGGAAGTTCATCTCGATCTTGATGGTGCCGTCGCCCGCGCAGTTCTCGCAGCGGCCGCCCTTGACGTTGAACGAGAACCGGCCCGGGCCGTACCCGCGCACCTTGGCCTCGGTCGTCTCCGCGAACAACTTGCGGATGTTGTCGAACACCCCTGTGTAGGTCGCCGGGTTGGAGCGCGGGGTGCGCCCGATCGGCGACTGGTCGACGCCGACGACCTTGTCGACGTTTTCCAGGCCGGTGATCCGGGTGTGCCGGCCGGGCACCATCCGGGCACCGTTGATCTGGTTGGCCAGCACCGTGTAGAGGATGTCGTTGACCAGCGTCGACTTGCCCGAGCCGCTGACCCCGGTGACCGCGATGAACTGCCCGAGCGGGAAGTCGACGGTCAGATTGCGCAGGTTGTGCTCGCGGGCACCCTGCACGACCAGCTCACGGCCGTCGGTGCGGGGACGCCGGGTGGGCGGGGTGGGTATCGACTTGCGGCCCGACAGATACGCACCTGTCGGTGACTGGCGGTTGGCCAGCAGGCCCTTCACCGAGCCGCTGTGCACGATGCTGCCGCCGTGCTCGCCGGCGCCCGGTCCGATGTCGACGATCCAGTCCGCCCGGCGGATCGTGTCCTCGTCGTGCTCGACCACGATCAGGGTGTTGCCCAGATTCTTCAGCCGGACCAGCGTCTCGATCAGGCGGTGGTTGTCGCGCTGGTGCAGGCCGATCGACGGCTCGTCCAACACGTACAGCACGCCGACCAGGCCGGAACCGATCTGGGTGGCCAGCCGGATCCGTTGCGCCTCGCCGCCCGAGAGTGTGCCGGCGCCGCGGTCCAGCGAGAGATAGTCGAGACCCACGTCGACCAGGAACCGGAGCCGGGCGTTGATCTCCTTGAGCACCCGCTCGGCGATCAGCTTTTGCCGGTCGTCCAGCTCGATGGTGGCGAGCAGGTCGGCGCACTCGCCCACCGACAGGTTGCACACCTCGGCGATGCTGCGGCCCGCGATGGTGACCGCGAGCACCTCCGGCTTCAGCCGGGTGCCGCCGCAGGCCGGGCACGGGATGTCCCGCATGTAGCCCTCGTACTTGTCGCGGGACCAGTCGCTCTCGGTGTCCGAGTGCCGGCGCTCGATCCACTGCACCACGCCCTCGAAGCCGGTGTAGTAGGAGCGCTCGCGGCCGTACTTGTTGCGGTACCGGACGTGCACCTGGTCCTCGGAGCCGTACAGGATCGTCTTCTGCGCGCGGCTGGGCAGCTGCCGCCAGGGCGTGTCGACGCTGAACTTCTCGGCCTGGGCCAGCGCCTCGAGCAGGCGCAGGAAATACTCCATCGTCGAGCCGCCGGCCCACGGCTGGATCGCACCCTCGCGCAGGCTGCGCTCGTCGTCGGGGACGAGCAGCTCGGGGTCGACCTCCTTCTTGGTGCCCAGGCCGGTGCACTCGGGGCAGGCACCGTAGGGCGCGTTGAAGGAGAACACCCGGGGCTCAAGATCCTCGATCGCCAGCGGGTGGTCGTTGGGGCAGGCCAGGTGCTCGGAGAAGCGGCGCTCCCGGCCCGGGTCGTCCTCGGCCAGATCGACGAAGTCGAGCAGCACCATGCCGCCGGAGAGCCCGAGCGCGGACTCGACCGAGTCGGTCAGCCGCTGCTTGCTGCTCGCCTTGACGCTGAGCCGGTCGACCACCACCTCGATGGTGTGCTTCTCCTGCTTCTTCAGCTTCGGCGGCTCGGTCAGCGGGTGCACCACGCCGTCGACCCGGGCCCGCGCATAGCCCTTGGCCTGCAACTCGCCGAACAGGTCGACGTATTCGCCCTTGCGGCCGCGCACCACCGGCGCGAGCACCATGAACCGGGTGCCGTCCGGCATCGCCAGCACCCGGTCGACGATCTGCTGCGGGCTCTGCTTACTGATCCGCTCGCCGCACACCGGGCAGTGCGGAACGCCGGTGCGGGCGAAGAGCAGACGCAGATAGTCGTAGACCTCGGTGATCGTGCCGACGGTGGACCGCGGGTTGCGGGACGTCGACTTCTGGTCGATCGAGACCGCCGGGGACAGGCCCTCGATGAAGTCGACGTCGGGTTTGTCCATCTGACCGAGGAATTGCCGCGCATAGGACGACAGCGACTCCACGTAGCGCCGCTGGCCCTCCGCGAAGATCGTGTCGAAGGCGAGGCTGGATTTGCCCGAACCGGACAAGCCGGTGAACACGATCATGGCGTCGCGGGGCAGGTCAAGGTTGACGTCGCGCAGGTTGTGCTCCCGCGCGCCGCGGATGATCAGTCGGTCGGCCACAGCCAGCCACTCCGTCTTGTTCTCGAGTCCGAGCAGAATCGCGGCAACTCTAGCCACGGGGTACGACAAGTTTGGTCGCCGAGGAGCGGACCTAGGTGCAGCGCTTCCCGCACCGTGCACATTCCCGCAGATCAGACGGCCGAGCTCACTCCCGCGGGGGAACCGGCAGATACCGCACGTCCCAGACCTGGGCGCCCCCGATGAGCTGCGGCGGGCCCAGCGCGTCGGTCAGCACGGCCTGCAGGGCGGGCCCGTTGCGGCTGTCCGGCACCAGCACCACGACGGCGGCGCGCCAGTAGGTCAGATCGGCCGCGATCTGCTGCCGGTTGACCGAGGTGAGGGTCGGCACCCAGCCGTACTCGCGGACCTGCCAGAGCAGGTCGGAGGTGTACCGGCGAGGGGCGCTCCACGAGCCGGTGTTGTCGCTGGGCGGGTTTGCCGGGCCCATGAAATAGCCGCGCGGCACCTTGAAGTCGAGCCCCGACAGCGCGGCCCAGCGCATCGCCGTGCGCCCGGTGGTGACGTCGGGCAGCGGCACCGGCACCAGGCTGCGGTCGGCCGGGACATATGAGCGCCACATCCCCGCAGCGATGAACGGCGGCATCGGGTCGGCCCCGACGATCGGCAACGGTTTGGGCGCCACCGGCGCCAGCGCCACGGTCAGCCCGATCCAGAACGCGACCTTCCGCCGGTGCGGCAGGGCGCCTGCGCGGTCGGCGGCCAGCGCGAGCAGGATGCCCACCACGGTCGCGGAGACCATCGCGAACCGGGTCACGCTGACCAGGTCGATGATCGGCACGTGGCTGATCAGCCCGAACGGCAGCGGGATCGAGGTGTCGTGATCCGCCACCCGCAGCCGCGGGCCCATCGACACGATCAGCAGCACCAGGCCGGCGATCGCGGTGGCCCGGGCGGCCACCGAGCGCCACAGCATGATCATGGCGACGACGAGCATGACCAGCATGGGTACGCCGAAGAAGGTGTTGTCCTCGGTCGCGCTCACGCTGAGCGAGCGGGCGAGCTCGCCGTTGCCGGCCAGTGACTGGCGTGCGTACGCGCCGATCGAGAGCAGGTCGGTCACATACTGTTCCGGCGGGAACGGCTGCCCGTGATAGCTGCCCGGCCCGAAGAACTGGTACCACAGCGGATACGCCAGCAGCAGCCCCGCCGTGCCGGCTGCGGTGGCCAGCCCGGCCCCGAACCGTCCCGCCGCAGCGCGCGCCTGCCCCGGCACCATTGCTGCCCAGGCGACCACGAAGACGCCGAGGGTGAGGGCGGTGAACAGCAGTGTCTCCTCGTTGATGAAGACCTGCAGCACCACCAGCAGCCCGAGCAGGACGCCGCCGCGGACGGCTCGGCCGGGCTCGCGCAGTCGCAGCACCTGCCAGACGATGAACGGCACCACGTACTGGGAGACGAAGTTCACATGCCCGTTGGCGTGCGCCACCATCGCCGGCGCGAAGCCGCACCAGAGCCCGCCGATCCAGGCGGCGACCCGGCTGCGCACCAGGTGCCGGGACAGCACCCAATACCAAGCTGCGGCTGTGCCGAACAGGCCGAGAGTGAGCAGCAGCACAACCGAGACGCCGACGCCGAGGAAGTGGGTGACCGGCGCCACCGGCAAGCTCAGGGCGAGCACCGAAGTGTTCGCCATCATGTTGACCCCGTCCGGCGCGTTCAGCCGGTCGCTGTAGAACGGGTTGGCGCCGTGGAACAGCACCCGCTCGCCGTGCGCGAGGAAGAACATGAACACGCCGTGGTCGTCGTCGTTGCTGGCCAGCACGCGCCCGTTCGGGTCGCGCCAGAGCTGGATCAACACCAGGACGGCGAGCGCCAGATAGTTGAGCAGGGCCAGCGGATCACTCAGCCGGCGGCGCACCGGCACGTCGACAACCGGCGGAGCGGCCACCGCCTGCTCCTCGACCACCTCGCCCGTCGCACGCACCGCCGCATTCTGTCAGAGCCGGCCCGAGGGGCCCGGGGGCTGGGCCAGCCAGCTGTGGATAACCCGGGTCAATGCCGGGCTTTGTGCCGCCCGCCAAGCTCGGCGAGCCGGGCCGATCGCCGGGCGGTCTCCGCCGCGACCTCTTGCTGCAGCTTGCGGAAGCTCTCCAGCCGCCGGGCCGTGAGGGCGCCGTCGGACAGTGCCGCGAGCACCGCGCAGCCGGGCTCGGCGTCGTGCCGGCAGTCGCCGAACCGGCACTGCTGCGCCAGCGCCGTCACATCGGCGAACGCCTTCTCCAGTCCCTGCGCGGTGTCGAGCAGGCCGACCCCACGGATGCCGGGCGTGTCGATCACGGCTCCGCCGCCGGGGATCAAAACCATGTTCCGGTACGCCGTGGTGTGTCTGCCCTTGCCGTCGGCGCGGCGGATCTCCTGCACCGGCATGACGGTCGTGCCCGCGAGGGCGTTGACCAGCGTCGACTTGCCTGCCCCGGACCGGCCCAGCAGCGCGAGCGTGTGCCCGGGCCCGGCCAGTTCGCGTAGCTCGGCGACGCCGTCACCGCGCTGCACACTGACCGCCAATACCCGTACGCCGGGGGCAAGCTCTTGAAGTTGGCGCGCGACGGCCTCGGGCCGGCGCGCGGTGTCCGCCTTTGACAGCACGACCACGGGTTGCGCGCCAGACTCCCAGGCCAGCGCGAGCAGGCGCTCGACACGGCCGGCGTCGGGCTCGGGGTGGATCGGCTCGACCACCGCGACGGTGTCCATGTTCGCGGCCAGGACCTGCCCGGAGGCGTCTTTGTCCGCGGTCCGGCGGATCAGGGCTGTGCGGCGCGGCAGCAGACACTCGATGGTCGTGCGCCGGTCCGGCCAGCGCCGAATCAGCACCCAGTCGCCGGCGCACGGCAGCAACGCCGGGTCGCCGGCCGCGCTGATCAGCACCGATCCGCCGATGCTCGCCCGGATCAGGCCGTCGGCGTCGAGGACCGTGCAGATGCCGCGGTCGGCGCGCAGCACGCGGGCCGGCGCGGAGTCGGAACGGTCCAGCGGCCGATATTCGGCTGCACGAGAATCGTCCCAGCCGAGCTGGGACAGGTCATGCGACATAGAAACCCTTGTCTGAAGGGGAGGCGGCGCCCGACCGGGGGTCAGACGAAAGCCTCCGTGGGACGGAGCGCAGCAACGGTGAACAGCACGCTTCCCACCTCCTCGCGGGTCCGGTCGATCGCGTCTGCACCGACGGTACGGTCGCCGCTACGCCGTGGAAAGCGAATTCCGGTGCCGGGCCGGCGCACCCGACCACTAGGGTCGATCCGTGACTGAATCTTCCTTGTTGGCTGCTCGCGGAACGCAAGCTTGGTCATGACCGTCGACCCGCTGGTCTTGATGACCGACGTAGATCAGGCGACGGAAGGGCTGCTGCGGACGGCGGAGGCGCTCGACGACGCCGCGGTCGCCGGGCCGTCGCTGCTGCCCGGCTGGACCCGGGGTCACGTCCTGACCCACCTGGCCCGCCACGCGGACGCGATGACCAACCTGCTGACCTGGGCCCGTACCGGCGTGGAGACGCCGGCCTACCCGTCGGCGACGGCGCGCGCCGAGGGCATCGAGGCGGGCGCCGGTCGGCCGCTGGCCGAGCAGATCGCCGACCTGCGCGCCACGCACGAGCGGATGGCGGACGCGGCCGCCGCGATGCCGGCCGAGGCCTGGGTCTTCCACATCCCCAGCCGCAACCAGCTCGCCGCCGCCCTGCCCTGGGTGCGGCTGCGCGAGCTCGGGGTGCACCACGTCGACCTCGACACCGGCTACACCCCGGCCGACTGGACGGACGCGTTCGCGCTGCGCCTGCTGCGCGAGATCGTCGGCGGCAGCGGGCGGGAGGCGCCGTCGATCGTGCTGCGGCCGTACGGTATCGAGCATCCGCTTGTCATCGGCGACTCCGAGAACGCTCCGGTGATCGGCGGCCCGACCCGGGCGATCGCGGCCTGGCTGGCCGGCCGCGGCGACGGGGCCGAGCTCACGATCGCGCCCGACGGCGAGCTGCCCACCCCGCACTTCTGGATGTGACCGCGGCCGTTCAGAGGGCGGCGGTGATCCGGGCGGCCTCCATCGGCAGGGAGAACATCGGGTAGTCGTACGCGATGGCGTTGTCATGCTCTTCGGCCGAGGTCGCCGCCGTGCAGTCGGTCAACGTGATCACCCGGTAGCCGTTCTCGTAGGCGGTGCGCATCGTGGACTCGACGCAGCAGTTGGTCAGGAAGCCGGCCAGGATCACCGTCTCGATGCCCTTGCTGCGCAGGATGAAGTCCAGGTTGGTGCTGGCGAACGTGTCCAGCCCGCGCTTGCCCTCGATCACGATGTCGCCCTCGGCCGGGGTCAACGCGTCGACGATCGCCGCGCCCCAGGTGCCCTTGATGAACGCGTTGCCGTCCACCACACCCTTCAAGATTCCGTACGGATGCCGGCTGAGCTCGCCATAACCGGGCGCGAAGGTGATCGGCGCGTGCATGATCGTCACGCCGGCGGCCCGCGCGGCGTCGACTAGCGCGACTGTCTTGGGCAACATCCCGGTCTTGTCCATCACCGGAGCCACCGCGCCGTGCAGGATGCCGCCTTCGGTGGTGAACTCGTTCTGGTATTCGATCAGCACGAGGGCGGTCGCGGCGGGATCGAGTTGCAGCGTGTCAGACATCATCGTCTCCTTGCCTTTGCTGCTCGGCTTGTGCCGTGGGTCACTCCACGGTCCATGCAAGCACGCCCGATGGCTGTCCGCCCTCAGCTGAAGGGATCCGCGGCCGCGGGGTCGCGAATCTACACTTGCGAGCAACTCTCGACTCGTTCGGAGGCTTCGGTGGACCTGCGTCACGATCCGCTGCGTTGGCGGCCCGGCCCGGACCGCACTCCCGACCCATGGCCGGCTGGTCAGCCCGGCGGCGCCAGCCCAGGCCTGCCCGGCTGGCTCGAGGAACGGCTCTTCGACCAGCGGATCGTGATGGTGCGCGGCGCGATCACCGGGGAAACCGCCACGGGCGTCGCCGCCGCGCTGCTCACCCTGGACGCCGCCGGGCCCGCGCCGGTGCAGCTGCACGTGGCCAGTTCGACCGGGGAGTTGTCGGCGGCGCACGCGATCATCGACGTCATCGATTCGATGGCCGCGCCGGTGCACGCTGTGGTGACGGCCGAGGCCGGCGGCGCGGTGCTCGCGGTGCTGGCGGCCGCGGAGCGACGTTCGGCGTACCGGCACGCCCGGTTCAAGCTCGTCGAGCCGCGCGCGGCGGGGGTCACCGGCACGGCCGATGAGGTGGCCCGGGCCGCCGGCCAGCACTTGCGGGAGTTGGAGGAGGTCGTGCTGCGCCTGGTCGCGTTGACCGGCCAGACCCGCAGCCGGATCGAGGACGACCTGTCCAGCGGGCGCGTCCTGACCGCGCCGGAGGCCCGCGACTATGGACTGATCGACACGGTTGTCGGCGACGAGCGGGCATGAAAAACGCGGGCCCATGGGCCCGCGTTTTTCGAGATGCCGGTGAGTTACTCCGCGACCTTCACGCCCATCGAACGGGCGGTGCCGGCGACGACCTTGATGGCGGCGTCGACGTCGTTTGCGTTGAGGTCGGGCAGCTTGCGCTCGGCGATGCCCTTGATCTGCTCGGCGCTCAGGGTGCCGACGGTCTGGGTCAGCGGGTTCGCCGCGCCCGACTGGATGCCCAGAGCCTTGCGGATCAAGAAGCTGGTCGGTGGCGTCTTGTAGGTCAGCTGGTGGCTGCGGTCCTCGAAGACGGTCACAACGACCGGGATGATCTCGCCACGCTGCTTCGAGGTGGCCTCGTCGTACTCAAGCTTCACGGCGCGCATGTTGGCACCGGTCGGGCCGAGCATCTTGCCGAGGTCGACCATCGCGGCGTTACCCGCCTCAAGCGCGAGGGTTACCTCATGGGTCTTCTTCTTGGGCGGCATTGCTTCA
>Ga0307508_10006235_pt1 | contig 11235 bp, 9 predicted proteins | sample 9_EM_MG_FD_203089 | JGI IMG/M metagenome (GOLD analysis project Ga0307508, IMG submission 203089) | Populus trichocarpa ectomycorrhiza microbial communities from riparian zone in the Pacific Northwest, United States - 9_EM | ecosystem: Host-associated > Plants > Roots > Unclassified | place...
ACCCAGGAGATCGAGGAGCCGGGCAGGATGTCGTGGAACTGGTGCAGCAGCACGGTGCGCCAGGCCTCGTCGAGCTCCTCGTACGGGTAGGGCGTCCCGTCCCGCACGGCGGCGGCCGCGGCCAGATACTCGACCGTACGCAGCAGCGCCTCGGCCCGGCGGTTGCCCTGCTTCATCGCGATCTGCGAGGTCAGCGTGCCGCGGTGCAGCTCCAGATACAGCTCGCCGACCCAGACCGGGGCCTGCCCGCCCAGCTCGGCCTCGGCGTCGGCGAAGAAGTCCTCGGGGCCGCGCAGCTCGACCCGGGGAGCGCCCTCGAGGTCGTGGAACCGGTGGGCGCGGGCGAGCATCTCCCGGTTCGGGCCGCCCCCGCCGTCGCCGTAGCCGAACAGCAGCAGCGAGTGGCTGGAGATCGCCTTGTCGCGGAAGTTCGTCACGGCGTGCCGCAGCTCGGCCGCGGTCACCTCGGCGGCGTAGGTGTCCGAGGGCGGGAAGTGGGTGAAGATGCGGGTGCCGTCGATGCCTTCCCAGGCGAACGTGTGGTGCGGGAAGACCGTGCTGTCGTTCCAGGAGATTTTCTGGGTCAGGAACCAGCGGTATCCGGCGCGGCGGGCCAGCTGCGGCCAGGCCCCGGAATAGCCGAAGCTGTCCGGCAGCCAGACCACTTCGGAATTGCGCCCGAACGCCTGCGCGAAGTAGCGCTGGCCGTAGCTGATCTGCCGGACCAGCGACTCGCCGGCCGGCATGACCGCGTCCGACTCCACCCACATGCCGCCGACCGGGACGATGCGGCCCTGCGCGACCAGCTCGCGGACCCGTTCGAACAACTCCGGATGGTCCTCGCGGACCCAGGCGAACTGCTGGGCCGAGGACATCGCGTAGACCATCGCCGGGTCGGCGTCGAGCAGCATGAGCACGTTGGTGAGGGTGCGGGCCACCTTGCGCCGGGTCTCCCGCAGCGGCCACAGCCAGGCCGAGTCGATGTGCGCGTGGCCGACCGCGGTCATCCGGTGCGCGCTGGCGTGCGCCGGCCGGGCCAGCACGTCGGCCAGCGCCGCGCGGGCGTCCGGGACGCTGGTCGCGTCGAGCGCCGCCTCCACCGCGCGCAGGACGCGCCAGTAGCGGGGCTCGTCCGCGCTCAGGTGGGGCAGCAGATCGCCGGTGACCTCGAGGTCGCGCAGCAGCTCGAAAACCTCCGGCGAGAACGCGCAGAGCCGCGCGGACACCAGCCGGTACGGCTCGGGCTCGCCGGGGCCGGGCTTTTCGCCGAGCGCCGTCTCGACGAACGGTGGCAGGCCGAGCAGCAGCGGGTTGGCGGCCGCCTCGACGTAGAGCGTGAACGAGCCGTCCGGGGCCAGCACGCCGGGGGCGGCGCCCGGGCCGGTCAGCCGCACCCAGCCGTTGCGCGGGTGCAGGGCCTTGACCGCCAATCCGTCCGGCCGATACACGAGGCCCTCGCAGTGCCCGCCCACCGAGTGGTCGAACCAGCCCAGGTCTAGCACCAGCTCGACCGGCAGGTCGCAGTCGCTCACCCGGCCCTCGACCCGCAGCCAGGTGGTGCCCCAGGCGGGTGCCCAGGTGTCGCCGACGGCGAGCGGGCGGTAGTCGCTCTGGGCGATCGCGTACGCCGGGGGCACCGGCTCGCCGTCGACCCGCCAGGCGGTCACCGTGACCCCGGCGAGCGGCTCGTGCAGCCGGGGCTGGATGCGGTCGCGGACCACCCGCTGCAGGCGGGCGAGCACAGTGGACGGATTCAGGTGCACGAGGCCGAACACTAAAGCGCTTTAGCGCGCCGCGTCAACGCCTGCGGGTGCTCTCCCGGATCACGATCGCCGGCCGCTGCGCCTCGGTGGCCGGCTCCGGCTCGTCGTGCACCAACCGCAGCAGCTTCTGCGCCACGGCCTCGCCGAACACCGTCGGGTCACGCTGCACCGCGGTCAACGACGGCTGCAACGCCATGCAGATCGCCGAATCCTCGCAGCTGACCACTGAGATGTCGGCCGGCACGGACCGCCCGGCGGCCCGCATCGCCCGCAGGCCGGCCACCGCCAGCACCTCGTTGTCGAAGATCACCGCGTCCGGCGGCTCGGGCGCCTCGAGCAGCCGCTGGGTGGCGGCCAGCCCCTGCTCGTCGGTGTAGTCCGTGCCGAGCACGCCCGGCTCGGCCAGCGCGCCCTCGGCGGCCTGCCGGAACGCGGCGACCCGGCGGTGCACGTGCAGCAGGTTGGCGGGGCCGCTGACGTACGCCAGCCGCCGGTGCCCGTTCTCGCGCAGATGCTCGACCAGCAGCCGGGTCACCGCCCCGTCGTCGATCGTGACGCAGGGCAGCAGCTTCTTCGGGTCGGGGCCACCGGCCAGCACGGCCGGCAGGCCCAGCTCCCGCAGGTGCGCCGGCCGTGGATCGCCGCGCCGCAGGTCACTGATGATCACGCCCTCGACCCGGCGCTCCTCGCTCCAGCGGCGCAGCACGGCGAGTTCCTCGTCGACCGAGTGCGTCATCTGGAACAGCAGGCCGTAACCCCGGGCGCTGAGCACCGACTGCGCGCCGCTCATCAGCCGCAGGTAGAAGCTCTCCATCCCGAACTCCCGCACGTCGCGGGTCAGCACGAAGCCGACGGTCATCGACGTGCTGCCGGACAGCGTCCGGGCGGCGTGGTGCGGCGCCCACTGCAACTCCGCGGCCAGCGCCAGGACCCGCTTGCGGGTCTGCTCCGAGACTCCGGGCCGGCCGTTGAGCGCGAACGACGCGGCCGACTCCGAGATCCCCAGGCGCGCGGCGAGGTCCTTGAGGGTCGGGCGGGTTCGGCGCGGCGGCATCGGTCCTCATCGAATTTTCAGGTCACGGGGTTTCGCACGACCGTGGTGGCGGTGTTGCCCGAGTAGTCCTCGATGGTGACGGTGACCTGGGAGGTCGTCTTCGCCATCGGGACGGTCAGGGCCGCCAATGTAGTCCGCCCGCGGATGATGTACGGCTTCGCCCCCGAGGAGTAGGTGGTGGCGAACGTCTTGGCCACGCCGTCCTCCTTGACGTAGAGCTTGTACCAGTCCATCGCCGGCGGGGTCGCGAACCGGAAGGTGTTGCCGGTGATCCGCACCAGCGCAGCCGGATACGGCTCGACCTGTGTGTCGGCGAACTCGCCGCGATAGGAGACCGGCGTGCCGCCCGCGCAGACCGTCACCAGGTAGTGCCCGCCGGTCGTGGGCAGGCCGGTCAGCACGGCCGACGTCGCGCCGCCGGTCACGGTGATCTCCTGGCTGACTCCGCCGCCGTACGCCGACGTCAGCCGTACCCGGGTGGTCGGCGCCGCCTGCGGCCAGGTCACGGTCACGCTCCCGGTGGCGGACGCGGTGGCGGTCACGTCGCCGGGTGCCGTGCCGAAGTCGTACGCGATGGTGGCGCTCTGGCTGACGCTGCCGTCGTGGCCCACCGCCCGCAACTGCAGCGTGCCCCGGGTGGAGGTGAACCGCTTGACGTACAGGACGTCGTCGTAGCCGCCGCCGAGGTATTTGCCGTTGTCGTAGACCGCGTACGCGGCGACGGAGTCGTAGGGCGCGAGGTCCCAGCCCAGCTCCAGCTCGTCGGTGCCGGTCAGGGCGGCGCGCAGGTGGAAGCCGGTGGGCGTCGCGGGCACGTGCGGGTCGCCGTCGTTCAGCGTGATCCGGCCGATGTTGAGCTGGTAGCCCGCGATGGTGGCCGGCCCGGCGGCGACGACCAGGCCGAGGGTGCCGATCCGCCGGCCGGCGTACGCGGAAAGGTCGAGCGACGCCTTGCTCCAGCCACCGCTCTGCGCGCCTGACCCGGCGACCGGCACCTGCAGCACGGTGCCCGGGTCGTCGGCGAAGGTGACGGCGGCTCGCAACTGCGAGGCGTCGCCGGCCGAGACCTTGCGATAGGTGAGGTCGAGCGTCGACTTCGCGGTCACCGACAGATCCGTACGGTAGAGCCGCAGATAATTGTCGGCGGCCAGATCGCCGGTCAGCACCAGGGAACTGCCGCCCTGGTACGCGCCGACCTGCTGGTAGCCGAACCGGGGCGCCTTGGAGTATCGGGGCCCGTAGTCGTAGTCGACGCCCAGCGCCGGCGCCCCACCGGCCGCCGAGATCGCCCACTGCCAGGTGACCGGCTTGTCCTGGATGGTGATGTTCGACCATTCGGCCGGGTTGGAAACCGCGCCGTCTTCCACGTATTCGAGGCCGTGGCCGGTGTTGAACGTGGTGTCGAAGACGCTGCCGCCGATCGTGGACCGCTCGGTGATGTACGCCGAGATGCCCTTCCAATTCGCGGCGTCGTCGGCACCGCCCGTGGAACTGCCCGTCCACCAGCGCCGCTCCCGGTCGTACGCCTGCCATTGATTGGCGTCGTCCGTTTTGCCGGCCAGATCCGAGTGCACGAAGTCGGCGCCCAGCGTCGCGATGCTGTTCATCGGCACGCCGTCGGCGTCGAGGTTGTCCTGCAGGTTGTACGGCTGGTTGAACTGGTACATGCCCGCCTCGAGCCCGGCGAACACGGCCTGGCGCGGGTCGAGCCCGAGCGATTTCGCGTAATCCCGCGAGGAGGTGAGCTTGCTCTTGCTCCACCAGTAGTTCAGGAACATCGAGTCGCTGACGTCGCCGAGCTTCGGATCCCGCACCCACGGCCCGTTCACGCTGGTGAAGGCGTTCTGGTACGACCGGGCGCCGGTGTTGTTGTCGACCGCGTCGTAGAACTGCACGTACAGCCCGGAATCGCGGAGCACTTTGAGGAACGCCTTGTAGCGCGGGATGTCGGCGACCGCGACGGACGGCTCCTCCTGGTTGACGAAATAGCCGTCGAAGCCGTACCAGCGGGCCAGCTCGACGAGCTTGCGGGCCACCGGATAGTCACCGTTGGCGTCCTGGACGAGCATTTCGGTGTACGTCTGCGTGCCGCGATCGTTCTCGGAGAAGAAGACGCAGGCGAGCGATTTCACGCCGTTCTTGTGTGCCGCGTTGGTGTATCCGGAGTTGGGCAGGTTGAGCATGCCGAACTCGAACCACTTCTCCCGCCAGTCCAGCGCCGGGTCGTAAAGCCTCTCCGGCACGCCCTCGGTCGGCATGCCGTGCCAGGCGGCGTAATAGTCGGTGTACTGCCAATAGTTGAACAGGTAGGCGCTGAACTCGTTGTGGTACGGATAGCTCTCGAAGAACGCGTTGCCGTAGTCGCCGGCAAGCGTCAGATTCTGCACCGCGGGGTCGAGCCTCGGGTCGGCCTGACTCGCCCTCGACGCCGCGATCCGGGGCTGCAGCGGCACCCGGGCCCGGGTCAGATCGCCGAACAGGTCCGACTCCGGGGTCCAGCGCAACAGGTCGGCGCTGGAGTATCCGTGCTGGTAGGGCTGGTTGGCGCCCTTCGCCGCGGCGCCCGGCCAGGGCAGGGTGTCGCTGGCGCTCGCCATTGCCGTGGTCAGCACGATGGCGAGGGTGGCCGCGGCGGCGACCATGAGCATTGACCGGCCGAGAAGCACGCGTACCTCCGGGAGGCTTCTGTCCACAGAGAACTAAGGCGCTTTAGCTTAGGGGCGGGTACCCACCGCCACAAGAACCGCCGGTAGCGTGATCGAGGCTGGATCGGGGCCCGGGAGGCAGCGATGATCGAACGTACGGATGTCGATGGCGTCGCCGTGGTAAGGCTGGCGCACGGCAAGGTCAACGCCCTCGACGTCGAGCTGTTGCGGGAGATCACGGCGGTCTTCACCGACCTGGCCGGCTCCGCTCATCCGGCGGTCGTGCTCACCGGCGCCGGGCGCAGCTTCTCGGCCGGCGTCGACCTGTGGCGGGCCAACGACGGTGGCGCCGGCTACGTCGACGAGTTCCTGCCGGCGCTCAGCGACGCGTTCCTGGCCGTCTTCACGCTGGACAAGCCGGTCGTCGCGGCGGTCAACGGCCACGCGATCGCCGGCGGCGCGATCCTGGCCTGGGCGACCGACCTGCGGCTGATGGCCGACTCCGGCGGTCGCATCGGGGTGACCGAGCTGCTGGTCGGGATGCCGTTCCCGCCGGCCGCGCTGGAGATCGTCCGGTTCGCGCTGGGCGAGCTGGCCGCCCGGGACGCGGTGCTCACGGGCCGCACGCTCGAACCGCCGGAAGCGCTCGCGGCCGGCTTCGTCGACGAGCTGGTCCCCGGTGAGGAGCTGCTGGCGACGGCGATCGCCGCGGCACGGCGGCTGGCCACGACGGTGCCGGCGGACACGTTCCGGCTGACCAAGGAGCAGCTGCGGCTGCCGGTGCACGAGCGGCTCGCCCGGCACCGCCCGGTCTACGACGCGCGGGTCCGTGACCTGTGGGTGGCGGGCGTCGAGGACGGCCGGCTGCGCCGCTACATGCAGGGCATCGCCCCCCGCTAGCCGGCGGTGTCCTTGGTCTCTTTCGGCGTACGGCTTGCGTGAGCAGGCATTTTAGGGCAGCCTAATGAAGGTAAGGCTAACCGCACAAAGGATCGCCGCCCCAAAGGATCGCTGCCCTATGTACGTCTGCATCTGTTCCCGCGTCCGCGAGCGCGAAGTGCGTACTGCGATCCGGTGCGGTGCGCGTACGGAAGAGTCGGTTGGCGACGCCTGTGGCGCCGGCACCGGCTGCGGCAGCTGCCTGGACCGGATCTGCGAGCTGATCGACGAGGAGACCCCCGACACGCGCCTGCCACTCGCTGCATAGCGCCCTCGGGCGCGTACGCTGACCCCCACGGAATCACAGGTGGGGGTAGTTCTGCATGCAAGGCGACGCTCGGGTCATCGAGTTCCTCAATGAGCAGCTGACCGCCGAACTGACGGCGATCAACCAGTACTTCCTGCACGCCAAGATGCAGGAGAACTGGGGTTACAGCCGGCTCGCGAAGCACACCAAGGCCGAGTCGATCGACGAGATGCGCCATGCCGAGGTGCTCACCGATCGGATCCTCTTCCTCGAGGGACTGCCCAACTACCAGAAGCTGTTCGCCCTGCGGATCGGCGAGACGGTCAAGGAGCAGTTCGAGTGCGACATGAAGGTCGAGCTGGAGGCGGTGGAGCGGCTGCGCCGTGGCATCGACTACATGCGCTCGATCGCCGATGTCACCTCGGCCCGGATCTTCGAGGACATCCTGGCCGACGAGGAGCACCACGTCGACTACCTGGAGACCCAGCTCGGCCTGATCGACAAGCTGGGCGAGGCCCTCTACTTGCAGAACGTGACGGAGCACCCCGAGGCCGGGTGACTCCGGGGTCGGCCGCTCAGACCTCGTCGAGCCGGAATCCGACCTTCATCGTCACTTGCACGTGCCCTACATCGCCGTTTTCCAGGTGGCCGCGGATCTCGGTCACCTGGAACCAGTCGAGGTTGTGCAAGGTCTGCGACGCGCGCTGCACAGCGTTGCGAATTGCCTGGTCAACGCCGTCGGGCGAGCTGCCGACGATCTCGGTCACGCGGTAGGTGTGATCGCTCATCAGGTTTCCCTCCGTCGACTGGCCGGCCGCTTCGGGTGAAGAAGTCCCGCCCAGTATGGGTGCCCATCGCCCCGTTGCGGTGCCGGAACACAAGATCAATACTTGGCTCCCGGCCAAGAAATCTTCGCTCAGCGAGCAACCTTTCCCGGCCGTCGTGGCACTTGTGCACGTCAACCGCGATCGGGAGGAAGGCCTTGCCCTTGCGTGACGCGGCCTTCCACGCGTTCTTCGAACAGCACTACGCCGGGTTGTCCGGGCTCGCCTACCTGATGACCGGCGAGTCGGCCGTCGCCGACGATCTGGCCTCGGACGCCCTCACCGAGGTCTGGCAGCACTGGGACCGGGTGGCCGCGGCCGGGGATCCGGCCGCGTACGCCCGGGGGATCGTGGCGAACCTGACCCGCCGCTGGATCCGGCGGCAAGGCTATGCCCGCCGGAGCCTGCGGCTGCTCGACCTGACCGGCGGCGACCAGCGCCGGACCCAGCCGGACGTGCCGGCCGTGCTGGACGTACGCAGCGCGCTGGCCCGGCTGCCGCACCGCCGCCGGGCGTGCGTGGTGCTGCGCTACGCGTTCGACTTGTCCGAGCGGGAGGTCGCCGACATCCTCGGCATCTCGGTCGGCGCGGTGAAGAGCCAGACCTCGCGGGGCGCCCGCCAGCTGGCCGAAATGCTCCATGACGTGCGGTGGCCGGACCAGATCGACGGTTGGGAGGTGGCGCGGTGACCGATGAACGACAGCCCTCGGAGAGTGCCCTGCGCGTCGAGCTGCGCCGGGTGTTGGCGGAGCACGAGCCCGACCGCACGGCGATGCTGAACCGGATCGCGGCCAACCGCGGATCCCGGCGCACCCGGTGGGCGCAGACGGCACGGCTGGCCGGGTCGACGCTGGCCGTGGCCACCGTGCTGGGCCTCGGCGGGGCGGCCAGCTGGGCCCTGGCCGGCATCAACTCGGCGGACAACATGCCGTCGGGGCCGCCGCTGGCGACGGAGCCGGTCACCATCGGCTCGGCCAGTCCCAGCCCGTCGGCATCGCCGACCAGCCGGCCGGCGACCAGCCGGCCGCGCACCACGGTGCCGTCCTCGCCCCCGCCCTCAGCTTCGGCCTCGGCGTCGACGCCGGAGGTCCGCGGTCATCCGGGCGACACCCAGGTGGAGAAGGCCAGCCTCTGGTCGGACGGCTCGGTCGTGCCGGGCGGCAGCGGAGCGGCGGAGCAGAGCGCCGTGACCCTCAAGGCCGGTGCGGACGTCACCGAGCTCGACCTGACGATCCGGGTGGCGATGACCCCCGGCCTCGCCGACCAGGGCGCCACAGACAACGTTGCGACCGCCGGGATCACCGCCACGGTGGAGCGCCAGTCCGACGCGCTGCTCTACCACTTCGTGCTCGCCGAAGGCGCCACGCTGCCGGCCGGTACCTACGTCTTCACTGCCCGCTACGGCCACGACGGCGCCACCCGCGACGCCGGCGAGGACACGTACGAGGCGTTCGGCACCGACGTGAACCGCAAGCGGCTGCACGTCTACGGCAATTTCGGGGCCACCTCGGGCTGATCTTCCGTCGGGGAGCAACCTTTTCCGGCCGCCGCGGCACATGTGCTCGTCGATCCCCGATGACGCACCGGAAGGAACCCCATGAACGGCCCCGAGGAAAACCCGAAGAAAACGAAGAGCCGGACCCGCAAGGTGGTCCTGGCGACGGGCATGGCCGCGGTGGTGGCCGGCTTCGGCGGCCTGGCGGCGGTCTCCTTCGCCGACGCCGACCAGGCGTCGGCCACCGGGTTCACCGACAACTTCGAGGACGGCAACGCCGCCGGCTGGAGCAAGTCGGGCGGCTCCTGGTCGGTGGTCAGCGACGGCTCCAAGGTGCTCAAGCAGGCCAAGACCGGCGCGACCCTGGCCCGGGAGTTCGCCGGCCGCACCGACTGGACCGACTACAGCCTGCAGGCCAAGGTCAAGCCGCTGACGGTGGCGGCGGCCGGTTACACCGCGATCGTGACCCGCTCCACCAGCTCCACCAGCTTCTACCGGCTCGCCCTGACCGGCACGAACAAGGTCCGGCTGGAGTCGGTCAAGTCCGGCACCGCCACCGTCCTGAGCGAGGCCGCACTGACCGTCAAGGCCGGCACCTCGTACACCCTCGGGCTGTCCGTCGCCGGGACCAAGCTCTCCGGCTCCGTCAACGGCGCCACCGTCGTCTCCGGCACGGCGAGCGGGTCGGCCAAGGGCCGGATCGGCGTGCAGACCTACGACGCGACCGCCGAGTTCGACGACGTGGCGGTGACCGTGGGCGCGACCAGCACCCCGACCGCCACCAAGTCGCCGACCGCCTCCGCCACGCCGACCGCTTCGGCCAGCCCGACCGCTTCGGCCAGCACCTCGGCCACCCCGACCGCTTCGGCCAGCCCCACCGGCGGCTCGACCAGTTCCGGTTTCGAGTCCAGCCCGATCGGCTTCGGCGCGGGTACCACCGGCGGCGCCGGCGGCCAGACCGTCGCGATCACCTCGCTGAGCCAGCTGATCGAGCAGGCCGCCTCGAGCGGCCCGAAGATCCTGCAGCTCTCCACCGTGCTGAAGGGCTCTGGCAGCGACCAGGTGGTGGTCTCCTCGAACAAGACCATCGTCGGCGTCACCGCGAACGCCGGCCTGACCGGCGCGGGCATCTTTGTCAAGAAGGCCAGCAACGTCATCATCCGGAACCTGAAGATCTCGTTCGCGCTCGCCCCGGTCGACCTGATCGCCGCGCAGAACTCGGACCACCTCTGGATCGACCACAACGAGCTGTTCAACGACACCAGCCACGGCAAGGACTTCTACGACGGCATGATCGACCTGACCCACGCCACCGACTTCGTCACGGTGTCCTGGACCCACCTGCACGACCACTTCAAGGGCTCGCTGATCGGACATAGCGACAGCAACGGGGCCGAGGACACCGGCCACCTGCGGATCACCTACAGCCACAACTGGTTCGACAACGTCGGGTCCCGGCTGCCGCGGGTCCGGTTCGGCACCGTGCACGTCTACAACAACCTGTTCACCGACGCCGAGACCAGCGGCATCCACTGCCTGATGGACGCGCAGTGCCTGGTGCAGAACAACGTCTTCGTCAACGTCAAGCTGCCGGTGTGGACCACCGAGGACTCCGACCGGGACGGCTTCGCGGTCATCTCCGGCAACGACTTCGGCGGCCAGTCGCCGGTCATCACCCAGACCGGCACCTTCACCAAGGCCCCGTACGCGGTCACCCTCGACCCGACCGCCTCGGTCTCCGCCCTGGTCAAGGCCGGCGTCGGCACCGGCAAGATCTAGATTTCGTACGCCGAGCCGCCCGGCCCGCGTCAGCGCGGGCCGGGCTACCGGCCTGAGCAGTACGAGTCCAGCTGGGCCGGGGCGGCCGCCGGCAGCCAGCTGAACTCGCCGCGCAGCAGATCCGAGCGCTGGTCGACCACCCGGACCGCGGCGGCCAGCGGGCCCCAGGGCATGTCGGCCTCGATCATCACCGCGGTCACTCCGGCCGGGAGGCTGTGGCCGCCACCCTCCGGGACGGCCCGCAGCAGGACTCCCGACGCCGAGATGTTGAGCACCTGCCCGTCGAACCGGACCCGGCGGCGGACCGAGCTGCCGGGCGCCCGGGGCAGCTCGGCGGTGCCGAACATCGGTCGCTGCTCCGGGCGGCGGTGGCTGGCCCGGCGCTGCACGAGGGCGTCCGACGGGTGGCCGGTCAGCCGCAGCAGGTCACCGCGAAGCTCCGCTTCGACCCAGGCGACGCCGCTGGTGCTGACCAGCTCGAGCACGCCG
>Ga0307508_10006236_pt1 | contig 11235 bp, 12 predicted proteins | sample 9_EM_MG_FD_203089 | JGI IMG/M metagenome (GOLD analysis project Ga0307508, IMG submission 203089) | Populus trichocarpa ectomycorrhiza microbial communities from riparian zone in the Pacific Northwest, United States - 9_EM | ecosystem: Host-associated > Plants > Roots > Unclassified | place...
CCGACGCGGGCACCAGCGGCTGGATGATCCGGCGCAGCGCCTTGAGCACGCCGTCGACGTGGAACCGCGTCGCCTGGACCACCGCGCGGCCGGCGTCGGTGCGCGCCAGGTCGAGCAGGTCGTTGACGTACGCGGTCAGCGACTCGGCGACCTCGTGGATGATCCGGACCTGCTTGTCCTGCTCGAGGTTGAGCTCGCCGTCGAGCCGGTCGATCAGGAACTGCGAGATCGTGGACAGCGAGTGCAGCGGCGTGCGCAGCTCGTGGCCCATCTCCGACAACAGGCGGGTGCGGAGCTCGACCGCCTTGCGCTGGTACTCCGCGCGATCGTCGAGCTCGTTGTACAGCGCCATGACGCCGCGGTTGGTCTCGGTCAGCTCCTCGGTGAGCTCGACGATCCGGCGATCGCGCTCCGCGATGTCGCGCTGCAGGCGCCGGATCTCCTGGCTGGGCTCGTCGGCGAGCTGGCCGGCGAGCTGGAACCGCATCGCGCCGATCCGCCCGGTATCGATCTTGCCCGTCCGCCGGGGCACCCGCTTGGTCATCTCGACCCGGGTGCCGCTCGTCGTCGACTCGATCGCGAACGTGTCCATCAGCCGCTTCGCGCCCGGGATGCCGACGCCGAGCCCGGTCGACGACCGCTGGTCGCCGGCGAGCACCGCGGCGACGTCGGCGATGCCCTGGCCGCGATCGATCACCACGATCGACAGCGCCTCGCGATCGTCGTCGAGGCCGAGCGTGACCGAGCCGCCGGCCGCGTAGTTCAGCGCGTTGCGCGCGATCTCCGACATCGCGGTCGCGATCCGGGTCTGCTCGAAGGTCGAGAACCCGAGCTGCGCCGCGATCGTCCGCGTGGTCTGGTGGGCGCGCACGACATCGTCCTCGGCGCGCAGATCGACGAGCCCGAGCTCGATCACCGCACGGCCTCGCGCGCGACCACCACCGAGGCGTCGTCGCGGCCGCGCGACAGATCGCGCCACAGCACGGTCGCCATCGTCATCGGGTGGTGGCCGACGAGGCCGGGATGATCGTCCAGCGACCACCGCGACTTGATGCCGTCGCTGCACATCACGAGCAGCGCGCCGGGGCCGAACCCGTGGCGCTCCTCGCGGAGCTGCGGCGGCGTGTTCTGACCCAGCGTGCCGTGCTGGGTGACCAGCTGCTTGACCGCGTCGCCGACCAGCCAGGCGGCGACGTTGCCGATCCCGGCGATCGCGAGCTCGCGCCGCGCAAGGTCGATCCGCGCCAGGGTGGCGGCGGCGCCGCGGGTCGCCCGGGCCGCGCGATCGGCGCGCTCGAGGATCGCAGCGAGCGGGTCGGTCGGCCCGCAGCGAAACGCGGCGATCACCGCCACGGCGGCCGCGGCCGCGCCGTCGCCGTGACCGAGGCCGTCGCACGCGATGATCGTGGCGCGCTCGCCGTCGAGGTGAACGTCCCAGGCGTCGCCGCACACCTGCAGACCGGGGTACGGCACGCACGCCGCGCCGACCGCGAACCGCGGCGCCGGCGGCTCCCGGTCGTGGGGGAACACCGTCGCCACCACGACGCTGCCGTGGCCGGGCGGCGCATAGGCGTCGAACCGCGTCGCGAGCCGGGACACCGCGCCGAGCCCCGCGCCACGCGTCCCGGCCGTCGACATGCCGTCGCGCAGGCAGGCGTCGAGGTTCATGCCCGGACCGCGGTCCCACGCCGCGATCGCGACCCCCGGGCGCCCGGCCTCGCGCACGATGCCGATCACCGCGCCGCCGTGCCGCGCGTGCTTGAGCACGTTGGACCCCAGCTCGGTCGCGATCAGCCCCGCGTCGCCGGTGCGCGCGGCGTCGAGCCCGGCGGCCACGGCGAGCGTGGTCAGCCGCCGCCGCACCGCGCCGACATCGGCGGTGTCGTCGAGCTCGAACGCCTCGCACGCCCCGGCTACTTCCATCGCACCACCGTGATCTTGGTCCCGCGGCCCAGGACGGTCTCGATCTGGAACTCGTTGACCAGGCGCCGCGAACCGCCGAGCCCGAGCCCGAGCCCCTTGCCGGTGGTGAACCCGTCGCGCAACGCCAGGTCGACGTCGGCGATGCCGGGCCCGTCGTCGACGAACCGCATCCGGACGCCCCGGCGCAGGCCGTCGGTGCAGACCTCGATCTCGGCGTAGCCGCCGCCGCCGTGCTCGAGCGTGTTGCGCGCGAGCTCGCTCGCCGCGGTGACCAGCTTGGTGGTCTCGAGCAGCGAGAACCCGGCGCGCTGCGACTGCTCGCGCGCGCGCTGGCGCACGACCACGACGTCCTCGTTCTCCGCGATCTCGACGCGGATCACGGGGCGGGCGGGATCAGCGATCGCCGGCGTCATCGAGCAGCTCCATGCCGCGCTCGACGTCGAGCGCGGTGCGTACGCCGGGCAGCTCCATGCCGAGCTCGACCAGCGTGATCGCCACCGCCGGCTGCATGCCGACGACCACGGTCTGGGCGTCGAGGATCCGCGACGTCGCCGCGACGTCCGCGATCATCCGGCCGATGAACGAGTCCACCATGTCGAGCGCGGAGATGTCGATCAGCACGCCGCGCGCGCGGGTCTTGGTGATCATCGTCGTGAGATCGTCGAGTAGCCGCACCGCGAGCTGGTCGTGCATGTCGACCTGCACGGTCACCAGCAGGGTTCGCCCCATCCGCAGGATCGGGATCCGGTCCATCGCTCAACCCACCGCGATCGAGTGGCCGAGCTTCCCGAGCGCGAGCTTGAACGCGTCCGCCAGCGACGCCTTGGTCACGATGTCGCCGAGCGAGACCCCGAGGTGCACGATGGTCTGCGCGATCTGCGGCCGGATCCCGCTGATGATGCACTCGGCCCCCATGAGCCGGGTCGCGGCCACGGTCTTCAACAGGTGCTGCGCGGTCAGCGTGTCGACCGTCGGCACGCCGGTGATGTCGAGGATCGCGATCGGCGACCGGGTGGCGACGATCTGCTGGAGCAGCGCCTCCATCACGACCTGGGTGCGCGCCGAATCCAGGGTACCGATCAGCGGCATCGCGAGGATGCCGTCCCACAGCTGGATCACGGGCGTCGACAGCTCGAGCATCTCCTCGCCCTGCCGCCGGATCAGCTCCTCGCGCGCCTGCTGGTGGATCTCGGTGGTGTAGAGGCCGAGCTTGTCGAGCAGGCGCAGGCCATCCCACAGGTCGGCGAACAGCTTGGCGTCGTCGTGGCCCTCGAACGAGCGCCGCAGGTTGATGAACAGCGGCTCCTTGAACGACAGCACGAACATCGCGGTCTCGCTCGGCGAGAACCCCTGCCGGCCGCGCGAGCGGGACACCCCGGCGAGGAACTCCCTGACCGGGCGCCACGGCTCGCCGGTGACATCGTCGAACCCGCCGCTCTGCATCGCCGCCGGCAGCAGCGCAATGAGCTCCTGGCACTGCGCCTGGAGCTCGGGATCGCTGATCAGCGCGGCCGAGTGCGAGCCCGTCGCAGCGCGCAGCGCCTTGATCCAGTCCGCGAGCAGCTGGACCTGGGAGTTCTGCAAAACCTGGATGATCCGGTTGGTCGAGCTCGCCATCGTCCCGCACGCTAGCAATCGCTCACGTGGGACGAAAGCCCTCGCGAGCTTGATCTCACGATTCGTCGTCGGCTTCGGAAGTCGCGGCGAGGAAGCCGTAAGCACCGCGACAGGCCCGACGCAAAGGAGAGGTCCAGAACGTGCGCCGCTGCCTCGAACGGAGCGCCAGGCGCACAGTCCGCGGGCGGGCCGTCCATGGCCGGGACGCTCGGCCCCCTCGGGTCTCGGGTCTGGGCAGCGGGGGCGACACTCACCCGCCGAGCGCTGCTCCCACGAGCGCCTTCCTCGCGGGGCCGACGAGCCTCTCGATCGAGCACCCAGGCGAGCACCCAGGCGAGCACCCAGGACTCGGAAATTCACTGAACCGGCGGCCCAGGCTCGCCCCCTCCCCCGCAGCGCCTCACGGGACCGGTCAGCGCGGCGGGCGATCCTGGTCGATCGCGCGCGCCGCGACGGTCGCGGCCGCGGCGCCCAGGCCGAGTGCGACGAGGTTGAGGCCCGGAATCAGCAGCATCACGGCCACGCCGGCACCCAGGCCATAGGCGCGCTGGCGGTGGCGCGCGAGATACGCCAGCTTGTCGCGATAGGCGAGCTCGCGGCGCGCGAGCACAGCGTCGTAGCAGTCGTACGCCGCCGCGCCCGCCGCCAGCCAGCCGGCCAGCAGCAGGGCGGCGATCGTGCCGAACACGGGAACAAGCCCGAGCGCAAACACGAGGATCAGCCCGACCAGGCCGGCGAGCAAGCGACGCACGCTGTGGCCGACCGACACGGCGACGCCGCGAACGAACCCCGGCAGCGAGAACGCCGCGCCCGGCCGGCCGGTGAGCTCGACCTCGATGTGCTCGGACAGGCGCTCGTTGAACGGACCGGCGATCAGCCCGGTGACCGACACGAACACGAACACGGCGCCGATCGACAGCGCCACCGCGACCACGGTGGTGACCAGCGCGCTGGGGACCACCCAGGCCACGAGGCGCGTCAGCGGCGCGGGCAGGTGCAAGGCCAGCCAGCCGACCACCGGGTCGACCAGCCGGACCACGGCGAAGATCGCCAGGCCGAACAGCGCGAGCGTGATCGCCGCCGGCGCGATGAGCCACTTCCACAGCCTGGGGTGAGCCCTCAGCACGGCGAACCCGCGCCCGAGGTCGCGGATGCCGCTCACGATCTGGCGCACGAGCCACTGTAGCGTGCCACGGCACCACGGGCGCGCCGGCGCTGGCAAACCCACCGGCCCCGGCCGCCGCCCCCGGCCGCCGCCCCCGAGCGCAGCCGACCGCAGCCGACCGTCCCCGACGCCCTGAGGCCCCGCCCCCCGACCGTCCCCGACGCCCGACCACCCGCCGACCGTCCCCGAGCCCCCGACCGTCCCCGACGCCCCGACCATCCCCGACGCCCCGACCATCCCCGACGCCCCGACCATCCCCGACGCCCCGACCGTCCCCGACGCCCCGACCATCCCCGACGCCCCGAGCGTCCCCGCCCCCGACCTCCACGCTCGCCGACGGTCTCCGGGCGCCGCGAGCGAGGGCGCCTCGCCGTGAATGCGACCCCGCTCGCTCGGGTCCGCCGGTTCGCGTACGCTCCTGGGGTGCGGATCTGCTTCGTGTGTCTGGGCAATATCTGTCGTTCGCCGACCGCCGAGGCGGTCATGCGGCGGCTGGTCGAGGACGCCGGGCTCGCCGAGCGGGTGACGCTCGACAGCGCGGGGACCGGTCACTGGCACGCCGGAGAGCTCGCAGATCCGCGGGCCCGCGCCGCGGCGGCCAGGCGCGGGGTCGCGATCACGCACCGCGCGCGCCAGTTCACCGCCGCGGATCTCGAGCGCTTCGATCTCGTGGTCGCCATGGACCGCGACAACCTCTCCGAGCTCCGCCGGATGATCGGCAGCCGTGCGACGCCGGTGGCCCGGCTACTCCGCGGGTTCGACGCCGCGGCGCCGGCGGGCGCCGAGATCCCGGATCCCTACGCGGGCGGGGCCGCCGGGTTCGACCACGTGCTCGACCTGTGCGAGCAGGCGTGCCGCGGGCTGCTCGCCCACGTGCAAGGCCAGCCGTGACCGCGAGCCTCGTCGGCCCCGTGCTCGAGACCGAGCGCCTGACGCTACGCCGCCACGGCGTCGCCGATCTCGACGACGTCGTGGCGCTGTGGAGCGATCCGGTGGTCACCCGCCACATCGGGGGCAAGCCACTGGGCCGCGAGGACGCCTGGGCGCGCCTGCTGCGCTACATCGGCCACTGGACGGTCGCCGGCCACGGCTTCTGGCAGGTCCGCGAGCGCGCGACCGATCGGTTCGTCGGCGAGACCGGGCTCGCGGACTTCAAGCGCGATCTCGCGATCCCGTTCGACGGCGATCCCGAGGCCGGCTGGGTGCTGGCACCGTGGGCCCATGGCAAAGGCTACGCGACCGAGGCGATGACCGCGGTGCTGGGCTGGAGCGACGCCGCGGGGTTCGCGCGCACCGTGTGCATCATCGACCCCGGCAACGTCGCCTCGCTGCGGGTCGCCGCGAAGCTCGGGTTTCGCGAGCTCGGCCACGCCGACTACCGGGGCAGCGAGGTGATCGCGTTCGCGCGCCGGGCCGACAACCGGTAGTGCAGCTGGCCGAGCGCGTAGCCGCCGGTCGGGCCGGATCCGTGGTCGAGTAGCTCGAGCCGTGTGGTCAGGAAGACCTCGAGGTGCGGGGTGGTGAACCAGTGCAGGTCGAGGTCGACGCCGTCGCGGTACAGCCCGGCCGCAGAGCCGAGCGCGCGCCGCCACACGGCTGCGATGGCGGCGCCATCGCGCGGCTCGATGGCCGTTTCTTGCACACCGGCGATGGCCAGGCGTCACGTTCGCGTCAGCCAGATGGCGATGCTGGTGATGAATCTTAAGATCACCAGGCGGTCTGCGCGATGACCCAAGGCGGCGGGCATGTCTATCCTGCGCGCCATGAGCCCAAGAGGTCGACTCGGTAGTCTTGCGTGGTTCGCCGTGCTCGCGTCCGGGCTCGCAGGCACGGCGGCGAGCTGTGCGTCCGGTTCTGACGGCGCCTCGGACGCCAGGGGCCAGGTGTTCGCCGGCAGCTCGCCGGACATCGTGATCAGCCAGCTCTATGGCGGCGGCGGCAACTCCGGCGCGCAGTTCACCAACGACTTCGTCGAGCTATTCAACCGCGGGTCAAGCGCGGTGGCGATCGACGGCTGGTCGGTGCAGTACGCCTCGGCCACGGGGACCTCGTGGGCCAAGGCCAACCTCGCTGGCACGATCCCGGTGGGTGGCTACTACCTGGTCCAGCTCGCGGCCGGGACCGGCACCGGCGGCAGCCTGCCGACCCCGGACGCCACCGGCACGATGAACATGTCGGGCACGAGCGGCACGGTCGCGCTGGTCGCCAACCAGACCCTGCTCGCCTGCGGCGGCTCCGCCGCCTGCCTGCCCAACGCGAGCATCCATGACTTCGTGGGCTACGGCACCGCGGTCCAGTTCGAGGGCAGCGGCGCCGCGCCGACGCAGTCGAACTCGACCGCCGGGTTCCGCGCCCAGCACGGCTGCACCGACACCAACAGCAACGCGGCAGACTTCACCCCGGCGGCCCCGGCGCCGCGCACCTCGCGCACCGCCACGGCCCCGTGCAGCGGAGGCGCGAGCGATGCCGGCGTCGCCGACTCCGCCACCGGCTCGCCCGACGCGACCACGAGCGGCGACGGCACGCCGGTCCGGCTGCCGTGCACCGGCTCGTTCGGCTCGGCGATGTCGGCGACCTACGGCCGGCTCGACGGCATCCTGGTCTCGATCGTCAACCTCAACGGCAGCTCGACCTGCCGCGGCGATAACAACCACCTCCACCTCCAGGTCCAGGTCAACGGCGGGATCGAGGACATCGCGGTGAACACCGCGTCGACCACCGGCAACCCCGACGTCGACTTCAGGACGGTCAACGCGCCGCTCGCCGGCGCCGCGTGGTCGGCCGGCTGGCACACCGGCGCGCAGCTCGACTACGCCAGCACGCTGGGCGTGAGCTCCGGCAGCTTCACCGAGGAGACCCCGACCCAGCTGCCCGCGATCATCGACTCGCTGCTCGCAAACGCCAACCACGTCTCGATCTTCACCACCGGGTTCGACGCCACCGGCGGGCACCTGATCCATCGCCAGGGCGGCAACCACGACGGCGCGATCGTGATCAACCCGCTGTCGTCGTCGCCGACCTACCTGCTGTTCCACTTCACGACCCAGACGTTCTGACCGTCCGGGAGCGCGGCGCCGGCGCTCAGCGCGCCGGCGGCCGCCGCGACTTGCGGCGAGCCGCCGTGGCGCGCGCCTGCGCTTGATCGCGGTCGCGCAGGCACAGCTTCTCGAGGTGGGCGAGCAGCCAGCGGTGCGCCGGCCCGAACGTCGCGTCGCCGCGGTACACGGCGGACAGGTACAGCTTGTGCTCGTCCTCGCCCCAGGCTTCGACGCGGATCACCACCAGCCGGCCGGCGCGCAGGTCGTCGCGCACCAGGTGCTCCGGCAGGTTGCCCCAGCCCAGGCCGGCGCGCAGCAGCGCGTGCTTGGTGTGCAGGTCGCGGACCCGCCAGGTGCGCGACGACAGGACCGCCTGATCGGGGTGGCCCTCGCCCTGGAGCTCGGACAGCACGAGCTGGATCGCGTCGCGCAGCCGCGCGGTCGGGATCGGGCCGCGGATCGCCGCGAGCGGGTGCCCCGGCGCGACGACCGGGACCATCTGGATGGTGGTCAGCACCTTGCGCTCCAGGCCCGCGCTCACCCCCATCGGGCTGGCCACGCCGATCGTGGCGCTGCCGTCGATCACGCGCGCCGAGACCCCGGTCATGCTCTGGGTGTCGACCCGCAGATCGACCGAGGGAAACTCTTGCCGGAACTGCTCGCACAGATCGACCAGCGCGGTGAGCGGGAACAGGATGTCGACGCAGAGCGACACCGACGCCTCGAGGCCGAGGCCCATCCCGGCGGCGAGCTTGCGCAGCGCGTCGACCTCGGTGCAGACCTTGCGAGCGGCGGCGAGGACCGCCTGGCCCTGGTCGGTGAGCCGGGCGACCTTGGTCGAGCGATCCCACAGCGGCACGCCGAGCTGGGTCTCGAGGTTGGCCATCGACGTGCTGATCGCCGACTGGACGCGGTGGAGCTTGCGTGCCGCGGCCGAGAAGCTGCCCTCCTCGATCACCGCGATCAACGCACGAAGCTGGTCGAGCGTGAAGGTCTCGAGCACGCCCGACCATCTCACGAGCCGATGAAAGACATCAATCGATTGCCAATTCCGCGGATGGCGCGCCATGGCCAAACTGATGGCTTCCAAGGACAAACGCCATGATCAAGCTTCGCAAGGCGGACGAGCGGGGCCACGCCGACCACGGCTGGCTCGATAGCCGCCACACGTTCTCGTTTGCCGATTACCACGATCCCGCGCACATGGGGTTCCGTGCGCTCCGCGTCATCAACGAAGACCGGGTCGCGGCCGGCCAGGGCTTCGGCAAGCACTCGCACCGCGACATGGAGATCATCTCGTACGTGCTCGAGGGTGGCCTGGAACACAAGGACTCGATGGGCACGGGTGCGGTGATCCGCCCCGGCGACGTCCAGCGGATGTCCGCGGGCACCGGCGTCACCCACAGCGAGTACAACGCGTCGAAGCGCGAGGTCGTTCACTTCCTTCAGATCTGGATCATCCCGGACCGGCGCGGCCTCGCGCCGAGCTACGAGCAGAAGACGTTCAGCCCCCAGGACAAGGCCGGGCGGCTGCGCCTGGTCGCCTCGCCCGACGGCCGCGAAGGAAGCGTGACGATTCACGCGGATGCAGCGCTCTACGCGGGGCTGTTCGACGCAGGTCAGACCGCCGAGTACCCGATCGCGGCGGGCCGGCACGCGTGGATCCACGCGGTGCGCGGCAAGGCTCGGGTCAACGGGGTCGAGCTCGCCGCGGGCGACGCGGTCGCGGTCTCGGAGGAACGCACCGTCCGAATCGAAGGCATCGACGCCGGCGAGGTCCTCGTGTTCGATCTGGCGTGATGATACCCGGCGATGGCCAGCGCTTCACGTACACCGGCCTGCCGGCCCGGGTCGTGTTCGGAGCCGGGACCCTGGCGCGCGCGCGCGACGAGGTCGAGCGCCTCGCGATCACGCGCGCCCTGATCCTGACCACGCCGTCGCAGATCGCGCATGGCCAGGCGGTGGTCGACTGCCTCGGTGATCGCGCCGCCGGCGTGTTCAACGGCGCGGTGATGCACACCCCGGTCGAGGTCACCCGCGCGGCGCTCGACGCGCTGCGCGGCGCCGGCGCGGACGGCGTCGTCGCGATCGGCGGCGGCTCGACGATCGGCCTGGGCAAGGCGATCGCGGTGCGTACCGGCGTGCCGCAGCTGGCGATCCCGACGACCTACGCCGGCTCGGAGATGACCCCGGTGCTCGGCGAGACCGAGGCCGGGGTCAAGACCACGCGGCGGAGCCTCGACGTCCTGCCCGAGGCCGTGATCTACGACGTCGAGCTCACGCTCGGCCTGCCGGCCGCGCTGTCCGGCACGAGCGGGATCAACGCCATCGCCCACGCGGTCGAGGCGCTGTACGCCCGGGACGGCAACCCGATCACCTCGCTCATGGCCGAGCACGGGATCGCGGCGCTGGCGCGCGCGCTCCCGGCGATCGCCGCCGATCCGGTCGACCGCGCCGCGCGCGGCGACGCGCTGTACGGCGCGTGGCTGTGCGGAGTGTGCCTCGGCGCGGTCGGCATGGCGCTGCACCACAAGCTGTGCCACGTGCTGGGCGGCACGTTCGGCCTGCCACACGCCGAGACCCACACCGTGGTGCTGCCGCACGCGGTGGCCTACAACGCGCCGGCCGCACCCGAGGCGATGGGGCGGATCGCCCGTGCGCTCGGGCTCGAGGGGGGTGACGCCGCGGGCGGGCTCCACGACCTGGCTGCCGCGGTCGGCGCCCCGCGCTCGCTCGCCGAGCTCGGGCTGCCCGCAGATGGCCTCGACCGCGCCGCCGATCTCGCGGTACAGAACCCGTACGCGAACCCGAGGCCGCTCGAGCGCGCGGCGATCCGTGCGCTGCTCGAGCGGGCGTTCACCGGCGCCAGGCCCGAGTAGCCCGGTGCCAGCACCCCGGAGTCACGATCCGGAGCCAGGAGAATGACGCGATGCAAGACTTCGACAACACCAAGATCACCGAGGCGGCCCTCCAGAGCTTCGCCGGCGCGCCCGATCCGCGGGTCCGCGCGGTGTTGCGCCAGCTGATCTCGCACCTCCACGCGTTCGTGCGCGACGTCGACCTGACCTTCGACGAGTGGCGGACCGCGATCGACTTCTTGACCCGGACCGGCCACATGTCGGGCGCGACGCGGCAGGAGTTCATCCTGCTGTCCGACGTGCTCGGGGTCTCGATGCTGGTCGACGCGATCAACCACCGCGGCCACACCGGGGCGACCGAGACCACCGTGCTCGGGCCGTTCTACGTCGGCGAGCACCGGGTCATGGCCAGCGGCGGCGATCTATCCCCCGGCGCGCCCGGCGAGCGCCTGTTCGTCGACGCCGGCGTCACCGACGGCAGCGGCCAGCCGATCGCCGGGGCGACGATCGACGTGTGGCACGCCGATGGCAGCGGCTTCTACGACTCGCAGAGGCCGGGCTATCGCCTCGACACGCCGGCGATGCGCGCCCGGTTCGTGGCCCGCGACGACGGCCGGTTCTGGTTCCGGACCAT
>Ga0307508_10006238_pt1 | contig 11234 bp, 2 predicted proteins | sample 9_EM_MG_FD_203089 | JGI IMG/M metagenome (GOLD analysis project Ga0307508, IMG submission 203089) | Populus trichocarpa ectomycorrhiza microbial communities from riparian zone in the Pacific Northwest, United States - 9_EM | ecosystem: Host-associated > Plants > Roots > Unclassified | place...
ATCATGATCTTGACAGCTCATGTTTTAATATGTTCTTGATCCAAGATATTGGCAGGTGGAGAATATATCAAAAACCACGTGTAATTGGTGGAATCTACCACTTGGCATTGAGAATGTTTGGTGTGAGCAATATGCTCATATGAAGTATCAAATATAATTATATATTCATATGAATTATTATTTTTTTGAATATATATACCAAATCGATGCGGGGAGCATATTTTTTATGAACTGAGAATGTTTTTATTGTCAAATAAAAATAATAATTATATATCTATACATGGAAAAATTTATAAATAAAAGACATTCAAGCCAAATCCATGATAGAAGCTTTTATATAAATATCTTTTATAAAACATGAATCCGAAAGAGAGAGCATGGGGGGTCACCCCCGAAAGTGAAATCTAGAAAGGTGAGTGACTGGCATGAAAATACAATACTATACAAACTGTAGACGTTATAAAAATACAATACTATACGAACTGTATACATTACAAGAATACGGTCTACCTGACAAGTTTAGGCGTCGGTCGGCTTCGAGACTTTCTGGTTCACGCTGTAGGAGTGGTATCAACCCTTGAATGATGAATAATAGCCAAGGCAAAACATTGATTTCAAAATATATTAGCAAAATTGAGGACCTGATTGGTCAAAGCTTTGACCACGGGCCAATATTTGCGGCTGTGGTTACTGGTTTTAAGAGATTTTTATAATTTTATATGAAAAGAGCCTCTCTAGCCATAGTTTTTGACTCAGGATTCTTATTGACCCGGATCAGCTTGAAAAAATTAAAAAAAAAATCAAAATTTTAATATTTCATATAAAAAAAATTAAAAAACAATACATGTGAATATAAATTATATATGTTATAAATAATGAATTTTAAGAAATTATTTCAAAAAAAAATTTATCCCACATTGAAAAGATATTATATCAGTATTTTATTCTTTTAAGTTAAAGTATTTAAATCAAAAAGGTTTTTTCTTCCACATTGAAAAAATATAATTTTTTTCTTGTGAATATAGAGTATATATATTAAAAGGCTTCAAATCCCACATTGAAAAAATAATTTTTTTCTTGTGAACATAGAGTATATATATTAAAAGATTTCAAATCTCACATTGAAAAAATAAAACATTATTCTAGTATTTATATAGTGAACTTTGAAAAGAGTTAATAACCAACTAAAAATACAAAAAAATAGTCGTTAGGTCGACCGGGTCCCAGGTCGATCAGGTCAAGGTCAACTGAGTTTTACCATGTTTTTGTTTATCCCCGTCTTTTGCCTTACTCGAACCGGTCCAGCCACCCGGTCGACCCGCCGTCCCGAGACGGTCCGAGTTTAATAACCATGCTCCTAGTAGTATTGTACACCATTGTTGCTTTCTCGATTTTTATTATTCCAATATTTATATGAATAGTGCATTTTTTAACTTTTATTTTTTACAACTTCATCCTTTTTTATATTTATTTTAATTTGATTCATCTTACATACACTAAATGTCATAAATTGAAAATAAATTAGAAATTAATTTTTCAAAATTTGGTTTAATTGTAGTTGAAAATAAAAAATAAGAGCCAGGAGGCAACTTTAATAAAGACAGCCAAAACAGACCCCATTAGATTTTGGTACGGAAATCTCTTCAATCTAATCCCTAAAGTTTTAGTTATCTATTATTTTAGCAATTCATGTTTGGTACCAAACTTTATTTTTTTTATGTTTTACTTTTTAAATATTGAGAGATGACAAAGATTATCACCAAAAAATTATGATGAGAGAAAAAGTGTCTAAAAGGCTATATTTCTCCCATAAAAGGCCGATATTTGTTCCAATGGGTTCATCTTCTCCATAAAAGTTCAATGAAAATGGAGTTTTTATATAACTATGACGGAAACGTAGGTTTGAGTCCATATAAAAGAAATTAAAATGTATATAAAAAAATAGTCAATGTAAAATATTTACATATGCATCTTTATTTTTACTTTACTAAGAAGATTAGCTTTCCGTTTTAGTATTTAATTAACATTAATAATAATTTATCAATTTATCAATTCATATAATTTTTAATTTATTTTATTAAGCATAAATAACATCTTTTCATTTCTCAATTAAAAAAAACCATGATACCTAAAAATATATCCAAAATGAAGGCGTTTCCTTTTTCTACATTAAAAATTAACTTGAAATCCTACCAGCAATGTAATTCGGGTAAAGAGTTGGTTATTCAATAAAATAATTGTTACTTTTACTTTAGCGGTTGTTACTTTGATCCATAAAAATTTTAAAAAGTTCGAGTTGATCCCTCATATTTTTCAATTCTTTATTTTCATCCATGTAGTTTTAAGTATTTCCATTTTGGTCATAAAATTCACAACAGTTCATCAATGGACAAAATTTCAATTTGGTCTCTAGTTTTTGAAAAATAATTCAATTGGTCCTTTAATTTTTTAAATTCTATATTTTTTGACCTTGTAGTTTTAGATGTTTATATTTTGCTCCTAAAATTCCATTTTCCTCTCATTTCAGTCTATTGGATGTTGACAAAAATGTAATTGAGTCCTTGAAGTTTGGTAAAAGTTCAATTTTATTCCTAAAGTTTTATTTGTATATTTTGGTCCTTGTAATTTAGATGTCTATTATTTGATCCTAAGCTTTATTTTCAATTCGGTCCATGAAGTTCTTAAATTTTACATTTTTAATCCGTGTAGTTTTAGGTTCTTATGATTTGGTTCTAAAATTTCATTTATCTTGTTTTTTAGTTCTTGAATGTTGAGACACGAGAGAAATATTTAGGAAAAAAAGAGTTAAGAGAGAGATTCTTGTTTTCCTCGCTATAACAAAATGTTCATCTTAGTGTCAATGACATTGTTTTGGAGAGAGAAGTTCAATGAAGGTTTTTTTTCCTATAATAATGTAAAAAAAAAGTATATAGTGGTATGTAAAGTGTTTTTTATTTTTAATTTTTAGATTGATTAAAGGTTTTGGAGGTTGGAAATGGGGTTATTTTGTTTTCAGAAATAGGAAAAAAAATCACAAATAAGAAATGATGATTTTGACAAAATAAATACACTTTTTCTCTAAAAATTTTAACCCTTCAAACTCTTTTGAATATTTATTTTAATCACCACATAATTAGATAAAAGTTATCATTGAAAATGATTCCGGTGTCTAAGCTTTATTCAGCAAATTGTTACGTACATGTTACCATTAAGTAATAGGACTCTTTGTAGCTTGCAATTATAAATTATTTGAATGTACATCTTTTTTTGACTTTTTATTAAGAAGCAATTTTCAATTTTGATCATTAATTAACATCCATGATTCTTTTTAAGATTTATCAAAAACAATAATATACATTGCATTAAACACATGCATGATCTTTTAAACACATGCATGATCTTTTAATTTTTCAATTAATAAATTTTATGATATTATAAAAAGCTTATGTAACGACGTTTCTTTTCTAACATTAAAAATTGAGTTGTTTTTAAGCAGAATATGGAAAATCTAGCAAAACACTAAAATGTGTGGCTAAATCAATATAATGTTTTCTTGCTTTTTTTTTCTTGTTAGTTTTTGTTTTTAATTTTACTCTTTACTAAACTATTTTGTTTTTAATTTCATCTTTCAATATTAAATTATTTTAGGAATTACATTTCATTTCTTTTTCCTTTTTATTGGGTTACATATTAGTCTCGTCGATTTATTTAGTTATTCATTTCAACTTTCAACATTAGATCTATTGGAAGTAGAGTTCCATATTTTTTTATTTTTTTTTTATAAATTTATCTAAATCTCATGACTCGAGTCGCGGGCTTAACAAGTTAACCTGGGTTGACTCGGGTCTTTTTTTGTCACTTTTTCTATTTAATTTTTTTATTTCATTCTTTAACACTTGGTTGGTTAAAAATTGGGTTTCATAATTTTTTTTATTTTTTTTATATGAAGTTATTCAGATCTCATAACCTAGGTTATAGGTCTGACAGGTTGACCCAGATTAACTTTGTTTATTTTTTGTCCTTTTTAATTGATTTTTTTATTTGGGACTAATATTTTTTTTTTCAATTTGTTTTCTATGAGGTTATTTAAATTTCATTACTTGAGTCGCGGGTTTGATATGTTAACCTAAGTTGACTTGGTTTATCTTTTAGGTCTTTTTTAACTGATTTGTTTTTTAATTTCACCATCCAACAATTCAATCTTTTTTTTTTATCAATCACATCCTTCAATATTAGGTTCTTTGGGAATTGAGCTCATAATTTTTTTCAATTTTTTTTTATAAAGTTATCTCGATCTCGTAGATTTAGTTTTTTTCCTACCAATTTCAACCTTTAACATTAGATTTGTTGGAAATGGAGCTTTGTAATTATTTTTATTTACTTTTTATAAAGTTATGTTGGACTCATTATCTAGGTTGCAGGTTTAACAGGTTAGTCTATGTTGACTTTGAGTGTTTTTTTTGTTCTTATATTTTTAATCCATTCATTCAATATTTAGTTGGTTAGAAATTAGACTTTATAATTTTTTTTATTTGTTTTCCATGAGATTATCTCGATCTCATGACTCAAGTTGATGATTTGACAAATTAACTCAGGTTTACTCTTTTTTTTAATTTAATATTTTTTTCAATTTCATCCTTCTTCAACATTAGATTAAATAGAAATTGACCTTTATAATTTATTTTGATTTGCTTTCATAAAGTTAACATGATCTCATAACCAAGATTAAAGATTTAATAGATTAACCTAGATTAATTCTATATATTGTTATTTTAATATTTAAAAAATAAAAATTATATAATGTATATCTGTATCAATATTTTTATTTAGCACTATGTAAATATATTTCTTCTAGCCCCCAGTATTATTGAAATTAATCACAACCATGTCCCTTTTCGACCCGGTTCTAACTTTCTAACATTATACTAACAATATAAACAAAGATAGTACGGGCGTGTTTGGGAGTGTGGATGCGATTGTTTTTCAAAGTACTTTTCATTTAGAAATGCATCAAGATAATTTTTTTTATTTTTTAAAAATTATTTTTGACATCAGCACATCAAAATGATATGAAACACCCAAATAAATATTAATTTTAAAAAAATAAAAAATTAAATATTTTCAAAAATAATTTTAAAACACAAAAACAAATTTTAACCCTTAAACAGCTAACTCTCCAAACTACCATGATTTTGTGGCAGTTGAACGATTTTGTGGTATTAAGACGGCCATTCAATTCCGATCTGACACGTCACTAGAAATTAAGAAGTTTTTGATCAGATCTACACCGTACACGGTAAGAAGACACTTCACCGAAACGAAGAAACTGTTTAAGAAAATTGAAGAAAAGTTATAATTATCTTGCCCCTTTTAGATTTCGCACGTGGGCGTGAAAAGTTATAATTATTGTTGTTGGTGTGGGAAGTGAAACCATGCAAATGAGCGGTTAAAATTGATCCAATACATAAAGTCAAAGTATTGGATTTGTTGGTCTAAATTGTGCCTTTCAAGTGCAAATAACTGCTTAGTGGACTTTGTAAATGCAATTGCAAATCTGATTTTTCACCCCTTCTGGCAAGTAAACATTAGAATTCAAATTAAATAAAAATAAAATACGAAAATAAAATGGTGTTTCAATGTTTACTAACATTGTTCATACACATACAAAACATCATTCATTTGCAATGTTCAGGAGGTGATTTTCTATACTATGATTCTTGTAGTTTTTTTAATTTACATTTCAATTATGAAACTCTATTTTCTTTACATCCTAATTTCTAACAATTAAAATAGGAGAGAGAGGTTTCACAGAAGGAAAGAGATAAAAATTCTGGTCGGTTACACTCCGATAAAAAAAAAAAAAAAAAAAAAACACTTTCATCTTTAAGACAACAGTGCAATAAAGATAGTTTGAATTTTAAATCATATAAAAAAAAACAAATTGGAATCTGAAAAAAATAATTTGGAATCTGAAAAAAATAATTTGATTTTGAATTTTGAAACTAATTTGAGCATGTTTTGGGGAATAAAAATTGGGTTATGAAGATTTATATAATATTATTTTTTATGAGTTTCTTAGTAAAAAATTTGAAATTTAAGTTTTTTAATAAAAAAACTCAAATCCTGATTTTTCAATGACCGTAAGGTTTTGATATATGTTAGGATGGGTTGAAAATTCAATTTTGTTTTTTGGGTTGAAATACATAGCATCAATTTTGTAGTTATCTTGATGGGGATCGAAATCTAGAAAAGTAGATAGGGTGTGTGGTCTCTGTCACTCTTTCTTTAAGAACAAATGAGGAGGACAAAATGCAAAAAGAAAAAAATAATAAAAAATAGACCGCGTGCGTGGCCTTTCCCCAAGCCCTCGCGTTGGGATTTTTAAAAGGTCTAGGTGCGCTAGGACGCTAGGTCACCCGTGCGTCTATAGTTGCGTATTTGGTTTCTTTTTTACTTTGACTTTTTCTAATTAAATTTATCATTTATTTTTTTTTTAAATTGATATTTTTTTAATAACATCCTTCAATATTTTATTAATTTCTAAACTAGTTTTCATAATTTATTATCTCTTTTGTTTTTTAGATTTATTGTGTTCTCAAGTAAACATCCGGACATTTAGTTTGTACTTGATTCTGCGAGTGTCTATTTTTGTTGTTGTATAATTAACTAAAAAATAATTTTGAAAAAACAAAGTTATAAAACCATGTAGAGTGCATGACCCAAGTTGCAGGTTTAGCGGATCAACTTGGGCTGATTGAGAATTTAGTTTCTTCATTTGTTTTATTTTGTTTTTTATTAGGTTATCATGATCGCAAATAAACATCTCAGCATTGGGTTGATTCTCGATTTTGCAAGTATTTATTTTTATTATCATATAATTTAATAAAAATAATTTAACAAAAATAAAATTATTAAACTCAAAGGAGTTTATGATACGAGTCATATAGTTTAGCGGGTTAAACCATGAAATGCAAGTCAATCTAATATGATATTGTCTTAACATTAAAAAAAATATATTATTTTTTTATTAGTTATTTGAATAATTCTTCAACTTATCAAATTAACTAAATTATATTAAAATAATATTTATATAATTTAATTTAAAACTCAAACCAGATAAAAATCGGAGTTATAAAGCTTCAAAGTTGACCCATGCTATTTTAATGATGCTATCAAAAAGTTACTCGTGACCACGAAAATTTTTTGATCCAAGTTACAGTGTGAGCCTGTGAGGGGACTGAAATATCTAATAATATCTATGTATGGTACAAAATGGAAAATGGAAAATATATATATGGATAATTACAAGAAAACCTTCTGAGGTCTGGTCGGTACTTCACTTTCTTGCAGTAGTTTGAAAAATTAAATTTTATATCCTAAACTTTATACTTATTACGTACACTAACAATTCATATTCTTTAAAGAAAAATTCAACAAAAAATATTTAATTATTTAAAAATTTATTATTATATTTATTTTAATGACTAAAAAGTAATTAGAGACTCAAAATACCGAAATTGTCATCCATAAATCATTGGTGCCGACCAGCCTTTAGGTGACACTCAAGCTCACATCTTGGGAACCAGTCAAGCAAGCAATGTCGATTGGGATGAAGACAATGGCAACAAGCACGAAGGCAAACACCACCTGCACAGAGAGATATATTCGGAGTAGAGCTTAATAGTTCGAGTCTTATTAATTTTAGTGTTATTAAAAATTTATATGTTTATTAATTTTAGAACTCGTGGGATTAGTTGAGGTACGCACAAGCTGATTTAAATATCCACATTATATATATATATATATATATATTCAGAATCAGATAACTTTAAGTGTTTATTGGCATCGCAGAAAAAAACCAGATAAAAGGAATGATAAAAACATACCCATCGTGGTGTGGGAATTGGCTTCCAAGCAGGATGTTCCTGCTGTGTAAACTTTGAATCTGAAAGAAAATGAAAGATTTCCAGTTCCTTGAAAATCACATGCACATCCTCCATATGCGCTTGTGCTGAAAGAGAATTTGTGAGCTATGATTGGAAAATCAGACAAGGAAGCTGTTCAGCTGTGCTCTCTCTGTTTTTACTCTTCTTCTTTCTTTTTTTAACAGCTACACTAAAATAAGATTACAAGTGCATTTCAACAAAATGAACAAAAAATGCAGATTCTCTTTGTTCTGAAAAATACTATACATCCCCTTAAAATTTGAAGTGTTTTTATCCCTCTAGCTTGCTTTGCAGGATAACAACAAAGCAGTCAGGCAACTATTCTTAACACCGGAAACGTTTTGTTTTCAGGCTACCATTATGTTTACTATCAGCTTGACAACTTCTACCGGAATCATCGTAGGTATGTCATCAACCTCATGTGCTCTATCAGCATATAATTATGTTTGGTGCTTACCAAACATAATTTTGGCTCTATTTATTTGTTCATCGCCATGGCCATGAGCCATGAGGAGGACTACTTTCTGACATTATACTAACGATATAAACAAAGAAAGTGGTAGTTTAATCCTTAATTAGCTAGGTCTCCAAACTACCATGATTTTGGTGGTAGTTGAACGCATTTCACAACTATAATTGTGGATAGGTGAGACCTAACAACATTGATTAAGAGATTATTTTTTTTGTTAAAAGTGATGGAGATGGCCATTCAATTCCGATCACATGGAAATTAAGAAGTGTATGATGGGATCCTGATGGGATCCAGACAGGGTAAGAAGACACTTCACCCAACTTGAACGAATCACAGGCAACCTAAATGCAAGATATAGCAACAAATGAAGAAACTCTTAAAAAAATGAAGAAAAGTTACAATGATCATGCGACTTTTAGATTTCGTGGGTGGGTGTTAAATTGTTTTTTTTTTTGTTTACATGTATTTACCTTCTCAGAAAATTGAAGTAGTTTAGAAATACAGCTGTCCCATTATAAAATCAATTAATTAATTGACTCTAGCAATCTCATTCATTCTCTATAATCAAGGTGGTTAATAGCATATACTTAATGATTGGTAGGCTAAGGTGGCTTATGACTAGTACCTGCAAAAGATCTCATTTAGTGAAGAAGAGGACTTTTCGATACTTAAATAAGTATTTTTTTAGAGAGAAAATATACAATATTATTCTAGAGATAGATGCTATGAAAATATATGTACAGTATAGAATGAAAATTATAAACCTTTAACTTGAAAAATTCATGGTGTATTTCTATCTCATAAATCTTGTTCTTTTATAGATATGAGGGGCTGAAGTGTAATTTTATCCTTATGATATTATAAGTTGTATTCTACTCAAAATAGAACGTATTGAATCAATATAAATGAAAAAAATTCTTTAGCGAGTGTTGGGCTCGGGCAAGGTGTTCAAGCCCATTAGAAGTGAAAGTGAGTCAGGGCGCGCTACCAAGACCCAAACACACTAGCCTCGAGCATGACATCCTAAGCCCACGAGAGCGCTAGGGTTCCTGGTGCGTGGGTTCAGGTTTCTTACCCGAGCCCATGTTTCTTGGGTATTTTTTGAATTTTTTTTTAAGGATTTTTTTTTTGTCCATTCTAGAGGATTTTTTTAGTTAATTTTATTTGAATTCATTACTTCTACCCATGTTTGTTTAATGTGATAGCACACTCCAAGATTTCGTTGTTGGAGTGGTAAGTGAAAGCATGTCAAAATTGATCCAACATTGAAAGTCAAATTATTGGATTTGTCCGTTCAAATAATGCCTTTCAAAGGTAAATGAGTGCAAGCGGGGCTTTGCAATATATAATGCCATTCAAAAGTAAATAATTGCAAGTGGGAATTTGTAAATGCATGTGCAAAGCTTATTCTTGTGGCAACTAACCATAAAAATCTAAAAATAAATAAATAATCTTTGTATTTAACAGCGGTAGTGTCCCCTCTTCAATAACGTAATGTGCTTTCAAAAATTCTGAATTTTTTTTTAAAATTATTAATTTTTATATTTTTAAATTATTTTAATGTGTTTATATTAAAAATATTTTTTTAAAAAAAATATTATTTTAATATATCTTCAAGCAAAAACTACTACGTAAAACAGTCATTTAATCTGTGATCATGGTTCCTTCCCTTCTTTGCTAGACATTTTCTTTTCTTTAAATGCGGCATGTGTTTGATCAAGAAAAGAGCAAAACTAAAATTAAGCAGCAAAGTTCTAAAAATGGACAGGCAAAACCTCTCTCAAGCCCATGCCCTATTAGCCTAGTGTACTTCCGGAGGGATGTAAAACTGTTCCACCAAATTTTGTTGCCACGTAGACCTGGTGCCTCCCGGCCCAAAACAATCGGGCCTCCCATTCCTACTTCAGCCCACAACTTTTCCTTTAGCACTCACTAAGTCACTTGGTCTGTCTCAATTTTTTTTCAAAGAAAACAAAATAAAGATGATGCATGTATTTAATAAGACATTGGTAATGTATTTTAAACTATCAAAAAAAAATTTATTTGAAAACCAAATCGAATGTATGTATTTAATAAAATAAATGGTAAATTATATATACTAACAAATATTAAAAACGTTTATGACTAATAAAAAATTGAGCAAGTACATTAAGAAAAAAAATGAATATTAAGATATTTAATCATATTATATAAAGAAATCGTCAATTGTTTTATTTAATTAAATAAAAATAAATTTTTTCTTGTAAAAAAATTAAGTATTTCAACTCTATTGACAAAAAAACAAATTATAGTATAATTCTTCTTTACCTATTAACATTTTCCCCAATAATTTTTTTTTCTTGTGTTCTTGGTATGATAAGAAAATTACAAGTAATTAGAATGAACAAAAAAGTATAGATAATTTGACATAAGGATAAAAAAAAAAAAAGGTTTCAATTTAGTTAAAATAATATTATCTAACTTAGGCCTCGTTTGTTTGCTGGAAAGTAGTTTTTTAAAAAAATTGAATTCCGTGAAAGTGAATTATTTTTCGATATTTGGTGGTGTAAGTTGGAAAACACTTTCCAGTGTTTGGTTATGTCATGGAAAATGATCTGAAAAATAACTTATTAATATTTTATTTTTTTCAAGTTTATTAAAATAATAAGGAACAAATCTTATAAATTAAAAATTTGAATGAGAATGAAATTGAAAAAAAAATATAGTTTTATAAATTATCTCAAATAAAATAAATAATAATCAAAATAATAGATATCAAATCTAACAGATAAAAAAATTGAAAGATGAAGAAATTAAAATAATAATAATTACAATTT
>Ga0307508_10006239_pt1 | contig 11234 bp, 15 predicted proteins | sample 9_EM_MG_FD_203089 | JGI IMG/M metagenome (GOLD analysis project Ga0307508, IMG submission 203089) | Populus trichocarpa ectomycorrhiza microbial communities from riparian zone in the Pacific Northwest, United States - 9_EM | ecosystem: Host-associated > Plants > Roots > Unclassified | place...
GTCCAATGACAGAGATGACCACTGACATTTTGACCAAAGCCCTCGCTCGTCCTCAACACATCCTTCACACCAAAGGACTCCGCCTCTGCTGGGTTTGAGGGGGAGTGTTGGAAAGCGACCATTAACCATTAGGCCACACACAAGCAAACCAAGCTTGGCCTCCATGCCGTCTGAGACATGGTATTTGATAAATCGATACAGTATATAAAGTCGGCCTGTATCTGGGGGCAATTAATTTGATCCTTGGTCCCGCGCCCTCACAAGGGCCCATTCCGTCCGATTAAGGTCATCATCCGCGCATCTATCCTCTTACAACCCTAATACGCAGCCAACGTGAGCTAGCACTTCACATGGGCGGAACGACTGTCTTCTGATCATTAGATCGGGCTTGGAGAGACTAGCACGATGTGTCCCAAACACCTGGTTGTTGCCGAGTGACTCGTGGGAGCTGTCTGCCAAATCCCACCGGCATTGGCACCCATTGCTTTACTACTTAGGTATCTCCCGGTCGATACGTCCGAACTACATGTAGGACGTCCGTGTTCAAGGGACCGCTGTCAAGGGTCAAGGTCACTCCCATCCTACGCACCAATGGGTTGTTTCTCACCACCGCTTGTAGAAATTGACCGCGACTCTTGAAGCCTCGTGCATAGCGCTCCGTAACAAAGCAGCCATAGTTAGATTTCCGACTCGAAACCATCGTTGGTCTTGCTGTGCAATAGTAAACAAGATGCTGCTAGTGAACGTTTGAACTCATGGACACTAGTAGACAAGACAGTTCAAGGAATCCACGACGCAATGTTGTAAGTTGCAACTACTTATAAGCCTGTAGCCGAATCCGCCATTATAAAACTGTCAGCCGGCTCCCCCACGAAAAGTGACTGTGGCAAGGTGATCAATGTATGATGGGGCATACCGTTTAAAAAATATAAGGTACGTTCACACTCATCTACAACTAAGTGGCTTACCGCGCCAGACTGGCCAGTCTGACATGACCATCCTGCGGGACCAAGCGCGGGACGGCTGCAATCATTGTCACGTACTATATGATCAAATCAGTTGGAGACCACTCAGCTACATATCTGTATCGGTCGGCCAGCTTGCCAACGATGCGGTTTCCGTGATACCGATCACAGTCGAATGGTGGTGTCGTCAAGGCTCTCAATTTGAGTTCACAAATTCAGGTTTACTAGTACTCGTACCGGCAATAGTCATTCAATCATACCTAGTAGTAACAAGCACATTTACATATTCCACAACAGAAACCTCGAAACATGTCCAAGCTTTACCAATAATTTACATTTACTATGTTCTATCAAATTCGAAAAATCACAGGTTGATGGTGATGGGAGCGCAACCGATGTTGATGACACCGTTCTGCACGCACATTCGAGTCTGCCTCAGAAGACGCGCAAGCGGACGTGAGCAACTAGATGGACTCACAAAGGTGTTGCCAGTACAGCAAACAGGCTGCTGGGTGCAGGAGCTGCCAGAACCAGTCCCATCGACGGTGGTCGGGGAGCACGAAATCCCGACGACCTGGCTGCCACCAATATTGATCGTCGGCGGGGGGAGCCCCAACAACCCAAAGAGCCCAGTGACGAAAGTGGAAGCGGACTGTTGGAAAATGGCCCCTCAGTCTCTTCAGGTCACTGACATTGACGAGAAATCCTCACCGAGTAGGTGGAATCGCAGCAATGGACTTCACCCGTGTTGCATTGGCTAACTTCCTGGCGAACGTCAAGTTCAAGCTCTGCCGGAGCGGCATTCGCAAACCCAGCGAGGGCAACCACAGAGAAGAGAACGATAAAGAGACGAATGAACATGCTGATGCTGGTGTTGATGCGATAGAATTGGATATCCTGATGGCCAGCGGTGGATACACCCACTCTTTATACTTTGACTCGGAGCTCCCCCTCTTGTGTCTCTCATGGCGCAGCCACGCCCCTTGGAAAAGAGGGGGACCGGACGTGCGATGATGATAGAACCAAGTTCCTTACATTCCTCGCTGTCAAATTATGCCAAGGGAATCGCGCATTTGACCATGTTCGTCCGAGTGCGGTCAGCCCAACCCGCGTACAATCAGGGGTGATTCGGAGTACGAAGGATAGGCTTACGACCGATGTCAGCCACGAGAACTATTGAAGACCAGAGCGGAGGGTCGTACTGCATTCCACACAACATCAGACACCAAGGACTGTCCAACTCTGTGCTTGTCATTCCACGGACAAAGACGCCGGCACAGGAAAACACATGGTTGCCATAAGGCAGGATCGATCTTGATGGAAATCGTTCGTTGGAATATAATGGGCACGCGAGACATGCCAGTGACTCTGGAAGACGACAGAGTCGGTGGTATCGACCGACTGTAAAGATGGCGGTGCATTGAAGACACTAGGCTAGCTTCTCCGTGTGCCTTGATGACAAAATTACCTTGCTTGCAAGCCCGATGCGGCCTGTCGAAAGTGCCACTGACTCCTGAGCGCTGAGCGCTGAGCCTCACTGGCAGTGTTTGACCGCCCAGATAATTCTTGGCCCCTTGAGCTTGTTATTTCCGCATCCAGGTCGACAATGCAGTGTTCCACTGATTGGAGGGTTTCCGGATTGTGTTACGACGTGGGGTTTGCTAGTACTGGTCCGACGTCTATATATTCCCACGAGACTTGTCGTCGAGATTACGCAACGATGCAAAGTACACGATCTCAATGCGCAACACTGCCTATTCTTGCGTGCAGCAAGGTTTACGCCGCCCATATCTCGTTACTTCCGTGTTCCCAAAGCAGGCTACGTTACTACTAAGGTCCTAATTGCGTTTCCAACCCAACACCAATGCATAAATTCCGAGGCACGGTGCGTTAAAGTCCTCTACTTAAGTTACAGTCCGGATCAAGGTGCGGGAGAATGCACTTTTTTAAAAAACGTCATTCATGACGAGATTCCCTGGGGTAATGCGACACACCGGAATCACAAGGTGTGTCGAACCAAAAGATGGGCTGGAGAGAGCGGCCATTTAACTCGTTTTGTGGGCGTCCATGAAAGGTATTTTTCCACACAAGATTGTGTACAGGATTGATTTGTTGACAGTACCAAGCCAGTCTCGACCGCGGACCCCCTGCGAGGCAGTACGGCACGTATGGTTTATGGCGCCAATGGCGGCAGGATCCATTTCATGCCTTGGCACACCGGTTGGACATCTACATGACAGGGAACAAGTGGGAGTGACGACTGATTTGGGTTTGGATCCAACTCTGGTGTGATATGGATATGATGCACCTATCGGCTTACCATTCGCTCCGAGCGCGCGGTCAACGCTAACCTCGGTCTTCCAGCGATTCTGATATAGATTATGCTGCGAACTGATCCGACTCTGGTTCTCCGAGATCTCTCCTCTACTTTCCACCCAGCTCTATACCTAATCCTGCCTGAGATGATTCCATCTGGAAGGCATGTTATCCGGCCCGGATACGTTCTTGGGGAAGATGTTACGTCGGGCCTCTGCCGACAGACCCAGACACGATCGGTAATCTTTCGGGGAACGTGGGCCTCATGTCGACCGTATGGTTCTTTTGATTTTATCCAGATAATCATACTGACGTCTCTCGGGACATTAGGATGACACTGACGAGTATGTCATCTCGATCATCGGGAACCAGTCACGGAGGGCACGATGGCGAACTGGACCTACGCAATTATGGCGACAAGAAACAGGTGGTCAACCTTGCAGATGGTGCCTACCAGCCAGTGCCCCTCGTGAAGCATGAAAAGGGGCAATGCCATTAATATTGACCTTTGGAGTTACAGGTAGTCCAAGTGAAATTTGACACAGTTGAACAAAACTGTTAGTAGTATGGCACTATCCAGTACGCGGGATAGCGTCCTGTCATGCACATATACCTAGTCCCGAACATCTGTATCATCGAGGTTTATTAAGGATGGTGGGCTGGCGTTAGGACTATTGCCGCACTTGGCTGCGCACTCAGGCCGCCGTGCCCGTCATCACCTCGTAAAGCTCATCTCCCATCCTCCTCCCCAACACTTCACTCCAAAACTGCATGACAGGCTCCCACTCGTCTCGAGAACGAGGCATACTCTCTTCTCCTTGTTTTACGATCTGCCTTATATTTGTGAACCCCTTTGAAAATTCAGTGGACACGTCCTTGGCAATAGAACCTCGAGAAAATATCAGGAGGGGTGTGGGACATGGTGTGGCGAGTGTCGGATAAGAAAGGAGCGGGCCAGATATGGAGGCTACCGAGCCCAGACGACGAGTCGGTAGAACTAGTTTCTGTTCTGCGTTGAACGTCGTCTTTGTTTTCACGAGCTCTTTTTTCCACCAGGCTAGGGCAGTTTCTGCAGCGACACTTCCCCCTTGACCAAATCCGAAGAGATGGATGCGATTGGGAGGCCATGCACACTCCACGATAAGATGATCAAATACTTCGGCCATGACCTCGAGAGCCGGCGTCGGGTTGGGTCGTTCGATGGTTTCACCGAGCGGATCAAAGGACGTGTACCATTGAAAGGCTTGTTCGTAGAGATATGGAATCCTGTGGGTTATCGCTCAACATCACTAGTCGGTCCTGATGAACGTGGACAATTACTGTTCAGGGGCGCGCAGTGCGAGAACGGCTGTTTGCGGAAGATGGAGCGACCGACCGAGCTTTGCAAAAGGAGTATGACTGTCCCCTGGCGCATCGGTGTCTTCTGTTGGACGGGGAACGTGGACGAAAAAGGGTTACTGACCAAGCCCGTGGAGCAGAACTAGCAGGTTCTCATCTGTTCCATCGTCGCTGGGTGTATAAGAAAAGACGAGTGGGACCTTGGAGGATTTGGGGGCGGGTTTGATGCGTGGGGACGATGTCACCTCGGACGACGATGTATGCAAGTGCACAACGTCCGAATCCGACATTGCCAAGTTGCGTGCAGCGGTGGACTTGAAGCTCTCGCAAACTCTATCTGTTGGGCCGCTGAGTCATAAAGAACAGCACAGCTAGTGTCTACAGGTCAGGTTTGGTGTATATATTATACAGTAGATTCCAGGGTGAGAGTGAAAGTACAAGGCACAGTATGAAACATACGGACCCAGGAATCCGAGCTGGCAACAGCGGAAAGGGCCCTTAACTCGTTCGGCCCCGTGCACCATTACCGACGACAAGTTCATCAGCGATGCTCATACAGCGAAGGGGAGTAACGAGGGAGTCACCGAACAAGCCACACCTTGTCCGTTGACTCTCTCGCGGCTCTGCTACCATACCTCGAGCACAGTTGCCTTGCAGGAGTCTGGCCCTATGGGAGTAGGCCGCACTCTGAGTTTAAAACTCTAGTCGGGGTTCGAACTCCTTGTAAGTCATTCAAGCGCAGCGTGAACCTGATGATGATCATATCTCCGATAGCCTCATGACCGTGCTAATAAACAGGATCATCCGAAAGACTCTTCCCCTGCTCTTCAGCCTTTCCCCACATCGTTGAACATGGCTGCTCCAATCGATTATGGCGACCTTGAATTTACCAGGCCCGCCGACAAAATCAAAGCGGCCAGTGTTCCGGATATTCCCCAGGAAATATTTACTGGCATGAAGGCTTATGAAGATGCCGCTCGAGGTATGTCCCGATCCTATTCATGGTTGTGTGCGGTTTGGATCTCGCGTTTAACTGAACATCGCGATCACTAGGTTTCGACTTGTACGGTTTTGAGCGCACTGTGAAGACTGTCACGGGAGAAGTGACTGGCGGTATCTTCCTCTCCCATCGACCAGAGGATGCCCAGGTGTCCCAGGTTTACAGGATCTCAACCGACCCGGCCAGCACTGAGTTGGGCCGTCTCACACATTTCAACATTGGGACCGGTCGGATTATATCCAGATTCGTATCCATCGCTGGCGAGGATTGGCGTGGTGTGTTCAGGCCAGGTGGTGCAATAATGTCCATGGACTTTAATGGAAATGAGCACTTTCAACTTTGGTGCGTGCACATGGTTGTTACACTCCGCTCGTACTGTGCCTGATGTCGAGCATTGCAGGCGTTACTGGGAGGACGCCCTCTGTGAACATGCCTTGCCAAAGATCGATGGCGAGCTGGATAACGCCCCTGGTAAAGGTCGTATCGAGAGATTAACTCACGATGACTACAGATATAAGAATATCATAATATCGCCATCCAATAAGTCGGTTCCACTCCATATTCTGCTGGTGCACTCTCACGGATATTCTCAGATTGATGGCGTTCGCCTCGAACAAGGAAAATAACACTGATACCCTTGCTTACTTGACTCGTTTGATAGGCTCTAACACCGGGGCCACCAGTGACTCAACTCCATTTAATCTTCCCTCCAAGTTAGTCACCCCTCTCCTTCGAGATGGCAAGACCGAGCGATGGGTCACTCTGTCCATCTCCGTCGACGACAAATACCTGCTTCTCGCACGCGCCTATGGAAACACCTATGAACCCATGTTCGTGGTTGACATTTCTGGTTCAGAGCCAGGCAAACTCGAGCGCATCTTTCTGCCAGGTGCTACAGAGCGCGAAGAAGCGACGACAGCGGGTGGTTCCTTCTCTCTTGACCCTGCTAATCCCCATGTGGTGTATACGGTCACGAACGCATATGGTGACTTTGACGCTGTCGTATCATACGACATCGATCAGCGCACGGTCACGCACATCACTACTCCCAACCTTGACGCCTCCGCCCCTGTCCTGAAACCCATTGCGTGGGAGGTGGGACATCTCAGAGTCACGGACGCCTGCATTTACTTCATCGCGAATGTAGAAGGTTGGAGCGCTCTGTATGCTCTGTCTCTCAGTGGTCCGAATAAAAATACGGTGGTCGAGGTCAAGCTTGGATGGGAAGGGGGATGCATCGATTACACCCATAACTGGAGAAACGGACTTCCCCACGAGCTTGTGCTCCGTCTTGCCTCCTATCGATCACGTGGATTCGTCCAAAGGGCCACCCTGGACCTGCAGACGCTCAAGCATACCCCGGATGGTAATGCATACATTGATGTCGAGCTAACGCCGTACGTTCAGGTGGTAGTACCTGAAGTGGCCAAGGCTGTTGCGCCAAAGCTGATCAAATTCAGAAGCTTTGATGGGCTGGAGGTTCCCGCGTTGTATTATCACCCGAACGAAGGAAAGAGTAGGGCTCCTGTTGTCATTGTTATCCATGGTGGCCCTGAGTCGCAGGCTACGGTAAAGTATAGGACGTGAGTCTAGGCACCCTGCCACCTATAGAGAACGGCTGACGACAAGACATAGTGCAACCCATGGTTATCTTATAAATGAGTTGGGAGTTGCCGTGCTTTATCCAAACGTAAGAGGTAGTTCGGGTTATGGAAGGAAATACATGTCAGCGGACGACGTTGAGAAGCGTGAGGATGCAGTCAAGTGAGTGTCCTAACTTCTTCCTTCCTTGTCCAATACGAAGGGGATGGAAGAGACATCGATGCATTGATCGAATACATCGGATCCGGATTGTCCGGGGAACTGGATTCGTCGCGGATTGCGGTCATGGGTGGTTCATGTGAATATTCACTTTCTTCTACGCTTGGCACGAACGCTAACCATCGCCCCGCCCAGACGGCGGATACATGGTCTTTGTGGGTCGCCTCGACCGTGATCTCGCATTGTGTTCTGCCGTCTAACCAGGCCCGTCCAAGGCCACACTCACACATTATTCATCCAAGATCAAATGCGGCGTTGCCAATTTTGGCATCGGAAACTGGGTCACGTTCCTTGAGAACACGGCTCCCGTGCGTCGTGCAAACAGACGTCTTGAATACGGGGATGAGTCAGACCCTGTCATCCGAGCCTTTTTGGAACGCATCTCGCCTCTGAACAATGCAGAAAAGATCAGTGCACCTCTATTCATCACGCACGGCGAAACGGACACGCGAGTGACAGTGCACGAGGCTGTGGCCATGTACAAGATTGTGCGGGGAACACTAGGGGAACGGGCGCAGCTGGTGATTTGTGAAGGAGAAGGACACAGTGAGCTTCCGACGGCTTGGTCATGTTCCTTGGTCGTGGCTTACGCAGACCTGAATTGGTGTAGGGTACAAGCAAAAGAGCGTGATCGAATACGTGAACGCTGCCACGATCGACTATTTGAAGAGATACCTGCTATCCTAGTTAGTTCTTCTCTTCGCGTGTCGTTCTTCCATAAACCGTGATGCGGCGCGGATAGCACTGGTCAAGCTAGTTGGTCATAGCATGCAACTGGATAAAGTATAAGTTGTGTTCTTTGATGTCATTGCGATATTACCCACCACGAGCGATCACTGAATCAAAGAGTACTTTTCCGGGAGTCGAATTTCTCGGTCTTGAAGTCGTCCTCGACGCGTGAGCTTATCACATCGCCCGTCTTAATTCAAAAGCTTTGCGTCTATCCTCCTACCTTGACATCACCCAACGCTTCGGGCGCTCGTCACGTATGCAGTTCGCAGTAAAGCATCATTACCTACCCCAAGGCCATGATTCTACATCATCCGAGCAGGTCCACGTTCCGCAGTCCGGGTAAGTCTACGCGCCGACATCACGATCAGCAACGCGAGACGCGCTCCCTCGACAGGCACGTACCTGAGGAAACAGTGGCAAGATCTGATTCTAGTACTGACAGGCCACGTCGATGGGCCCGCGGGATTATCCATCCCAGGATGTGCGTGCCGAGCTCGTGGTCTATGCGCGGGGGAGGAAGTACGGTAAAATGACCCCTCGTCATATGGTAATGCAGGCGCGAGATCACCCTTGATAAAGCTGGTCCGTGCAGTGACCATGTAATCAGAAGCGTTCCACTCGAGGGCGTCGAGGGGATGTACGGTACATGGTTGGCGATGGCGTACAGGGTATCCATGATAAACTGGATATCCTCGCCTGAAGTACGTGTGAAGAGCTACATAGTCTTAGAAGAACAGAGGAACGGACGTACCTTGGAATGTACCAGTGGGTGCACCGGGTGTTCGTCAGACAGATCGTGTGTGCGTCACGCCACATTGCAGCAGTAGCACCGATAATTGAGGGGGGATTTCACAGAGGGTAAAGGGCAAAGTCTAAGGGCCATGTCAACGTTGGCCGTAGGCATGTTTAGGTTGTTGCTTCGATTGGGGGCATCTAAAGTGTCGACGTTCTGGAAAGGAAGGTGAATGCACGATTACCGGTGCGTAAGTGCTCCCGCTCCTTCACCATTGACGATCGTCTGACCCTTACCCTGAACGGCCGATCAGTCCGCGGGGAAAGTAATATAATGTTATCAATCGCATTGCTGTTTCCGATCAGCAAGGGACCTTTCGCAGTCTGGCCAGTGACCTGCAATCCGAGAAGATTGTAAGGTTATCAATCACAGGTTGAAATTGTGCCCCCGAAGCAATGAGGACCGCCTGAAGCCCAAACGGATCCCTGACGCAAACAACCAAGTTGTCTCGCACGAGTGGAGCAAGAGAGATCATTTATCTTCGAAATACATCAGACCGTCAGTGTATTTTGATGGCTGTCCGAACAGTTACCGAGGGCAGACTGGTCACCAAGGCTGGTTTCCTTGCATGTTGGAGCAGGATCGTTACGGTCTCGGAGTACCGCAGAAGTATCGCTGTTCCCACTGTGGTTGAGACGCAACGTCTCCTGGATGACCACCGACAGGAACGCAAACGATTTCGATGGTCATGCCGCCAAGTTGTCCACGTGCGGCGCGAATTGTATCAGCTTTTGCGTGGGGGATAGCCTCCATGAACTGAACCTGACATTTTTGGCCAGAGAATTGAGGATAGTCCACACTTTAGAGAAGCGACGGAAGGCACAATAGGATAATGTTGGTGGCTAGAGGCCTGGGACATTCCGATTTCCTTTCCAACACGCAACTGTATCACGACGGACACATTCAGCTCGAACCTAAAAAAGTGAGAATGCAATACTCTGAGAGACTGGGGACAACACTGGTCGGTCTGCTTAGGGAGCTCAAACCGAAAAAAAAAAGGACAAAAGAGAGGGTGGGCAACTCGTGAGCCTGTATATGGCGCAGCGGCGATGATTGTGGGTCAAGCTAAGGTTCCCACGCTCTCCTTCATTTCTTGCAGGTCACATTGACACACGCTACACAAGCATGTCGAGTAGTAACACTCTCAATGACCCAAGAGATTCTTCGCGGGAGACAAGATTGACCCTTCCAAGGTCGTGGAAAGTGGAGTCTGTCGGTGAGCTACTTCTCAATATTGTGCCCATACAGGTTTTTTAAGGTTTCGGGATTTGCATCCGGCCCTCGCTGTTTTGTAGACACAATGGGTTCGATGGGTATGTTCTTCGCTGGGATGGTGATGGTAACAAGGAATAGGTACGTTGATGCGTTGATGCAGCTTGCTGGGCATCCTTGTTCACCCCTCGATGCATCGTGTCTCAAATAACCGGTCCGCGGTTTGTTTTGGGCGATTTAATGGATTGTAGATACGCTGCGTGGCCAGTTCTCATTCTCGCCATTAACGGAGTCATGAACCAGCACCCGCTGCGTACCAAGGAAGGCGGAAGTACGCCCTGGGCCACCCTTGTGTGAGTGCCTAGCATTGTTCTTTGCACGGTAGCTCCACACCTGCATCATGGGTTTCTACTGTCTGTGGGCCTTTGTCCACCGCCTTGTCTCAATCTTGCATCTCCGAGGTCCACGGTGCTCGTCGCAATTTGCCGTCTCCTTTTCTATGACGTCTTCGTGCCCGCGGGCGCTTCTCTACTGAATTGTTTCGAGGACTATGTTGTGTTGTGGGGGGATGCACGTCATTGGGTGCGCGACGCGTGTTGGGGTCCTTGATGTACGGATCCTGGCCTCGGTGGTGTGGTCACACAGCTTTCCCATCTACGCCGCCTGGCATGCCTGTTTCCGTTCACCGAGAGTCATGCAGCGGTGTTCTTCTGCCCCACATGACGCTGACACGTCTGTTCTCGCAGGATGGCGCTGTTCGGGCTCGTCATCTCGCATGTGCCGTTGTTCACCGATCCGACCACGGGCGCAATACGGTTTTTATAGGGGGGGCCTCGTGTTTTGTAGACATGACCGTATATATACTAGACGTCGATGTAGATGTCGGGTTGTACTTTCCCACTTAACTTGATATTGGTCACGTGCGAGGTGGGTAGGGATGAGTTGGATTGTTTCAAGTGCTCATCGTGATGCAGCATGTCGACCACGCCGTGTACACCGCCATACAGGTTCACGACGTCCCAAGCATCCCCAACATGCAGAGCCCAAGCATCTGCCC
>Ga0307508_10006240_pt1 | contig 11233 bp, 25 predicted proteins | sample 9_EM_MG_FD_203089 | JGI IMG/M metagenome (GOLD analysis project Ga0307508, IMG submission 203089) | Populus trichocarpa ectomycorrhiza microbial communities from riparian zone in the Pacific Northwest, United States - 9_EM | ecosystem: Host-associated > Plants > Roots > Unclassified | place...
ATCAACTCAACTCATCATCTGATAGTCTTATTGACCTGAATACCCCCGTCTAGAGCCCGCGGGGGGGTAAGGTTTCGCGTGCCATTTGGCACGGAAACTAGTTACGGACTAGGGGATAAGGATATCCATCGTCCGTTATCCCACATTCTTTCTGCCCGCAATATTCCGAGCCAAGAAATTCCTTACTAAAAACTGGCATGGAGGAACCCTTCTGGCATTGTGGACTTTTTTAGCGTAAGTTCTGGCATTGTAGACCTTTTCTCATTATAAATAGCCCCCTCGTCATGATCTACAGTATGTACTTGGTCGCATACGAGTAAAGATAAAACAAAAAAAAAAAAAAGAACCTGCCGCTTGGTGCCTCACTTCTACGTCTCATCCCTGCACTCTCGTTTTTAAGCCTCAACTTTTGGAGCCGCGTCGCGTCCGACGACATCGCCAAGATGGTCTCAACCAGACAACGCGTGACGTTTGCAGCCACCGAACACCCGAAGCTATCTACCGCTTGTGGAGAACGGCATGAGATCATTCCCTACTGCTGAGGCCGTGACTACAGTCAATGCGACGACCGCGCTGCCTCTACGATCCACCTATCGGTTGAACCCACGATTCGAACCTTCATCCGAAGTCCTCCCACGAACGAAATCGATTCTGCAGCCCGCGTTTGGGAAATCCTTAGCCAGGACTACGGCTCTTCCTTCACGATAATCGGTCGCCGAATACATCCCTTACCTGCTCGTCATTCGCCAAGAATTGGCCTGAACTGAAGAAGCGATCTCGGATACCACCGTCGTCTGCCACCTCCTTCGAACCGTACCTGAATCGTTTCGCAATTACCGTCGGCGTTCTCAAAAACAAACCTTCGGAGGAGCATACCGTGGATGCTGTTACTGTAGCCCTTATCGAGGAAGAGACATCGCTCGCACGGAGGAACGACCAAGTTGGTTCAAACCTCAACATCGCCGGCACTACCCGTCAAGCACTCGCAGCAAGAACTCAACACGGCAAGCGACGGGGCTACGGTGGTTACGGCAATCGGAAGCCATACAGAAGGCCCAGCAATTCACGGCTATGATGCTTTTACTGCACACAAGAAGGACACAAGGAAAGTGACTGCCGGGTGAAGCAAGAGGCAGAGAGGTTCAAAGAAGAAACAAGCTCTCAGCGACCCTCCGCACAAACTGCCCAGGTGAACTTCGGGGACTGCCCGAGTGAGGTTGTGGTTCACGGCTTATAGCCGATTGCAGGTATGTCTTCTGAGCCCCAAAATGTTTGGGCGGAGCTATCTGCGCGCTTGGTGATGCTGGAGCTGCTGTGGCGCCCCATACCGGAGCTGCTGTCCGCGCTCGATGTTGATGGAACTGCTGTACGCGCTCGGTGATGCCGGAGCTGCTGTGGCGCGCCATACCGGAGCTGCTGTGTACTCTCAATGCAGACAAATGGACAGATTATCCAACGGATCGGCCTGCGAATCGGCCTGGTATCCAGGGGAAGCTTCCGGTGAAGCACGTGCAGGTGGTTAAACAGGTTTCTTTCCCTCTCCTTTCTTTCTTTGGTGGATGCACTCTTTCTCCTATGTCCCTGGTTTTCCCATCAGGTTTTTTACACGGTTATGAGTTTTAACGAGGCATCCGAGGATACTGGGGTTTCACTATTTTTCACTCCTCTGCTAATGTTTGTCGCTATACTGCCCGTTTCGATTTCTCCTTTTCTCCTGTGCTCCTTTGTATCTTCCGTACGAGGGGAAGTGTCAGAATAATGGGCGTCCGGAGATGACGGACCGGAGAAGGTGCCCGGTGATGACGGACCGGAGGCGACATGTCCGGAGATGACAGCCGCCCGAGTCTCCGATCAGCGCCGGCTCAGGAGACAGTCTTCCCTCCTTTCCCCCTGGCGCGTCCCTCGGGCCCGTTGTATATAGAGAGAATGTTCCTCCTTCGACTTTGTATCAATCAATCAGTTCACTATCTTCGTCTCTATCGATCCCTATATTCCATCATCTTTGTCCTTCACGCTCGCTCTCTTTTCTTTTGTAATTCCCTTGGTACGCACCACATCTTGTGACACGCCTGGGCGGAGGGCAAAACGGGAGCTTGCAACGTGCCGCCACTGCGCGCACAGCGGACAGGAAACGGACTGTAGATAATCTCGCCACGATCTAGATTGGTCGCATGCGAGTAATGATTAAACCAAAAAAAACCTCCGCGCCCACAGGATGTTCTGCCGCGTCTTCCACTCTAGGCACGCCTTCAAGAGATACTCCCAAGTCTGAACCCGGTACCTGCACCACCAGCACTGCGCCACGGGTCGGGTTTTCGTCCCTGTCTGGCCTCCGGGGCGACTTGTACTGCTTCTCAGCCGTCTCCCGCTGTTCAGCAGTCAGGCCGTTCAGATACCTGGAAGCACCTGCTGTCGATGCTAGCTTCTAACACAGTCAACAGACACCTCAATGCCTTCGGATTAGAACTTACCAGTGCAGCGAAACGATCAGGTGAATTAGGGTATGCAATATCAAATCTACAGCTACAAAGTCGGAGTTGTAGTAGGATGAGTGGAGGTTCGGATATCTCCCGGAGTCGCAGGCATTATTCAGCAACATATCTAGTCGACCACTCGGGGTTAGTCGCCAAAATTAAGAATTTCGACATTTGCCAAGACTTGAACACTAATCAGTCAATGCCATTGAATACTTATGTAAGTACATACTTACTACTACTACTCGCACACTTCAATCTCCACTCCACCACCACCCTTATTCGTCACGTCATCACGCTCTATCTCTCCCCCTACCTCATTCTCCCAAAGGGAAATCTACGTTCCGGTGGTGATATGGTCATTTCTCAACAAACACCGCCGACAATATGGAGCACTCGAGCGCAGTGAGGGTGAAGAATACAGGGAGGCATCGGCGAAGGAACTGGCCAGGGGGAATTCGGTCCCAGTGGGGGGCTACCGCAGTTGCTACCCACCCACTCTCATGGAGTCCGCAGATGAGGACTTGGGGGCGCGCTGCGCGTTCTTTGGTATCTTTCTTTCGTTTTCCACTCGTTCGGACTCTTTTCCTAAGTGATTTCCTTAGTGTGCGTCTCGTCTTAGGACAGGCCCCGGCGGAGGGCAAAGGGGACATGTAATGTGCCACCAGCGCCCGGGCAGCGGAAGGCATACCAATATGTCCTGGTTTCTCCGGCGGTAAGCGCGGTCTTACGCTGGATACATACTTGACTGCTCATGGCTAACGCGCTGCTAATTTTTTAACGTCACGGGACTCAACTTTCAGGCGCGAGGCGGCTCACGTGCAATCGAACCCACCGTGCAACAAGACAACCACCAATGGGAGTAGTATTGTGACTGCACATGTTAGGAACAATATTGGAATACCAATACTGATAGGAAAGCACATGGTGCAAGGTCAGCATCCACTATCATGGCTCACCACCACCGGCGCGCCAGCAGCAGTTCGGGCATTCAAGGCCTACCCTTTGTGGACGTCATTGGATGGTCGGATGCAGGGGCGGATGACAAGTAGTTCGCAGACAAAATCTCGGCAGTAGCAGCGGTGGTAGTAGAGTGGGCAGCACGAAACAGAATTGCCTTCGATCACGGCAAAACCGAGGCCGCCCTGTTCCGCAAGAAGAAGCGAACCCCCACTGCGACAGTCACGGTCGGGGACAGAATGGTACCATTCAGCAAGGAGGCCACACGGTGGCTGGGAATCTGGCTCGACCCCAAACTCACGCTCAAGGACCACCGCGCCACCTGCTGGAGGACGGCAAGATGGCAATGGCAAGTCTCCGCCGGCTCACAGCACAGATAGGACTGTCCCCGGCCAACTGCAGAAAAGTCATGACGGCCTGCATCCAGCCAGTCGCCATGATCGGATCAGAGCTGTGGTGGAAAGGCGACCACGCTTCGGGAACTATGGGCCGGGCAGTGGAGCCGCAGCTGCTAGTCAACCAGGAGGCACGAGGCAAGCACGGGTTGCTTTAGGACAGCCAACCTGGGAGCTCTTTCGATGGAGTCTGGCCTCCCAGCAGCAACGACGCAGCTGGAAAACAGGAAGCGGAGGTTTGCGCTACGCCTGCTCAGCCTGCCACGGGGAGACCAGGCACGGGAGGTAGTGGGCGCTCCGTCGGAGTTCGGCCGGCGGCTTACAAATACCCTTGCCTATTCTGGACGAATGGAGAGGACAGTGCTGCTAGAGGAACCCGAGTCCCTCGGCGTGGCGTTGCTGGAGGAACGGGGGGAGGCAGCGAAGACGGAAGCGGAGAAGACCTTCACCATGTTCACGGACGGGTCACGGATGGAGGATGGAGCCGCTGGCTATGCAGTCGTCCGTGGGATGGGCGGATCCTGGGCCGGCGACAAAACCCACATGGGGTACAACCAGGAGACCTACGATGCGGAGTGCGCCGCGCTCGCCCGCGCACAGGAATCGGCTTCGAGAAGAAAAATGACCCCCGAACGGGTCACAATCTTAATGGTTGCGCAAGCGGCCATCAGACGGATGGCATCGGACGAGCCCCGCCATGGGCAACGGTACGCCCTCCAGGCGCAGAAGCACATCGCCGTACTGCGTAGGGCCAGGCTGGGTATCGTAATCGAGATCCGCTGGCCCGGCTCACAAGGGAATCGCCGGCAACGAGAAGGCCGACGAGTGGGCGAAGATTGCGGCGGAGGAGCCAGACATCCACGGGGTGAAACGCCTGAGCTACTCAGACCGGACAGAAGTGCGGGCGATGCCTCTCCCACGGTCCCTCGTTAACCTCACACGAGTGGGTGGAGGAAAGCCGGCGGGCTGGAGGCCGGACCTCCAAATGAAGTACCGCATTCCTAAGAGTCAGAACCCGGTGGTGCGGTGGCTGGCAGCACCAAGAGACTCGCGTCGCGGTTCTACCAGATCAAAACGTGGCACTGCCTGACCGGGCGGTACCTTGACTGGATGGGGTATCGGGCCACCCCGCAATGCTGCTGGTGCCGCTACCCACACCAGACTCGGGAGCACCTCTTCAAGGAGTGCCCTGAGTGGAAGGCCCAGCGGAAGATACTGTGGGCGGAGGTGCGGAAGGAGCCAGGGTGGTGGAAGAGCCTGTGCAAGGTACGGGACCTCCTAGCGGACGAGAGGTGTGGCCGGTACTCGACTTCCTCTCCACCACGGATGTGGGAAGGTGGGTGCCGGCCGAGGAGGAGGACGCCGTGAGCGCGGTGTCTGAGCCGGAGGTGCGGGAGTGGTTGGACGAGCAGGGAGAGGGGGCGGAGGCGTCGGATACTGGGGGGGCTCCAATGTTCTTGCCCACGCCCGGCTTCATGGCGTCCGCAGGAACGGCTTAGGCGATGGGCAGTACTTTCCCCTTGGGTCTCTCTTTTCCTTCGTCCTTCACGCTCGCTCTTCTATCATTTGTAATTCCCTTGGTGCGCTTCATATTTTCTTGGGACAGGCCGGGGCGGGGGCAAAGGGGAGCTTGCAACGCGTCGCCACTGCGCAGACAACAGACAGGAAACGGGGTGTACATAATTTCGCCATGATCTGATAGGTCGCGTGAGGGTAATGAATAAACGAAAAAAAAACGGCGCTGCCGAATTCCCGCTATCACCTACACTCTATGTTGACCACACCTCCGTTCTCAGCTCCCCAGTACCACCTGTACCTATCCACGCGCTTGTGACGGTGTTCTCTGCCATCAACCTACAGTCCACCTCCGAGGATTGGTCGGCTCGCAAGCCGGATCTCCGTTCCCCTATGAAGTTCATGCAGCAGCCAAGCCCTCGAAAAATGGGAGTCGCCGAAGCTCCACGATGGAATCCAGCTACACCGTCGACACCTACCGCCTTATGACCGCACTTGAGAAATGGGAAAGCCAAGGAGCTCAGATGGATAGTGGCTCTGGTCCTTCAGGTGATGCCGATGAGTCAGTGAGTGGTGACAACGACCTAGAGTTTGACCCTAATGGCGATCCATTTGAGAGCTTCACCGAGCCATCAGACGAACCGTCACGGTTCCATACACCATCAGAGGCTCTTTCGCATACTTGCTGATCATAGACGACCCAACGGCAGCTTCACTCAATTGGCGACCCGGCCAAGAGCGATCCTAGGCTTAGTACACATGGCCGCAGCTCTCATTGATCCGCTGGCGTCAGTCTTGGCCCCAAACCCCCAAGCTAAGAAAGGGAAAAGCTGCTACTACTTGCGGTACATCAGCGGCTGCGAGTTCTGGTACAAGAATTGCGAGGTTGGCCGCGAAACCTGCTGAGACATACGTGTTGCAGTTCCCACAAATCACTAATGCAGAGGAGCTCTTCAGGGACACGCAAGTGGCCATCAGACGGAAAGCATCGGACGAACCAGGCCCTGGGCAGCAGTACGCCCTCCAGGCGCGGAGGCACATCGCCGCTAGGCAGGGCCAGGCCGAGCGTCATCACCGAGATCCGATCGTACTCAGCGCATAAGGGAATCGCCGGCAACGAGAAGGCGGACGAGTGGGCAAAGATTGCAGCAGAGGAGCTACACACCCGCGGGGTGGAATTGCGGGACCGCTCGGATCGGGAAGTGGCGCGTGCAATGCATCTCCCGCGATCACTTGCAAACTTCAAGCGGGATGATCTCCGCGAAGAATTGGGCGGGAGGCCGGACTTCCAAAAAGATGTACCGCTTTTTAAAGAGCCAGAAGCCCGGTGATATGGTGGCCGGCAGCACCAAGAGGCTCGCTTCGCGGTTCTACCAGGTCAAGAAGGAGCACTGTCTGTCTGGGCAGTACCTCAATTGGACGAAGAATCGTCCCACCCTTCTATGTTGGTGGTACCGGCACCCGATCCAGACCCGGGAGCACCTCTTCAAGGTGTCTCCTGAGTGGAAAGGCCCTGCAGAAGTTCCTGTGCGCGGAGGTGCGGACGGAGACCGGAAGGTGGAAGGATGGGCAGAAGATCCGGGACCTCCAGGCTGATGAGAGGTGCTGTCGGTCGGTACTAGACTTCCTCTCCCCTAGTTATGTGGGAAGGCGGGTGCCGGCAGAGGGGGGCGCGGTGGGCGAGTTGTTGGAGGCGGAGCTACGGGAGTCGGACGTAGGGTAGGAGGCCGAGGAAATGTGCGCTGGGGGGGAATCACCGCTGTTCTTGCCCGCGCCTGTCCTCGTGGCGACCGCAGGAGAGCGCTAGTCGGTTTCATTTGTTTCTTTTCTTTGTCATTCCGTTTGTTCTGTCTTTGGTGCGCATCACAGTTTCTGGGGACAAGCCTGGGCGGAGGGCGGAGGGGCGTTTGCAACATGCCGCCACTGCGAGGACAGCGGACAGCAAACGGACTGTATATAATCTCGCCATGATCTAGATAGGTCGCATGCGAGTAAGGATTAAACAAAAAAGGCCTGATGCTGAGGAATCTGACGAGGACGATGGCATTGAGTATAACTTTAGTTGGTAGGATGGAAATGATCTAGCGGCCTCTTTGGTACGCGATTTTGATAATGCGCAAATCGCGTAGCGCGCTTACTCGGCGTCAAGACGGCGCTTACCGCTAAAAAAACCAGGCGTTATGCATCAGGTAATACGGTACATACCCGTACGAAATGTGCGCCGCCGCATCCTAGATGGCCTTCATGCGAGTATGGATAAAAAATAAAGACCTGTCCGAGACCGCGCGGACAGCGGGGAGGAACTGGGCTGTACATAATCTCGCCATGATCTAGATAGGTCTCATGCAAGTAACGAATAAAGAAAAACCCGCCAGATCAGTCTGTTCCTCGCGATCTGCAGCAGAATGGTTCACCCATGGTGCTGCTTCGGCGGAGACCCATGCTTTACCGCTGCGTCGTAGGCTATCTTCTCACATGACGAATCAAAACATTCTGCATTGCTATCTCTCCTACAGGTTGCTTTCCCCCCCCCTCCCCCTCCTAAAAAAAAAAAAAAAAACTACACGGCCTACGGCCACCGACAATCATTGCTTCTAATCCCTCCCCTTCAGGCTCTTAAACGCGTCCAACCAATACTGCAACTTCTTCTTCTCGAATTCCTCGAAACTCCAGTCCTTGTCGAGTTCAAGATTCTCGCGATCACCGTCCCAAACGTAGGTATCGGCAGCGACCGCTCCATCCCTTGCCACCACCTCCCATCCGTCTTCCATCGCTTCTCCATACTTTGCTGCTTTCGCTTCTTCGCCTTCAGTCGCTTGGTCGATGTAGTGGCACTGGACGCCGGTGCGCAGGTAGATATCGCCCGCGAAGTCGTCCAGCTTTCCCCAACCGCCTAAGGTATCACGAAAGACGAGCACACCGTCGACCGCGCTGGAGCTCTCGGCGGGGATCAGTGCCGGGTAGTCGCTACCTTTGACGGGGACACGTCTGTATCCATGCAGCCTCGCGGGCTGCAGCTTCACGTACTCGTGCAGGCGGAGGTAGTTAGCGGGGTCGCCGGTGAGGACCCACGTAAGCAGTTTCGGCGACATCATGGTGCCGTACACAAAGATCGGCGAAGACTTCGGGAGGGGCTTCAATTGAACGGTAGACATGGTGCGTTAGGAGTTCGTTCGCAGGAGGGTCAGGTAGGGAGGCAGTTCGATACTCTTCAGTCCTCCCCCGGGGATAACAGCCTGCTTTATATACGTTTCGAGAGCGGTATCGCCAGCGCACGCGCACCAGAACAGTCCTTCTAGACACAGCTCACTTCTCGTGAGGGAACCCGAACGCGGTCACTAAAACCTTGAATGCCGTTGGGAAAACCTTTTGCAGCGATGAGCGAACCTTGATGACACCCCAGCGCCATCATGAGAGCTGTATGGCCAGCTCAACTGTTCGGCCTAGATCCCTTGCCCGTGGGGAATTTCCTTTCTCTTGTTGAACTAGGTTTCTCTCGTCGCAGAGTGTCGCGAGCTTTGTCGTTGTAGTCGATGATTTGGAGGGGTTCGGGAAAAGCTTCCTAATCTGAGGAAAATCCCTCAAGAAAAAGTCTGGCCGTTGCCCCCTTTCCGGAGAGTTCGGTCGATAATTGCCCCCCCCCCCCCCACACACAGACCCGGCGGGACCCTCCAAGACCGCCGCCGACCAGACCGTGCACGAGCTGTGCTTCATCTGATGATGGAATTTCGATGCTCATCATTTCAGTCCTCCCAAGAATTGTGCACGTACCGCGGGACCAGCCGATTCTCCACCGACTTTAGGTTTACCTGATCGTTTCGTTGAATCGGTAACTTCTGCCTTTCAGGCGTTGGGGTTCGTACGCTATATCCACGGAAGTTAAAGGAGGGGATGGGGGGGGCGGGTGAGTGGGCAACGATGTTTTCTTGTAACCCCATATTTGTATTGTACCCGGATACGAAAATATGCATGTATATTGCCAAAAAGTGGGTGTCATTCGCCACTGGGGTATTCTCGATATTCCTGAAGGACGGCAGCAATCATGTATTTCGTCTACTCAGATATGATGTACGCAATAAATGATTGATGCCAGCGCGTAATGTTGAGACTCTGGGTTAGGATTGTAGAGTTGAGTCCTGCCGTAGACCCGGTCACATCAGCCAAATAGGGGTCAATGTAACTTCCGCAGGGTAAAGAAGCGCCGAGCGGGACTATGATTCGCACCGGACCACTTGTTCTTCGCGAACATGCAATACCAGCCCGAATGGCTTAGATCTGCCGGTGCCCGAAATGGCTCGATGTAACCCACCGTCAATCACCGCCCCCCACATCTGTCGCGGCGCCGCCACTGCTACGGAATGACGATAGCCTGGAAGATTCCCGCAGCGCAGGAAGGAAAAGACTCTGGATTCTGGATTCCCAGTTGGGAATGGGCGTGGGTTCTGGTTGCCAAGCGAGGAACGGTTCTCGATTCTGCTTCCGCAGCAAGGGAGGAAGGTTGTGCTTGCACGGCGAGGAAATGCTCTGGTCGCAGAAGGGTCTGGATTGTGCGTAGGAAGAGTCTGCGGAGCGCAAGGAGGGGTCCGGTTGCTCGGCGTAAAGAAGGTTCTGGATGCACTATCATGAGAAACATTGCGGATCCTGTTCCCACCGCACCGTGTGCATCGTATCGTGAGGAACGTTTGCGATTCTCTGCGCGGCACAGAGTGGACTGTGTAGCACTGGTGGTCGCAGTGTCTGCAGCGCGCTCAGCGCCAATGAAATGCACGAACGGAGCCATGCAGGAGGTAGAACACGGACGTGCTGAGCGGGCTGGATGGAGATAAGAAGCGGCGGGCAAGTAGCCAAGCCATTCCCTCACCCCCACGCCCGTCCAGCCCACCCCCCATACCCAGCCAAATCTCCTACTCACCCTCAGCCAGGTCTGTTAGAATATAGGGATCGATAGAGATGAAGATAGTGAACTGATTGATACAACGTCGAAGGAAAAACATTCTCTCTATATACAACGCTCCTGGGGGACTCGCCAAGGTGAAAGGATGGAAAACTGTCTCGCGAGCCGGTGCTCGGAGTCTAAGGCTGCTGTCATCTCCGGACGTGCCGCCAACGGTCCGTCATCTCCGGACGCCCATTATTCTGACATTTCCCCTCGTTCCGAAGATGTAAAGGAACGCAGGAGAGAAGGAGAAAATGAAACGGCCAGTGTAGCAACAAATAGTAGCAGAGAAGAGAAACAAAAACAGCGAAACCCAGTATCCTCGGATGCCTCGTTAAAACTCATAACCGTGTAAAAAACCTCATGGGAAAACCACGGACATAGGAGAAAGAGTGCATCCACCAAAGAATGAAAGGAGAGGGAAAGAAACCTGTTTAACCACCCACGATGTGCTTCCCCTGGATACCAGGCCGATTCCCAGGCCGATCCGTTGGATAATCTGTCAATCGTTAGCAAGGGGCGCGCACAGCAGCTCCGGCATCACCGAGCGCGTACGACGGCCACATCAACATCAGGCGCGCACAGCAGCTCCACCGAGCGCGTACGGCGGCCACATCAACATCAGACGCGCACAGCAGCTCCACCGAGCGCGTACGACGGCCACAACAATAGGCGCGCACAGCAGCTTCGAGTATTGATTCGACCGGATATCGTGAACGTAGAGTCGTATTTCTGGCGAAGGAATTCACAGACGCGGGCTGCAGAATGATTCAGTCCGCGAGCGGACTTCGTATGATGGCTCGAATCGTAGGTTCGTAGGATACGCAGATTATCGAGGCTGCGCTGTCGGCGCACCGATTGTAGTCATGGTCGTCGGCGACAATGTCGAACGATCGTGGTACGGCTCGAAAAGAAAGTGGCAATCGACGGTGGTATTCGGGATCGCTTCTTTG
>Ga0307508_10006241_pt1 | contig 11230 bp, 17 predicted proteins | sample 9_EM_MG_FD_203089 | JGI IMG/M metagenome (GOLD analysis project Ga0307508, IMG submission 203089) | Populus trichocarpa ectomycorrhiza microbial communities from riparian zone in the Pacific Northwest, United States - 9_EM | ecosystem: Host-associated > Plants > Roots > Unclassified | place...
CCTGAATTCTTTGGCACACCAAGTTTCACCTGGCATGGAATCTCCGACATGTCTTGGGGCACAACTCTGAAATCTTTGCGTATCGCGCAGTCACGAAGACTGCGAGTCTCGGACAAATTCATTTGACTTCTTCTGCGGCCCCAGTCTCTACTGTCACTTCAAGCCAGACCAAGATACTGATATGATCATAACACTCCACTGTATCATATATATCAAGGTTGCTAAGTCACCAAAACCCCAACGTTGCGGCTAGGGGCAAGAGTTCGACGCCACAGACCGCGATGGCGTAGTAATGCCGGCTACTGTTTTCTGACCATCAGGCCAGGCCAACTCGTATCATGTACATTGGTACAGAGTGAATTGAACAATGTATTAATAACCACCGGCAACCACCGGCAAGGTCGAAACCATGTCGCCACGCGAGCTGTCTCTTACTAAGCGCGGATGCCGGATTGTCCCATGGCGCCGGCGATCCAAATCTGCTTGTTTGTGTGGTTGGTGTTCACTCCGGCGGCTGTAAATGGTTTACCCTCGATTGTTTATTTGCTGCTGTTTGCTCAACAGCACACCCAACTCGTAATAGCCGTTTTATGCCAGGTGCGAACAGTGTATTGATTGCGACGCCTCAACTTGAACAAATATCAACAAGTCGTAAACAAGGTATCAGAAGGCCTAGCCTGAGGAACGAGACGAGAGTCCTCCGATACAACATTAATACTAAATATGCGATCACTGGTTCGCTTGTTGATGCAGCAAACAGCACCCTCAATGGTTTGACTCGACTGCCATTCATCTGCCCTAGGAGGGCTCCCAGTTCGACAACATGAAGCCCGTGCCCAGGGACAAGAACCCCACTCGGTTTTCTTGCAGCCCTTTTTGTCCGCTGCAGTAGCTAGTATAAACACGTTGTACCGGGCAGGCCATGCAGTCCGGCAAAGTGAACAACGCATTTACAACGCGGTTGTACACAAATTTGCTACTGGGTTTCGGCAACGGAGCAGGATATCTCAGCCCAAGGATTATCACTCATGCTCAGCGGCTGCACGTTCGACCGGTGTCACACAAGAGTCAGTGGGACGTTGTGCGACGTCCTGTCTGGAAAATCTATCGAGAAAGGAACTTTGATCGCGCTAGATGCGTAAATTCATAAACATGCAACTTGTCCTACCGTCCTATCCACAGGACTATAAAGGTACACAATCTGAAATTCCTGACACGAGAGGTTCTGTCTAGATATTTTCGAGTCTGCAAAGTGCGTGGCGTCCCTCCTGTTATAATCGCATCCAATGGTCTTGAACATCATGCCCTCCGATCTGCACTCGTTGCTAAGGCTCAGCGTAAATGCCTCAAGTGTGCAGGCTTCCAACTGTTTGGCCGAAGTTGATGGATATGTAACAATCACTGGGGAAGGTCATCCGGTCTCGAAATGTTCCCCGCACGGCTCCAGCCGCCGCATTAGTCCTCTTGATCCCTTATATACACACCCTCTTTCCCCTCCTTTCAACCACCCCCCCCCCCCCCGAGATATCCAAGCATGATTCTGGGAGATGTTTTCAACGCTCGTTTTTTCTCAATATTCACACTAGTTTCAATCCTCTGCTCCTCGGTTGCCGTCAGCGGTCATTCTAGTCACCATGCTGCTCGAAACCATCGATCGTTGCCCAATACACAAGCTGTGTCTGTGTCTGAACGGGGCCACAGAGGACGCATTTCTGCAGGTTATTTCCCTAATTATGGTGAATATCTTCCATTATTGCTTCTGTGAGTCGCTAAGCATCTTTCAACCAGCCATCTACGCGAGGAACTTCAGTACGTCGACTGGCGCTTGTTCGTTGAATGGCGACTCACACTCCCCAACGCCTTGCCAGCGCCTAACAACATTGTTTCCCAAACACTTACCCACGTTCTTTACGCGTTTGCGGACACTGACCCTGTATCCGGAAACGTGACCCTCACCGACCTTTTTGCGGACCAACAAAGGCTTTGTGAGCTATATTCGAGTATTGCCATGCGCCACATCTCCTAATTTATTTCGTCAAGATCCCGGGGACTCTTCGACAGAGCCGGGGAATAACCTTTACGGGAAGTATGTGCTTTTGTCGCTAGCTTGTCGCTGACGGGCGCTCACAACGCGTGAACCATTAGCTTCAAGCAATTGTACCTCCTCAAACAGGCACAGAGAAATCTCAAAGTTCTTCTTACCATCGGCGGGTACACACTTTCACAGGAAGGTGAGTTAGCGCCGCCTTCTCCCTTGAGTGGATTGATGAAATATCGTGCGCTAAAGGCCATTTCGATTTTATCTGGAATCCCACTGCCCGCGCAAATTTTGTTGCCACCGCCATTCAGCTCCTAGAAGATAATGGCTTAGATGGGTGGGTCCATCGCTGAAGAGAAAAGCGACGGAACACGGATCCCTGAAGAATTCTGATGATTTATTTCTCGCTAGAATCAATATTGACTTTGAATATCCCAATGCCACGCAGAAAGCTGATCTCGTTTGCCTGGTGCATGAGCTTCACAATGGACTCAATCGCCATGGGCGCAAGAAGGGTGTGTATTGAGTGAGCTTCTTTTGTGACAATTTCTAACATCTGTTTCAACTCTCAGGCGAGGTTGTACCCTATCAGCTGTCTCTTGCCGTCCCTGCTGACTCTCGGTACTATGTCAACTTCGACGTTGCCGCAATGGACCATTTCGTTACCATGTGGGGCTTGATGGCGTACGATTACGTAGGTTCCTGGTCGAACGTTTCTGATTACATGGACAACTTGTACCGCGGTGACACCAAGCAAGGCGTCGATACGGACTCTGTGCTCAAATGGTATACCGAAAATGGCGCCTCGAAGCACAAAACCACCGTGGGGTAAGTGTCTAATTCCGCCAATGCGGGAACTTAATGCTAACATGTGTGGTTCCTACATAGTATTCCGCTTTATGGACGCGCGTTCGAAAATACTACTGGTATTCAGCAGCCCTACAGTGGTGTCGGTAATGGCAGCTGGGATGCTGGTATTTGGGACGTCAAGGTGCTCCCCTTCCCAGGTGCTGCTGTAATCGAGGATTACAAAACTGGAGGCGCCTACAGTTATGGTGGGTGTCGAGATATAATGAGCCAGGATCAGACTCAGCGCCCTAACACACTCGTTTCGCCTTTAGATGCGGTCAAAAAGGAACTGATCACGTTTGACACCGTCGGTATCGTGCAGCAAAAGGCAAAATACATAATGCACCACGGCTTTGCCGGTACTTCCTACTGGGATCTCTCCTCTGATTACGTTGGCTCGGGTTCCCTCGTCGCTGCCGCCGTGAACCAGTACAAGTATGGACTGGACCAGACTCCCAATCACCTCTACTATCCTGGCTCCCGATTTGACAATATCAGGTCATGCATGGGTGCTTGCCCCTCCAACTCCACGAACTACTCGACCACTCCGAACTGCGACCGCACGCGGAGGGAAAGATTTGCCTTTAAGATCGGGAGCTAGTGACGTAGCCTAGAACGCAAGCTGTCTAACCTATTATCGATGTATTGACCAAACATTTAATCGCTCTGGGGTGTGAATATTGTATACAGTTGTCCATTCATTGTACCTACACGGTAGCACAGAATCTGACAAAAAACAACATGAATATGCTTGGCCGTTTATCCCAACATGTCCCGCAAAGAAAAAAAAACCACTTTGCCCTTGTGTGTCCACATCGTTCCGGGAACCGCGAACATTTTATTTCGACGTTTGGCGGATTTTCCGTGTGGGATTTTCGTCGAAAGATCCCTCGAATCTATACAGATAATCCTCCAAAAAACATACATGGTTGCCAGGTAGCTAACACCTGGAGGGTATTCAAAGATCGTTTATGTCTAGCGCTTTACGAATGTTTCGGCAAATTGTCCAAATTTCTTGAAACACCATTTGATATATAATCCGGTATCAACGCCGATGCTTCTACAGTAACGCCGTCTCATGCAAGACATAGGTACATGAAACTTGGCGACGCGTCGGAAAAACCCTTTTTGAGAAATAGTCCCAACGGCTACACCATTATTACAGAGCCTGCGCAGGGAAATGTGAGCGTAAGGATCGTCCCTGGACTTGCAATTGGTGCGCCCGCCGTACTAGGAGGAACGGAAAAATCTCGCATACCAATAACATCATGAGTGATCGCCTACAGGTTGCTTATGAAATTTAAAAGCAGCAAAAGTAAAGAATGCTTTTGATACATAAGCGGAGGTTGGAAATCCCTCGCGTTTAGGGGAAGAAATAGATGGTGCAAAGCGATTTACGGTAAAATAGCCTAAAATGGATCTATGCTTTGATTGGTTTATAATGAGCAAGTCCGCTTCAGCTTTCGGATCTGGCCGTGTGGTCTAGTAGTATGATACTCGCTTTGGGTTTATCTCATTTGCGAGTGGTCCTGGGTTCAATTCCCAGCCCGGCCCTCCATTTTTTTGTCCATTTTGTTCTAAACAATGATACAGAACTTGCTGCGAAAGATGGCGGAAGCGTTTCTACAGAGGCAACAGATAGGGTGTCGAAACCACGCCGAAGCACGATGTTGGCAATATGTGTTGACGCAGATATGTTTGTAGATACCGAAAAGAGATATAAGCGCTTAACCTTATTAGCCTCTAGTTAAACCAAAATTGAGCTGTCCAACTTATATTATGTATGCCCATGGCCCTTTCAAGTATTATACTGGTGCTCATCCACAAATTTCTTCAGACTCTTATCGGACTCTGGTGGCTCAATGGCCGTTCCGACATCGAGCATGTACCTGCACCTTGCAATGGGAGCATCACACTGACAACGCTAACGCGCCAATGCATAGTCGAGTTGGCAATGTCATGCCATCTGTCATTACAACGTCGCGTTATCGCGTTGTCGCAGTTGGTGCATGGACAGCGCAGGTGCGCGTCTGTCATCTGTCATCACATGAGCATATCAATCCATCCACGTTATGCGTTGGGTGGAGGTTAGGTGTAGAAGGTGATGGCCAGGCAACGGGCGGATGCCGCTTTCCAAAGTCAGAATTGATCGAGCTGGCGCGAATTCAGATGAGTCACGTGCGAATCGCCAGGTCTTGCGGACCTCACTAAGCACATTCGTGCTAACTACATCTACCTCGGCTCACTGCTTGCTAGTTTTTCTTTTCTCTTCTTGTCGGCCGCTGTGCAGAGATGGATATTGTTGTGCAGCCCCCAGTTCACCGTGTCTTATGCGCTGATTGCGGTAAATGTTGGCTCATGTCCAGAATTGTGGATTGGTCTCATGTGCGATGGGAACTGTTTCCTCTACAGGCGATGTTATCGAGCCAAATTCTGCTAATCTTTGCATCCCATGTCTAAGAAACTCGTAAGAGATGTATGGCCCCGTGCATCGCTCCGCCGTATGCTTACATTCCTTCGCAGGGTCGACATCACAGAAGGGATACCTAAGCAATGTAATTTTTCTGGCTTGATTCCCGCTATTACTGCCTTGCTTATGGGAGTTTTAGCTACCGTGAGCTTCTGTAGGAACTGTGACCGATACCTAGCACCCCCTGCAAGTTGGACGATCGCGCAGCCGGAATCGCGTGAGCTATTAGCAATATGTCTGAAGAAGCTCAAGGGCCTCAACAAGGTCCGCCTTGTTGATGCGGGATTCATCTGGACGGAGCCTCACTCGAAGCGGCTTCGAGTCAAACTGACCATACAAAAAGAGGTGCGTCAATGTGTTCCCTACCGAACTCCCGAATCTGACTGAATTGCTCATTGGAATAGGTCCTTACAAATACCATTCTTCAGCAAATATTTGAAGTCGAGTATGTGATCGTGCATGGCCAGTGTCCCGATTGCACTAAACTGGCAGCAAAAAACACTTGGAACTCTCTCGTTCAACTCCGCCAGAAAGTGAATCATAAAAGGACATTCCTTTACCTCGAACAACTTATACTCAAGCACGGCGCGGACAAAGATACAGTCTCTATCAAGGAAGTCAAGGACGGCCTTGATTTTTTTTACGCACAGCGGAGCCATGCCATTAAAATGGTGGAATTCTTATCCGCCGTGGTACCGATAAGGTCAGTTCTTGGCCATTGCACGCCTCCCGGAGTGATGATGCATCCTGCCTAGGACCAAAACATCCGAACAGCTTTTGTCCAAGGATACCCACTCTAATACCTCGACATACAAATTCACGTACTCAGTAGAGATCATTCCAATCTGCCGAGACGATTTGATATGCATACCAGCCAAGCAAGCCCGGTCATTTAGTAATATAAGGTGCGGAATCAAGCTCTAGTCGACGGACTGATATCCGATAAGCTCATTTTGTTCCCGAATCTAGTCCATTGACGTTGTGCACGCGTGTAGGAAACAGCATTCATCTCCTTGATCCCTCCACACTCCAACAAGCCGAAGTGACCGCTCCAGTGTATTGGCGGACTCCGTTCGACCCGCTAGCGTCTGTTTCGGGACTTTACGAATTCACTGTGCTTGACATTGAACCCTCTGGTCCGACACGAGGAAAATATGTCCTTTCTGATGCCCAAGTCGCGCCAGCACGTGCATTCCGCTCTGTTGCTGCTCAGAACCAACCCTCAGATGCCATGGATGTGGATGACACGACGATAGGCGGGACAGACGCGATATATCATACACGGACTCACTTGGGGGCGGTATTGCAGCCAGGCGATACGGCGCTGGGATATTATCTCACGAGAACTAATTTCAATAGCGAGGCATTCGATCAGCTTGATGCTGGACGCATCCCCGATGTGATCCTGGTCAAGAAGACATTTCCGAACCGCCGCCGACGTACCCGAAATCGATTCTGGAAGCTGCGCAGCATTGCGAAAGAGGCAGAAGAAGTTGAGACTGAGGATGGTGAAGCCGGCGGTAGAACCAAGGGAACTAACGCTGGGCGTGGTGCACTTGGACGTAGAGGTGGGTTGGATGCGAAGCGCGTTGAACAAGATTACGAGCACTTCTTGCGAGACCTGGAAGAAGATCCCGAATTGCGTGCTACTATCAATCTCTACCGTGCGGATGTGGAGATGCCAGGGCAAACCAAGAAACGTGGCGGGAAGGGCAAGTCTGTGTATGCAATGGATGCTGAACCAACAGAGGCACCGACACATCCGGAAGCCACACCGGAGGAAGACGGAGACGGGGGGGATGGGGAGGATGAGGAAGATTTCCCTGAAATTCAAGTTGATGAACTACTGGACCACTTAGAAGACCTTACAATCGACGACAACGATGCAGGCGCCGCGCTGGTGACCTGATCCAATCACGCATAGCTATTCCTCCTATTTGGCTTGATCATAATGCAATATTGCTACAAGATGTATCAAGCGGTTGGGCATGTGTTAATAGGAGCACGCGCAACTTCAGTTCATGCTGGTGCCGCAGTTTTGGAACTTGCGCTCCCGCTTTGTTCGGGCATTCTCGCCTCTGGAGGAGGCACGTCATACATCTGCGCTTTAGGCTGCCATCGCAATCCTTCCAGCCAATTTTTGTGCTCGAAGACAATGTAATCAGTCACAACTCTGGGACTCTCGTGGCTGCCCGCTATGACATGGCCTCTTGAATCACGAACAACCAAGCTCTAAATGATGTGGTCAATAATTGGGGGTTAAACATACTAAGCGGTATAGTGCATTACCTGCTTCGTTTTGAAGCGCATGAGTGCCTGTTGAACTGCTGCTTGCGACTCCGGAAGATCAAGAATACCGGCGCTGGGTATCATTCGGAACGATACGCATCTTGTAGGCTCCACTTCTCCATGAAAATGCCACTCAGCGGTGCTGCTCCCACGTTGCAACATGCGATTCCGTATCTGGGTACGCAATGGGTCCGACACTAATAGCGTAATCTCGTTCATTGCGCCTCTGTGGATTGAATAAGCTTGAATTCATGAGGGCGAGCACGGCTTGAAAGTCGTACTTTGCTTCTAGCTGGTTGAGCTGAATATAATGGTCTAGTGCTTGCCGCCTCAGAGCAGCCAAAGGTCTCTTGTCGCTCAGCGAACGAACTGAAAATATATCACCCCAGTTCCACCATTTTGGCTTCTTTTTCATACCGGGGAGGATTGGGTGTTGTGTGGCTTGCCAGAAGCTATATGACGGCCATACATTCGAGTCTCGTCGATGTAAGAATTGGTTGGAGGAACTTACTGCAATGCGTCCTTAAACTTTTCTAGGACCTCACGAAACCATATTTTTCGAGCGACATTCAGCTGTCCAGAAAATAGAAATGAAAGCGTCCTCTGGGGGATGTGGAGGGCTGACGAATGCCTTGTTGAGTGTGCGAGATTGCTGCACAAAATGAGGGACACGAACCGAGGAGTGGGACAGTAATTGCGTGTACGTCGACTCGGCGCCGATTCCCCCGAGCTGCTTCCATTTCTACCATTCGTAGCTGCTCCTGCTGGACTCTAAGCCGCCATTCGTTTATCTCGGCTTCGGATGCGTTTTCTGGCAACTTGGGTGCTTTCGCCAGCCTTTGCTTCTGAATGGGTGCGCGCCTTTTTGAAGGCAACACAGCATAATTTCTCATGCCGCCCAAGTATTGTGCTAGATGTTTAGAATCCCTTCTGAGCAAAGTAGTTAGGCTCATCGCAATTGACTTATTGAGCGCTTTGAAAGGGCCGTTCCCACGAGAGCACCTGACATCTTTTCTTCCGGCTTCGACGCTTACGAACGCTATCCTTAGAAAATGCCTGTAAGTTGCGAGCCATTGCATAGGGACGGGGAGTAATGCTCTAAACTTGATGCTGCCTGTCCATTTTGCAGCGTCAATCTCGCGGCCGTCCGGCAGCTCGTCCTGCTGCCCCGTCTCCCCAGCAACAACAATCCCGTGGTGCACATACCGCGGCCATACCTGCTAGCTACGGAAGTGCCCCGCGTGCGCCACCTGCTGCGCCACCAGTTGCAGCACAGACTAGCGCTCCGCAACAACCAGGAATGCTCGCACAAATGGCAGCAAGTACGTTGTTTTGATAACATTGGTGCCTGACACTAATCTCTCTAACATGGCGTAGCTGCGGGCTCTGTGGCCGTAGGCTCCACCATTGGGCATGGTCTGTCGTCCATGCTGTTCGGTGGCAATAGTCATGCTGCAGCTGCACCAGCCGAGGCACCAGTCGCTCAACAGCCATACCAAAGTCAGGCTCCAAGTTGTGACGTCCAGGCACGCGGTGTGTAATAGGGAGCATTTTTTGCCGCAGGATTTTGACATCTGGTCTTGTGCGCCCCAGATTTAACAACTTGCCTAGAAAAGGCTGATATGCAATCTTGCTCCTGGTATTTGGATCAACTTAAGGCTGTGCGTCAACCCGACTCTATCTCTTGCGCCCATGTATGGATTAACAGTTATGTTACAGTGCCAGACCGCAGCTCGACCCTACTAATCACTCAGAGTTGAGCACAACAACAGCTCACCGATCGTCAACAAGTGACCAGACCGGCTTTCAAGTAGTCTATGTTGTGAATGAGATCAATCATTATTACACGTAGGTAGCTGGTGGTAGCCCTTGTAGAACGTAGAATGTGCTGTCAATGTTGCCTACGACTTGAGTGCTCCCGCCGGTGCAGCCCTGTGGATTCTGAATGAAGAGTAGAACACCCCACCCCCTGCGGATGCGTAGCGCAACTCTTGAAGCCATGTGCTACCCCATTGTCACGTCTATCTACCTTCAGGTCATCCTCCTATTCCTGCTTTCTTTCTTGCTTCAAAGAACACGTTAACGCACATCGGTGCAACTACAAAGCGCCTTTCATCTTCCTGCTGACGTTCCTGCATTCATCATACCCATGCATTCCACCCGCAAATTGCCCCCAATCGTTGTGGTACCCGTGTCCGCGTTGTTTGTGACTTACACGGCAGGGCCGCGCTGTACCGACGAGACCGGAGGCAAGGAAAAGCTCTTCCAGACCGAAGAATGGTCGAGGGCTACGTGTAAGACGCAAGATAGGCTCATCAGGGTGCAAGCTTGTGGCTCACTCCCTGAGGCACAGGAGGAGACAAGGGGAGCGTGCGAGATCCATGATTTCCCGTGGTAAATGAAAACGAACAATGAGGCAGTCAGAAAGGTATTGTAAACGTTTGTGCTAATCCACAAGCCAGTAGCAATATGCAATTGGTAGAACCCTCTACCGTCAAGACCTTGCTCTGAAAGAACACGACGTATGACAATGGCAGCTGGTCTGGCCAGCCGGGTCGTTTTGTTGCCTAACAACGAAAGCATGCAGCTATTATCCTACAGATATGCAAATGGAAGTAAAAACGCGACTACACAGTGAAAGATACAAAGTGTTCAGATCACAAATAGTATGGTATACCGTACACAACGACGGCAGCCCCTGTGAGATACTGGAGCTTGCATACATCCCTAGAGGTAGCCACGGCGCTCACAACTGACACCGAGGGGTTGACGTCATCTGCGCTATTCCCTCGCACAAGCCGACCAATAGGTGTGTCGTGTGCTGGACCATCCGCAGCCACGGTGAATGCACGTTTTCTGGGGGATGCGAGTGCGATGCGATTCGTGTTACGACGATCACCTGGGGTTGTCTGTAAAGGAGACCATGCTCGGACCGTGCATTCGTCTAAACGAAGTTTTTGGAAGACCGAATCAGCCAGAGTGTCGATATCCTTGTCGGTGACATCCCATAATGTGGCAATAAACGAAGGACTGCGTCAAACATTGCAGAAGTGATTAACATGGGCCCACCCGCCACACTTTTAGAACCGACTCACCATCCTGCTACCATGTAATTATATGGCGTGCCGATGCGGTCAAAGGCTCCCATTTCTTTCAGGGCACCTGAAGAACAACCCCACAACATAATGGATGCACATCGTGGGAGGTTTCGAATCTTATGCGCTCGAATGTACTGCTCCGCGCCACCGTGCCCAAAATAGCTGTAAATAACCAAGCAATAAGTCCTGGAACAAACAGTTAGAATATCGCCAAACTTACATGACGAGGTCAAAATTTGTCAATGCTCTCGAGAGTTCTTCTTCCGTAGGCACACGTCCTACTATGCCTGCCCAGCCAGCTTGGCGCATGCCTTCTAGCCATGCTTGGAACCTTTTCTGAGTAGGCTTGAGGTCCCCACTCGGGTTAAGGATGTAAAATGTGCGCCGTGGGTCGATACTAGCGCGGTCGATGGAATTTTTCCCGCTTGATGCCTCGGACGGGTTCGGCAGCGGTGACAACCCTCGAAGGTGACGCGCCAGGTGAAC
>Ga0307508_10006242_pt1 | contig 11230 bp, 9 predicted proteins | sample 9_EM_MG_FD_203089 | JGI IMG/M metagenome (GOLD analysis project Ga0307508, IMG submission 203089) | Populus trichocarpa ectomycorrhiza microbial communities from riparian zone in the Pacific Northwest, United States - 9_EM | ecosystem: Host-associated > Plants > Roots > Unclassified | place...
AATAATAACAAGAATAAAGCTTGTTTAAAAACGACTTAAAATGCTTGACTACTAGGCTTTTAGTAGTAAATATTTAATAAATTAACATAAAAAAAATAAATAATTTTAAAAAAATATGACAAATAACAAATTTATAGAAGTTCCAAAAACATACGAACAATATACAATTCCCACAGTAGAAAAAATTAGAGATGAAAAAGTTCAATTACCAACAGAATTAATTAGAGAATTAAAAGATCCTAAGTCTAGATTTAATCAAGAGATTATTATTTATCCCGCTTCTTCTAGTAATAATAGAAAAGGTAAAGGTAAGGCATCGGCTTCTTCTAAATCGGGCATTAAATTAGGTGAACAACAACATCTTATTGATACTTTTAATAATAAAGGTGGTTGTGATGATTATGAATGATGGGATGGAGAAGATTCTGCTCATCAATTCGATAATGGAATTGAAGCTCATAAACTAACTACTTTTGGAGGGGCTAGTGTAGGAGCTGGTGGTGCTATAGTAAAAGGAGGTATTGATTATTCACTAATTAGAGCTGGCGATAGTTCTAATGGATATAATTTTCTCGGTGCTAAACTAGGAGGAGAAGCCGGAATAGGCGCTGGAGGAGTAACTGCTAGTTATACAGCAAAATTAGACTTAGCGAGTACTCAGGGAGCAGGTATGCAGGCAAGAGTTGGTCTTGATGGCAGTAGTGGTTTCGCAGTTGGTCCAGGAGGAGTAGAAACTAAAGTAGGTGGTTTCGGAGTTAGTGTAGGTAAAAAAATGGGAATTAGTTGTCCTATTGCCGAAATATCAGTAGATTTAGAAGAACTAGGTGAAAATATTAAAGATAATTGTGTAATTCAATAAAATTAATCTCAATGATGATTCTTTGTTCTAAATGTAAGAAAAAAGGATTATTATTTTTTCAAATCCTTGAAATGAGCAGAAAGTATGCTTGTCTATATTATTGTTGAACCTGCGCTTGAAAGTGCCATAAATTTCTTTTTTTTAAACATCTCTTTGGGATTATTTTGATAATCAGTTTAATATTATTATCTCTTATTTTTCTTTTTCAAAAAATATTCTCTCGATAAAAAATGGCTAATACTACTTTTCAATTAATATTAGCCATTGTTCTTATCCCTGCTGTTTTTATCATAATTTATATTATAAAGGTATAAAAATAAGGCACTAATATAGAACTTTGCACCAACTCACTCAGATATCACTAACAAGAAATAGACTATTAAATAAGAAAAAAATATGAAAGCAGAACAAAATATTAAAAATATAAATCAACAACTCAAACAAAAGCCCAAAAATCAACTCAAAAAACCTTTACTAATAAAATGTTTCAAATGCCCTATTTTTATTGAAATTAAATATAATCGGGGTCAAGGTAAATATGTAGAAAAAAATAACTGGGGATATTGAACAATGAATGAAAAAAACAAAAATCTCTATATTTGTGATAAATGTCTTCTTTATATTTATAGAGAAGATAAGTGAGAGTATTTAGAAAATATTTCTGACGAAGGTAGAAGGAGAACTTTTCGTGCTTATGTATACGACCATACTCTATCTTCAAATTAATCTCAAAACCTTAAAAATTTTTCTTTTCTTGTAAAAAATAACATTAGTTCTAGTTAGAGTTCATTTTAAAGTTCTTAGTAAAATAATAATCGTCCACAACATGTGAAAATTGTAAGAAATTAAAGTGTAATTTAAAAGTAATAGATTGAAATGGATTAAAATTGTGTCGAAAAAATTGTGTGACTTCGGTTGCTAATCAATTAGTAAAAGCAAAGATTACAAACCCAAAATTAAAATGAATTGGAAAGTTTTTTGTTAAAGATATACAAGAATATTTCAAATACAACTATTCTTTTGATAATTTCAATAAATTTCACAGTCTTAGCAATCATTATAATTCATAAACAATATGAGAGGAGAAAATAGATTAGAAAACAGATTTTACTGCGAAGAAGGTTGCGGGAAGTGAACACCTTTAAAAGAAACAGATTCTGATGGCAGTGAAAATACAGTAGCATCTTGAAATTGTGGTTGTTGAATAAACAAACCATCAGATAAGAATTGCCACAAATGCAATCGTAACTTAACCCAAGGTGAAAAAAAGACTTGTTATGGTCGTAGTTCAGATGAAAATAATATTGAGTTTGTTTGTGATTCTTGCTGTTTAGGCAATGAAATTCCTAATTTTAAATGTACTAAGTGTCAAAAAAATTTCAAATACGGAGAAGGAAAGTATATTAAAGTAAGAGATGATGCAAGAGCAGGAGATTATCACAAGAGTTGTTGAGAAGAATTAAATAGAGAACAACCTAATAATTCTTCTAACGAGAGAGAGAGAGAGAGAGAGAGAGAGCAATTCGCCTAACAAACATAAAAAAGGAACTTGTAGTAGATGTGGTGAATATGAACTTCTAAATAATGGCGTTTGTTTTAAATGTGTATTAATTGAAGCTCGTTTAGGAATGCAAGAGTTAATAAAAGAACAAGGATTAAAATCAGTGCAAATTATGTGAGAAAATATTTCTAAGCCAGATTTAAAGAAAAACTTAAGAATTCTTCGTTCAAATCAATTATTAACAGAGCAAGAAATTAAAAAGGTCGAACAAAGATTGCGAGAATATATCCAAATTATCGAAGCAGATTTATATCCTGAACGGAAAAATAATCAAGGTGGTTCAGGATGAATATGATTCTTAGTAATTATAGGAGTGATTATTATGGGATTGGTTGGTTTTCTTTGATATCGAAAGAGTAAGAAACAAAGTAAGAAACGTAAATCTAATGTCTAAATCAAAAACTCCTTTTGATTTGTTAGAAGACACTCCATCTAAACAAAAATATATTGATTATTTTGAAAAACTCCGTTGGAATGGCAATGTAATTTCTCCTTACAACTCTAGTTCTAAAGTCTACAAGTGTGCTAATAATTGATATAAGTGTAAAATCACTGGTAAGCGTTTTAATGTTAAAACTGGAACCATTCTTGCCCACACTAAACTGCCCTTACGAAAATGGTATTTAACTTGGTGTTTTTTCTCAGTTAAGAAAGGTATTTCTTCTCATCAGTTAGCCAAAAGTATTAATGTTACCCAAACAACAGCTTGAAATTTGTTAAAAGATGTTCGTAGTCTTCTTCGACAACTTAATTTTGTTAAAGATATGCTAAAAAACGAAGTAGCGATAGATGAAACACTTATTGGAGGCAAGAACAAGAACCGACACAAGAATAAGAAAGTTCCTCATTCCCAAGGTCGCAGTTGAAAAGACAAAGTGCCAGTGTTAGGAATATTAGAAAAAGGAGGTAATCTCATTACTCAAGTAGTTCCTAATGTTCAAATGAGAACACTTGTGCCAATAATTAAGGCTAATGTTAAAGAAGGTTCAATTTTAAATACTGATGAATGATATGTAAATAGTGGTTTAGGCAAATGGTATAAACATCAAATAGTTAATCACAGTGCTAAACAGTATGTTAATGGCAAAGCCTCTACCAATTCTGCCGAAAATGTTTGGACTCACTTTAAAAATCTTATCCATGGAACTTATCATAATAATGTAAGTGATAAGTATTTACAGAACTATGCCGATGAATTTACCTTTCGTTTTAATACCAAAAAATGAAGTGAACAAAATAGATTTGATTCTTTAGTTTCAACAGTTTATCAAGAATTTAATCAACCAATCGAAGTAAAACAATATGAACAACAAACAAATAGCTTGTGATAGTTGCGGATTTTACAAGGATGAGTTTTTTATCAATAAACATAAAAGTGGTAAAAATTACTGCAATGATTGTATAGCTATGGGCATTAAAGCACAAGCGATTAAAAAACAAATAAATCAAGAAAAAGTTAATGCGATGATAAAGGCTTTTTTAACAATCTTACCACCTAAAAAACCATCTAAAAAGAGCAAGAGAAAAAAGAAATAGCAATTTAATATGTTAACCATAAAAACATAAAACTAAAGTATATAGTGCAAAGTTCTATATCAGTACCAAAAATAATAATTATGACAACAAGAATACAATTAAAAATAACTAGTGTTAAAATTAACCCAAATCTAGATAACCAATTAATTTTGACTTTGACCAGACTGGAAGGAAATGGAACAGTTAATCATGCTTGATTACAAAATGAAGCTGATAATTGCGATGTTCGAAGAATAGTTGGTGAGGGCGGCGGAAATAGTCCGGATTTAGGAGTTATTAGACGAAAAAATGAAAATAATGAACTTGAAATTTTAAATCAAACTGATTTAAGAGAAGTATGAGTAATGTTGGAAAATAAAGAAGAAGCTGAGGAATTTCTGCGATTATACCTAATGGCAGATACTCTGATTAAACATTTTAATTTAGAACCAACAGTTTTGTTAACCGGACATAGATATGATTCTCAAAAACCTTTTTCGCATACTGATAAAACTACTTTTTTAAATATCACCAAAGAAGCAAATGATTGAGTTTTAAGATTAAATAAAAAAGAAGATAAAGTTAAACCTTTTATAGTAACAAATTGGCAATTAAGTGATGGTTCAGAACCTGTTCTTATTAGGGAATTAGAAAGTGAAATAGAGGAAATAATTGAGTTAAGTGAATTGATTTCTAAACTAGTAGATCAAGATAATTATGATGCTTTTGATAATGATAAAGTAAGCGGAAAAGAATATGATTTGTATGATTGTAGCCGAGAAATATCTTTCTTAAAAAGTCTTAAAGATGCAGTTTCTCCCTCTCCAAAACACACTATTTATAACTTACAATTTTCAGATCGGGACCAATCAGCGGTGACAACGATAGTTAAAGATGACGTTGAAAATTGATTTAATTATCTAACAAAAATTAAAGCTTTTTATGATGCTGGTTTGCGAAAAAAAAGCGAAGTAGCAATTTCATATTTTAATGGTTTTACTTTCTTAAATTTTGATAGTTCTGGCATTAATCTACAAGGAAAAATTACTGACAAAAAATATAAAGGATTTCCAATTATTGACAAGAAACAAAAAGCTGTTCCTAATGCCGATTTTTCCTTGCCTTTTGATGTTGACGAACCTAATCCTCAATATAAAAAAGAAAATATTGACTGATTTCGTAGGGTATTTAGTGATATAAATATTACTACTGCAAAAAAACTCTATGGTTTCCAACCCGGTAATATTGATAGAAACAAAAAGTATCTGGGAGAAAATGTCAACTTAGTTACTAAACTTTTAATAGACATTATTAAACTAAGTGATATTAATGACATTATTAAAGTGGTTTTTTTAGAAAACAAATTTGAGGAGGTGGAATTTCCTTGTAAAGTAACTCCAATAACTAGAAATAATGTTAATTTTGATACTTTGAATAATAAGCAAGATTTATTAGATTTTTATTTAGGAAAAGAGTGAAGTTCTGGTAATAGTAAAAAAGGAGTTTGAAAACATGGGACTAATAATGATAACGGATTATTTAATAAAAATGATTTTAAAACGGCGGCTTCGGGGTCTGTGCAAAAACCCGGCGGAAGAATTTTTAATTGCTACACAGAATTATCAACTATTTTTTCGGTAATTGACAAAGATTATGATAATGTGGTTGACAAAAATGTTTTACAAACAGATAAAGGAAAATTAACTGATTTAAAAAGAAAATTTTCTAGTAGTGGCGCTGACGATGATACAGTAATTGCTAAAAATTGAACCGCTGAAATTAATCAAAAATTTGCAGAAATTGAATGACAAGAATTCTTTGTTAATAATAATATTTCTGATAGTTCGCAAAAAACTATTTGAAAAGACCAGACTGGTTTTACTCCCCAAGAGGCTCAAACAGCCTTTGCTAATGGTTGAAAGGATTTAACAATTAATACTGCTACTGATGGAACAGGGGTAATTAGTAATTTTGATAAAACTAATAAGCAATGAGATTATGCCTCTCATGGACAACCAGCAAAAACCGTTGACCCATTAACTGAAAAAAAAAGTGACTTAGATACTGCTAATAAAAATGCTACTGATGATCTTCAACAAAATTTAGGTAAAGCAACTAATGCGGAAATAGAAACTGCTAAACAAGGTAAAAGTAATACTGCCGAAAGACTTTTAGAAACTTTTAAAAAACTTAATCAAACTGCCGGTTTGTCTCTTTCTCATAGTTCTACGTCTCAATCATCAACCGATAATTCTCTTTCTTCAATTACTAAAAATGAATTAACTGAATTATTAAAGATAATTGGTTGGATAGAAAAAGCTCAATCTGCTACTAATAATGCAAAGTATGATGAAAACGCTTTATTAGAATTAAGGAAAATCAACAACAAAACTGGAAATTTGACTCCGTTTGAAACAAAAATAAAAGATTTCAAAGAAAATGATACTGATAGTAAAAATTGGTTAAGAAAATCATTAGAAGTTGCTGAAAATACTCTTAAATTTGTTAAAGATATTGCCAAAGCTGAAATAGATAAAATAGAACAAGATGTAACTTATAATGCTTCGGGGATAAAAGATTGAACTAATATTAATAATATTGATAAAGTAGCAAATTTATTTACTCTTGCTAAAAATGCTCATTCCCAACCTGACAATGATTATTCTGGTTCTGCTCCTACCTGGTTTTCTCAATTAGAAAGTGCTAAAACTAAAAATGATGATGTTTGAAAAGCAACCGATAAATATCAAGTGACAGATAATAAAGGTTATGCAACAAGAGCCTACGAAAAATTAAAAGTTATTAGCGAAGCGGTAAAAAAAGGTGAAACTGACTTAAAAAATGCTGATACTCCCGAAAAAGTTCAACAAGTTTGAGATTTGTTAGCAGAAACTCATCCCCTTAAAAATAATCAGTCCGCAGAGCAACAAAAATTAACCTTGGGTAGATTTAAAGCTCATGCTTTATTAGCCAAAAATGGAACTAGTCAAGATACTGAATTAGCCAATTTATTAGTTAAATCCTTAGAAACTGATTATACCTTAGATAATTCCGGTTTAACAAATATCGAAAGTGATATTGCTAAATTAAAAAAATATCAAGGAGCTTCTGATACGGAGGAAGAAGGAAAATCTCGGGCAAAATTAACCGAAGCAACTATCGGAACTAATGGAAAAAAACTTATTGATTATTGAATTGCCAAAATGGAAGCCAAGAGAGAAATCATAAAAAGCCATGTCAATCCTAATGAAGAAGAAGATGATAAAAGCCAAGAACCTTCCAAAGGAGGATGAGAAATTTGACAAATCTGTGCCGCAGCGACTGTGTTTATTGGGATTCTCGCAATTATTGTTTATATAATAAAAAAGAACAGTAACGAAGAAAATGATTAATGTAACGACTAAGAAAATATTTTAAACAAAGAATTTATTACTTATCTTTACTAATTATTTCTACTAATTTTTTTTTATCTATTCCTTGGTTAATTAAATGATGATATTTTTTATATAATTCTTGGCAATTTTGTAAAACTTTTTCGGCTTCACTCTTTCCTTGAAAACCTTTAATTTCTACTTTTTTATTTTCTAATTCTTTATAACGGAGAAAAAAATTACTAATCTCATCCAGTTTATTTTTATTTATATCCTCTAAATTATTAAGGTTATTTAAGCGCGGTTCAACCGCATTCACTGCTAATAATTTGTCATCTTCTTCACCACCATCAATCATTTTTAAAACTCCAATAATTTTAATGGGTAAATGGCAACTAGGAAAAGTGGGATAATTAGTTAGACAAATAACATCTAATGGATCTCCATCATAATCCAATGTTTTTGAAATGAAACCATATTCCTCAGGATAATGCATAGAACCTGACAAAACTCGATCTAATTCTCAATTATTATTTATAATATTATATTCATATTTATTGGAAGAATTTTTGGGTATTTCTACTATCATTGTTAGTTTATTCATATAATTATTTTTTTATAAAATAAATTTATCATATATGGATAAGATTAATAGCAAAGATTTTGATATTATAGTAATAGGGGGGGGGCACTCAGGAATTGAAGCGTGCCTCATTAGTTCGAGGTTAGGAAATAAGGTTGCTTTAATTACTTTGGATAAAAACAAAATCGGTTTAATGCCTTGTAATCCTTCGGTTGGCGGTTCCGCTAAGGGAATAGTTGTTAGAGAAATCGATGCTCTTGGAGGAGAGATGGGAAAAGCTGCCGATGTTACCTCCCTGCAATTTAAATTATTAAATACTTCGGGTGGTCCAGCAATTCAAGCATTAAGAGTTCAATCGGATAAAATCGCTTATTCTCGTTACATGCAAAAAGTATTAAGTGAACAAAGTAATTTGACTATTATTGAAGGAACAGTAACTAATTTATTAATTGAGGGAGAAAAAATTCACGGAGTAGAATTAAATAACTCTAAAATTATTAAATCTTTAATAGTAATATTAACTACCGGAACTTATTTACAACCGATTACTTATAAAGGTCAGGAGTCAAAAAATGAAGGTCCTGATGGAGAGAAAAAAGTAGTTAACAATATCTCTCAGCAATTACAAAAACTCGGTTTTAATTTAAAACGTTTTAAAACTGGAACATCACCACGAATTTTGACAAGTTCTATTGATTTTTCAAAATTAAAAATAGAACTTGGAACTAATTTACCATTAAAATTTTCTTCACAAAGCAACAACTCTGAATTGTTATCGTTTGATAACCAATTACCTTGTTATTTAACCTACACTAATGAGAAAATTCACCAAATAATTCGCGATAACTCTCATTTATCACCTATTTTTTATAAAAAAGATTTAGGCAGCGGACCACGTTATTGTCCAAGTATTGAACACAAAGTTTGTATCTTTTCTGATAAAGAACGACACCAGATTTTTCTTGAACCCGAATCAAGAGAATTAGACACTACTTATATTCAAGGGCTCTCAACTTCTTTGCCAAGCGAAGTTCAAGCCGAGATTTTAAAAAACTTGCCTGGATTAGAAAATGTTCAAGTAAAAAAATGAGGGTATGCTATCGAATATGATGTGGTCGATTCTACTCAATTAAAAATCAGCCTCGAAAGCAAAAAAATTGTTGGATTATTCACGGCCGGACAAATTAATGGAACTACTGGATATGAAGAAGCGGCTGCCCAAGGATTAATAGCAGGAATAAATGCTAGTCGCAAATTAAAAGACCGACCTCCGTTAGTACTAAAAAGAAATGAAGCTTATATTGGAGTATTAATTGATGATTTGGTAAGTAAAGAAGTTACTGATCCTTATCGACTTTTAACTTCTCGCGCTGAATATCGTTTATTATTAAGGCATGATAATGTATATAGTCGTCTTTGACCTATTGCTTACTCAATTGGAAAATTAACTAATAACGATTGAGAATCATTCCAAGAAAGACGAAATTTACAAGAAAAAATTATTCAAGAACTTCGACAATTAAATTTTAATGTTAACAATAATTTAATTAAAAATTTTCCACAACTAGATACTAGTGAATGAAAAACAATAAAAGTGATAAAAGGTTATGACTTATTAAAAAAAAGTATAATTTCATTAACTAATTTTATTCCTTGAATAGATGAAATAAAAGAATTAAATTGAGAAGAAAAACGCGAATTAGAAGTGAATATTAAATATGAAGGTTATATTAAGAGACAATTAGCAGAGGCAAAAGAACTAGGCAATTATGAATTAAAAAAAATTCCTAACGAAATTGACTATTGAAGTATAAATAATTTAGCCAAAGAAGCACAAGAAAAATTAACCAAAATAAGACCGATTTCTCTTGGTCAAGCAATGAGAATATCAGGAATCAATCCTACTGATATTCAACTATTGAATCAATATTTAAACAACAATTATCCTGTTAATTAAATAAAAAATATGGCAAAATGAACTGTTAAAAAGTACAAAAATTTTTTATTGTTGTAATTCATTGTTTATCCTTTTAATCTCTCCTTCTTTATTTCGAGACCAATCATGTGACAAAATTCTCATTATTTTTCAACCTTTATTTTCTAAGATTTGTTGACGATAAATATCTTTTTCAATATTTTCTCATTTGCCATGTCAATATTTACCATCACATTCAAGGCCTAAAATATATTGCTGAATTTTTTTATCTCAAACTGCTATATCGATATTATATCCAACACTTTTTACTTTTTTGTGAATTTCATACAGATATTTTTGATTTACTAATTCGTTGTATAGTTGCTCAGTAAAAAGAGATTTAAATTCTTTTGCTTCTAGATTTTTTTTTTCAAGAGAAGAATTAGTGATTTTTGGAATTGATATATTGAGTATATTTTGAACTTTTTTTAAATCCTTTTTTCAACAATGATAAGCATATTCTAAATATTTTTTGAATAGTTGAGGTCCAAGTTTTCTTTTTTCATCTTTTTCAGTAATTTTTTTCAGATCGTCCGGTAAGAGGCTGGTGACAACAATTAATTTTTCTCGAGCACGAGTTATTGCTACATTGAGCCTTTTTTCTCCCCCTTCTTTACTTAAAGGACCAAAATTAAGAATAATTTTATCTTCTTTATTGCGAGCATAACCGATACAAAAAATAATAATATCTTTCTCATCACCTTGAACTTCTTCTAAACTTTTGATAAAAAAATTATTATTTTCACTATTTTCTCCAATTAATTCTATTAAAAAATCTCTTTGAGTATTATTAAAGGTGATTATTCCGATTTCTTTTTTTTTTGGAAGAGTTTTTAATAATTCAAAAATATAATTAGCCTCTATTTGGTTTTTGTTATTAATTCACTGTCCCTTAGATTGATAATGGTACTCAATTGGTAAATGATTATTTATTTTATTTTCACTAGCAGAAACAATTTGTAAAATTCCATTGTAAAAAGCTTGATTAGAAAACTCGATTAATTCTGGATATTTAGAACGATAATGATATAACAAAGTTAGTTGTTCTTCATTTTGCGAATATTTTTTAGCATAATTTAGCAAACTACTATTTTTTTCTAGATCGTCAGTTTCTAAATTAATTTCATTTTCCGACTCTGATTTTTTTGATAATTCTTTTTCTCAATTTTCTTCATCATCTTGTAGATGACTTTTAAAAAAATCAGTGGGGGGTAGTTGTTGTTCATCACCAATAACGATGCATTTTTTTGCCCTTGCTCACAACGGAATAGTTTTTTCCAAAGTTATTTGTGAAGCTTCGTCAAAAATTATAAAATCAAAAAACGGTTCTCGTAAATTAGTTATAGAAGCGATAACTTCAGGAGTG
>Ga0307508_10006243_pt1 | contig 11229 bp, 13 predicted proteins | sample 9_EM_MG_FD_203089 | JGI IMG/M metagenome (GOLD analysis project Ga0307508, IMG submission 203089) | Populus trichocarpa ectomycorrhiza microbial communities from riparian zone in the Pacific Northwest, United States - 9_EM | ecosystem: Host-associated > Plants > Roots > Unclassified | place...
ATGATATGTCTATTTACCATAGAACTGTGATGAAAAATACATTTTAGTGAGCTCACATAGGATATTACACTACTCAAACCAAACATTTCTCCAAAAAAATAGTGTATTAATTTTTTAACCACTGGACTTCTCAAACCCCTGTACCCCTGGTGAGGGGTAGGGGTTTTGGAGGGTCTGAATATCCATACCCTTACCCTTACCCCTCATACCCTTGACTGAAACCCCTGGGGTTTTTCCAACCCCTGCTCATCACTATTTCTCTCTGGTTACTTGTTGTGTAACATGTCCCATAGGCCCTGGTCAAAGAATGTACTGTAAACTATGTATAAGTACAATATTGTGTCTAAATGACCACTCTATGTTAACATACCAGTACCACATGCCATAATGCATTTGAAATACCATAAAATGTTGTTTTGAGGTCAAATTCCAGGGGGGTCATTTTTTTTTGGGAGCTGAGGCTGGACTAACTACATCAGCAAAGTGTCAATTCAGATTCGGGTTTTTTGAGTTTTTACAGGTTTTGTGGGTTTCCGAAAACTTGAAAACCTCAGTTACAACATAGTTTAGTCTGCTAAATTTATAAAACTAGCTAAGAATGAGCTTAAAGGTATGGTGATCAGTGAAGTGGTTGACAAAAAAGGATTTGTATGCGGCCAGCGCATCAAAGTGACTAAATCTCTCTGGTACAGGAAGGTTGCCATAGATGGGGAGCAGATGGGCACCTCGGACAATGGAATCAACATTTATAACATCGACAAAGGCTTGACCACCACAGCTGCATTCAAGCTGGACAGTCCACATGCCAGTATCCTCATCTCGTTCATCACTTTCATGGACATACCAGTGGACTAATGCACAAGAATAGGTCTTCTGTCGATATTCAAATGGAAAGAATAGTAAGACCCATGCCACCACCATGCCCAAAAGACCAGGTTTCGATGAGTCAAGCTCAACAAAAACTGTGTACCGCCATGACAATATGGCATGGACTGAATCCTTTCTTGAAGCAATCCACCTGTTCCACAGAGGTCGAATGGTGCATAAAATGTGGCTGTAGCAGAGTGATGAACACGGATGCCCGCTTCAAATGGTGGAGGGGTAAAATATGGGGGTATGTCAATCGCTTCAGGGTGTCCTTCAAGATACAAAAACTTGTGGAGAGCATTTGGAAATCCAGGTTGGCGAATCCGATGGGCAAGATCTTCAAGTCGGCGAGGGTAGTTACAAATACGCTCTATATAGCAATCAGTCTCTGTCCTTGTACTTCAGAGAACTTGAAAAACGTACAAATACATGTTGCTAGTTTGACATCTGAAACACCAACCAGCTCTTTGTGGTTGCCTTCAGCCGGTTGACGGTCCATGCCGATATCCTGATGCTGCCTATCTTTATCAGCATCACTCCCTTGCTCATCCTCGTCAAACATGTCCTCTGAGTCAGTAATATCCATCCCATTCACCATATCTATGTTGTGCTCCTCCTTCTTTGCGCCCTGCAGAGTAGCAAGGACATGGGATCATACTGTTCCCATGAGTAATCCTTGCTGATGAAAAACGTGGTGGATGGCAGCCATTTTCTCCATTCGTAGAATACTGCGGAGCATTTGAACCAGGGCCTTGAAGCAACTAGAATGATGCCATGGCTCCTTTACTGATTGATATGCTTGGACTCGGTAATAGATGAACAAAGACCATTCAGTGAACCGAACAGCTTGATCAGGGTGTAGTAGTGTGATACAAGAGCAGGTTGATGTGGTAATGAGATTGATGTCCGAACACCTGCTTCAATAAATACTTCACAAAGGTGGAGAAAGTGGTTGATGCATGTACAAAATTGTTGGAGTACAGGTTCCGAGATGGCGTTGCGACATGCTATATAACAGGCTTCCAGCAATGTTGCAATGCACTGAACTATGGCCGATGGTAGATAACCTGCTATTGCTGAAAGATAGATCTTTGCGCACATTAGGTCTGGGTCTGTCATGGATGAAAATGATTGTAGATACCTTCATTAGCACCTTGGAATCATCCCCAGTCCATTGTTTGAAATCGCGGCCATCGGCAAACCGACAAATGCCAGGAAAGGCTGGAACTGCAGAGAGACTGGCAAATATGAGATTTTAGGATCATTTCTGACATTTTGAGCTTACCAGTGATCAATATTCTCAATAATTTCTTCAGCATGGGCAGTTCCATATGCATGCTTTATGTACTCGTTAACCCATTCTACCAGATGGTCCTTAAAAACCCCTTTGATGAGCTGGTGGAGGATATCCGGCGCAAGCAGTTTGTGGATATTGGCATGGGGGAATGAATGGGTGAAGGGCTAAATATTGGACATCAGACAGCTAACAAAAGCAACAAAGAAGTGACAACCCACCACAACGTCAGCTCGGATGCCATACTCGTCCCACAATATTCCCGGATCAAAATTGCGGAGAAGAAAGTCAGTTTTCTCATGTGATCGATGATGGGCATCAGGTTTGTCTAGTGCATCAGGCTTTGCATCACATCTAGCTTCGTATTAGTACAGATGATTTTGTTTCAACACAACATTTTACCCACTTCGGATACCAATTCTGAACCGTACCTGCAAGCCAAACTTGCTCTGGATAGTCAGCTATAAATGGCCCTAAGCTAAAGATGGCATGACAAAAATGACCATCTGGACAGCGAATAACCTTTGGCTTCTCCATATAGGGTTTGAGAGAGCTGAAGATAACTTCAAGAGAAGTGTGGTAAAGTTGTCGTTGGAAGGTCTTAAATGCAGCTTTCTTCCTTTGTCGTTTACTAACTGCCAGAATGTTTGAGATGTTATGCAAATTGAGAGAAAAGAGCATACCTTTTGGAATCGGGAGGAAGGCAACTGGAAGAATTCCAGCACCATGACTTCGACGGGCCACATTGGAGATATTCTCTGGTGACACATAGATGGGGTGATACTCTTGTTGGCCAGTTGCAGCAGAGACAGTGGTCTTGTCACTGCCTGCAACAATCGGAACAAGCATAGCTCCATGATTTGAAGGATCTCTGGCAAGTTCATTCTGAAATGGAAATCAGATTGAATGAATCTCAACAATAGTCAAACATATCGCTTTGTTATAAGCCCAGTCACCAGACATCAGATTTGTCCAAACGCGTGAACCATCAGGTTGAAATTCCATATATGGTGAGTAATCGCAATGATCCTTGAAGTCCGGGTCAGTGAGTTGTTGCTCAACGACATGGAGCACATCATGAGCATTGAGCTCATATATCTGGTCCATCCACTGTGGTATGGTGCCATTTGGTCGTGGTCCATTATATTGAAACATGTAGGTTGTCCATGGGGCATCACTGGCTTGAATTGAATCAATGGTTTCATACATTTCTTCAGCATTCCTCCATGGTGTATCACCACCAAAACCACCAAAATTACCTTTTGCAAGAGCGGCACCCCAAAGATCCAGTCCGCAGCCAATTGCTCAGCTCGAGGCCTGAAGCTTTACGTAGTGTTGATCAGCCCATTCAAAGGCAAGTCGATCTTCGAAAGGTGCATAAAAATTATTGGGCTTGGCATTGAGGGGTGGCTGTTGTACTGGCTCCGGCACTGGGTTGCGGTAGAATGCTCCATTTTCATTACAGGGGTGAGCTAGAGAATAAGTATTCAGAAGAAGAGGATACAAATGACACACCATTAAGGCATGGATGCCCAAGTTGGATGTAGCCTATGCTCTCCAAGGAATTCGAACCCGGGTGTTTTCCATTCTGGTGCTAAGTGAGACCATTTTGCGACTGACAATGAAAACCACAAATAGAGCAGACAAATGTGGGTGGGGGCTTCAATTGCATCTTGAGAATAGACAATAGTATCTGAAGAACCACAGGCAGAAGAAAAGGACCAAAGAATTATACGAAATGCGTGAGACAAGTCCTACACAAACAAATCAGCTGATTTTAGTGTACTGCATCAATTTTACACCAAAACACATACGATACATCTTTCTTATGACTCGTCGTACACGTAGCAACAAGCTCAACCCTCCTCAAGCTGCTGAGACCACTTATGAGGCAGAGGCCCCACCTCCTACTCCTCCTGCCCCACCTCCTCCCCCTCCACCAGTGAAAGCTCGAGGTCATCCTCACAAGGCAGTAGCAGCTGCTGGTGATAATGATCAGCCTCTAGCAGTTCCAAGTCAAGACACATCTGTACCTCAGCCCAAAACAAAGGGGCGGGGACTCAAGAGGGCTGCTCCAGCATTACCTGCTAACAACAATGAAGAGACTTGTAACATTCCTCAGGACGATGACTACGCACCTCCAACCAAAAAGCTGTGAAACACTCAGGCTGCCGCAAAGTCTGTGAAGTCCAAGGCACATAAAAAACCTGTGGAGTCTTGTGAGCCACTCCCCACTCAAGATGGACGAAACACGCACCCTGGATTGATAGAAGGTGTGGCGCCAGCTCATAGGCATACAACTGCAGAGGTATCTGCTGAACGTGCAGCAGCTTGAAAGGCTGCTGAAGATGAAATATGTTGTGGAGAGGAGGCCAAACCACGGCTTGCTGAGATGGAAGTGGATGAAGAACAAGAGAACGCCGAAGACGAAGAGAAAAGCACTCGTCGCCTGTCAGCTGTTTTGAAGAATGCTTACTGTCCACATGCAGATGATGCGGAGTCGTTTGATTGGAATAGTGGTGAAGAATCAGACTCTGAGCCTGAAGTGGAGCAAGGGTAAGCCTTTGTTTTCCACACTGATATCTCACTCACACATACCTAGAAAACCAAAGGGAAGAAGGCCATACAAGCTGATGTAGGACTATGTGGTGGCAAGAAGAAAAAAGGAAACACGAGGTATGCATTCACGAAACCTTAATATATCAGGAAAATCCGAAAAAAACTTAGAGAGGCTTAATTTGGGCTTAGCATGCTTAATGCTTGCTAAGTCTAAATAAGCCTAAATAAGCACAAAATAAGAAAACGACTTGGCTTGGAGAAGCTTAATGAGTACTTAGAGCTACTTACTTGAGCTTTAAAACAAATTAATGAGTGTTTTTCTTGTTTCAAAGCTCAAGTAAGTAGCTCTAAGTACTCATTAAGCTTCTCCAAGCCAAGTCGTGTTCTTATTTTGTGCTTATTTAGGCTTATTTAGGCTTAGCAAGCATTAAGCATGCTAAGCCCAAATTAAGCCTCTTTAAGTTTTTTTCGGATTTTCCTGATCTAGTAGTAATGATAAGCGTTGCAATGTCTATGATTAGATTTTCCAAGTCCGATCTTCAACCAAAGAAATACCTAAATGGTGGGCTAAACAATAAGAGCCCGATTAAGGATTGTGAAAACCAGACCAACCCAATTGGCGGCCTCAACGACGAGGACATTGCACAAGATCGCCTGGCCTTTCCTCCAGTTCCCAAAACCTTTGTTCATCCAAAGCTACCAGCAAACCTTCAACGTGACACTGGACACACCAATAATGTATGCTAACTTCTTCTCTTCACTCTTATCTAGCATCGTTGACATCTTTGAAGGTAGTAGCGAAAGCTGTCTTGGAGAGCGCTCAACTTCAGGCAAATATTGTTGTTATGTGGTTAATATTTATATTTATATTGTCTTCACAGCCGCGATCATGTTCAAAAGTCCCCAAAGCTGAGCCAAAGGCACTCCCTGTTTCTAAGACATCTGTGACACATCTTGATACTGACAAACTTCAAGAACATTGCATGTCGCACCCAAATTGGGCTGCCATCTTCCTTCCAACACTTGCACAGCTCCTTTATACCAGGACCCGTAATACTGAGAGAGGCTGTTTCACCCAATCCCGACAAAATTTGGTTGACAAAAAAACCTTTTTGATGGGGAATGTTGTGAAACGTCCAAATCTGAAGTCAACAGACCGTGGAAATAAAATTTTGTCCCAACAAAACCCCGCTTTTAGGGAAACAGCCTCTCTCAGTATTGATGGGGGTCCTTTTATACCTCACACAAGCCCTTCGATGATTTCCGTGTTCAATGTGATGAATTTCTCAATATAGCACAACACGCCTTCAATTCAGCTTTCCCACTTGTCCAGTACAGGTTGCAATTCAATGATGACTTGGTGAAGACAGTAAGTCCTTTCATTTCTCAACTTGTTACAAGCCTTGTAGCCCAACATATCTTTCTAGGCATGCAAGTAGTGATGGACATGGGTATGGTAACCCGTGATGGGTGACGGGTACGGGTGCGAATATTTTCCCCCATGATCTTCCCGTACCCATTTGGGCGGGTGACGGGTGTGTGATGGCATCACATCAACACCGAATCTGTGACACGTCAATGCTCACTACCTCCTCACACACACAGACACACACTCAACAGAGACAAAGTCCGTCTCTGTTGAGTGTGTGTGAGCTCATTTCAACGCGTCAAGTTGGTGTCACCACCTTGAGGCGTTGAAATGAGCTCACCACGCCCTTCACACACGTTCAGCAGAGGTGGGAAACCATCTCCATTGAGCGTGTTTCGATGCTACTACATGGACACCAAGATGGGCGTGGGTAGGCGACAACGAGGGTGGGGGATGGGCCATCGTGCCTGCCCCCTCAATCAGTAAGTAATTTATCACTCATGTTGTGATTTTTTTACTAAATTCATTAATAGTTAGCTGACGAGGAAGGGTTTCCCTTGTCGCACTTCCCCACAAACCCTCCACCCACCCACCACACCCACCTACACACACATGACACACCAAACACCAAACCACACCCACGTTGGTGTGTTTTCGTGTTTGGCGTCATTCCTGCACCTCCAATGCATGCCGAGCACGAAAATAGGTCCATGCTGGTCTATTTTCATGTTTGGCGTCTTTGCTATGCCCTCCCACACACGCCGAGCACGTAACCACATCCATGTTGGTGTGCCAGTGTTCCCGTTCTTAGTGCCTTCCCTACCCCTCCAATGTACCTCATTTATATATTTTATATATTATTAAATAATTATATACATATAATATAATATATCTAAATATTACTGCGGGTTACATGTGGGAATCCCGCACCCGTGGTCATGGGACGGGATTTCTGCAGGTACGGGTGTGGGCCAGCCAAAAACTCCCTGCGGGACACCCATGTCCATCACTACATGCAAGCAAATGCAAAATCGGAAATCATGCATTGCAGCTGACATTCTTGGACAAGTTATGAGTACATTTGCCACCCCCTCCTTCAAGTCAATGGACTCCAAGGAGATCAAGAAGTATGTTCACGCCACACTGCGGGAAGGTGGGGCGGCTTTCTTTGCAAAGCCAACTCCTGATGGAAAAATTACAGACGAAATTGTAAGGATAGTGTTTCACTTTTTCTATGTTGCAACATTTTATATGGCTACTAGGTTCCTGACGGCTTTCTCGAGATTAATCTCATCCTCAAGATTGTTCATGACTACTTGCCCCTTGCTCGGAAATCAGCATTGCATCCCAGGATCAGCTTGACGAATCCTCCAGTTGGCTTATATGCACTTATCTTGACAGCGGTGGGTCATAGTTCTCCTTTCCTGTCAACATTTGTCATCCTGATTGCACCACTAGATTGACCACGCATTCTCAGCCTATGCTTCCAAATAGTGATGGACACGGGTGTCCCGTGGGGAGTTTTTGGCTGGCCCGCACCCGTACCCGCAGAAATCCCGTCCCGCGACCACGGGTGCAGGATTCCCGTATGTAACCCGCGAGTATATTTAAATAAATAATATTATATCTATATAATTATTTAATAATATATATAAATACATAAATTACCCCTTGAAAGGGGTAGGAAAGGCAGTAAGAACGAAAAGACACCTTCGTTGGTGTCTTCTCGTGTTCAGCATGTGTGGGAGGGCGTAGGACAGACACTGAACAGGAAATTACACCAATGAGGGTGTAATTTCATGTCCAACATGTGAGAGAGGGTGCAGGAATGATACCGAACACGAAAACACACCGACGCGGATGTGGTTTCGTGTTCGGCATGCGTGGGAGGGCGTAGCAAAGACGCCAAACACGAAAACACACCAAGGCGGGTGTAGTTTCGTGTTCGGCGTGTCACGCGTGTGTAGTTGGGTGTGTGGAAGGTTCGTGGGGAAGTGCGACGAGGGAAACCCTTCCTCATCAGTTAACTATTAATGAATTTAGTAAAAAATCAAACATGAACGAAAGGATTACTTACTGATTGAGGGGGCGGGCACGACGGCCCATCCCCCACCCTCGTCGTCGCCTATCCACGCCTATCTTCGTATGGTGGTGTCATGTTGTAGCATCGAAATGCGTGGATGGTTTCCCATCTCTGCCGAATGTGTGTGAAGGCGCGGTGAGCTCATTTCAACGGCTCAAAGTGGCGACACCACCTTGACGCATTGAAACAAGCTCACATACACTCAACGGAGACGAGTGTGTGTGAGGAGGTGGTGAGTGTCGACGTGTCACGGATTCGATGTTGATGTGATCCCATCACACACCCGTCACCCGCCCAAACAGGTACGGGAAGGTCACGGGGAAAATATTCGCACCCGTCCCCGTCCTGTACTGACCCGTACCCGTGACCCGTCACGGGTCACCATACCCGTGTCCATCACTACTTCCGGATCACACAAAGCACCACCTGACTTCAACCAGCGCAACTACTGGAATGCGATGAATCAGTTTGTTGGGAAGATCAAAGATATGAAGGCTAGTGCTTGAAGGTCCAGTCTCAAGACTACCAAAAGACCAGGACTGGACCAGACCAAGACCGGATTAGGACCGGAAAGGACTGTAACCATGGTCCAGTCTTCGGTCCTTCACCCACTCGAAATTTCGAAGACCGACAAAGACCAGTCCTAACTGGTCATCGAGGTCTAAAAGGGGTAAGTTATATACATAATTCTGTTTGTATTTTAACTAATCAATCTTGATTTGGTCCTGCATCAACAACGTTGTTTGTTGTTGATAGCAACTCAACCATCACCACCACCATCCCTCCGCCACCTTTCAACCCCTCCCCTCCCCTCCCTCACGTCCAAATGTGAGATGGGGGACCCACCATGCTCCCTTCTCGCGTTTCGATGCGATGGGGGGGTTTCAACCACCCACCAACCCTCCCTCGCGTCGAAAAGCGAGACAGAGGGCTTTGGCACCCATCCCCACACCCCCCTCTCGCGTTTCAACGCGATGGGGGTGTTTCAACCACCTACCAACCCCTCCCTCACGTCAAAAAGCGAGACGGAGGGCTCTGGCACCCATCCCCACACCCTCTCTTGTGTTTCGACGCGATGGGGGTGTTTCAACCACCTACCAACTAGTGCTTGAAAGTCCGGTCAGTTAACTGGAAATTAACTGAGACCGGACTGAGACCCTAACCAATATAACCAATCTAATCACTAACCGAGGCTAACTGTAACCACAGTCCAGTTAGCAGTTATGCCTCCCCTCAGAAATTTGGGTAACCGACCAAAACCGGTTAGGACTGGTCATAACCGGTCTTGACAGCCTTAGAGGGATACCAATAAAAAAACATTATTTTCTATACATACATTGATTAAAAGTATAAATTTACCTCTGCCATTGGACAGCCATTGACCTGTGGCCCTTCAAGTGTTGTTATACAACAACTGGGCTGTAAAAACTCCGCCATTCACCAATGTTGAATGGAGGGAGTCTGAGTGCTGTTGTACACCATTGGGCTGCGAAAACTCCGCTGTTCACCAACTGGTGAATGGAGGCATTTTAAGTGAACTTAGCTTGAAAACCATTAGACCTGCAGCCCTTCAAGTGTTGTTATACAACAACTGGGCTGCCGAAACTCCGCCGTTCACCAACTGTTGAATGGAGGCTGTTGTACACCATTGGGCTGCCAAAACTCCGCCATTCACCAACTGGTGAATGGAGGCATTTTAAGTGAACTTAGCTTGAAAACCATTATTTTATATTATTGATATTATTATGATAATAACCAGTCACATAACCGGTTTGTAACCAATAACCGCTGCTAATAACCATGCAAGACCGGTTAGAGGTGGTTCAGTTCGGTTATTTTGGGTTTGTGAAAATATCCTAACCAGTCTCGGTCACGGTTAGAGCTGAAAAAGGCAAATAACCAGACCTAACCGGACTTTCAAGCACTACTACCAACCCCTCCCTCGCGTCGAAAAGCAAGACGGGGGGCTCTGGTACCCCATCCCCACACCCCTCTTGTGTTTCGATGCAATGGGGATGTTTTAACCACCCTCCAACCCACCCTCACATCGAAAAGCAAGACGGGGGGCTCTGGTACCCATCCCCACACCCCCCTCGTGTTTTGACGCGATGGAAATGTTTCGACTGTCCCCCAGTCCCCTCGTGTTGAAATGCAAGATGGGGGACCTTGTACCCACCCCCACACCTCCCTCTCGCGTTTCGACGCGACGTGGGTGTTTTGACCACCCCCCCAATCGTCCCTCACGTCGAAATGCAAGATTGGGGACCTTGTACCCATCCCCACACCTCCCTCCCATGTTTCGACGTGATGGAGGTTTTCGACTGCCCCCCATCTCGCGTTTCGACATGCGGGGGGTGTATTTTAATTAATATAATATAATTATACATGTATAGTAGTAGTAAAATACAACAAAAATGTAATGTAAGACCAGTCCAAACCGGTTATGAACCGGTCTGAACCCAGTTACGGTTCAGACCGGTCTCAGAACCGGAAAAGACCGCAAAAGACCACAAAAGACCAACCTGGACCGGTCCTCACCGGTTTGGTCCAGTTTTTTTATGGTTTTTGATTTTGAGAGACTGGTCTCGGTCCCGGTCTTGCCAAAAAAAGGCAAAAGACCGGACTGGACTGGACTTTCAAGCACTAATGAAGACATCTTGTTCAAGTTGGGCGGTAATTTTGAACACTGCCTAATGTGGCAGATTCGGATGGAGATTCAGAAAGCACAGATGGTGATGATATGGCAGGTGATCTTTCAATGATCTCGAACCATTGCGCTGTGCTGTACTTGTGGCTGAGGGCCGTTGCTCTGCACGGCAAAACGAGTCCCCTCTGGGCGAGTCTCAAATATATTATATTATATTACACAATGAAAAAATGTTGAATATTTCATAACAGAAACACAAAGGCCAGAACCCTTCCCATTGGGGGTACTGTATAGGGTACTACAGATATTGCATCATATTGACCAGTGCCAAAAACCAAAGATCTTTTCCCATGGATCACCTGGATCCATGGGTCACCACGCAGGTAATTTAGAGAAATATGATATAAAAT
>Ga0307508_10006245_pt1 | contig 11227 bp, 6 predicted proteins | sample 9_EM_MG_FD_203089 | JGI IMG/M metagenome (GOLD analysis project Ga0307508, IMG submission 203089) | Populus trichocarpa ectomycorrhiza microbial communities from riparian zone in the Pacific Northwest, United States - 9_EM | ecosystem: Host-associated > Plants > Roots > Unclassified | place...
CGCGCCCGCCGCGCCGCCGCCGGGCGGCGGCGCGTAGGCCTGCGGCGGGTGGTACGGCCGCTCGGGCTGCGGCTGGGCGGCCCGCTCACTGGGCAGCGGGCTCGACGTGTGCCGCTCGGACCGCGGTTCGGGCTGGGGGTCCGACGCGGGCACGGGACGCAGCTTCCGGGTGTCCGTCACCGTGCCCCCGTGGGAGTCGTCGGCTCCCGGCTGGGAGCCGGAGGCGGGACCACGGGCGTCTTTCGCGGCGGACGCGCCGCCCGCGGAGGACGGGGTTTTCGACCCCGGACGCCCCTCGGCTCCCGTGCCGCCACCCGCTCCGCCCGTGGCTCCACTCACGACTTACTCCTCGGTCGTCTCATCGGCCGGGGACGGCGTGCCCCCGACCGCCTCGGACGCGGCCTCCTCGGCTGCCTCGATCGCGGTCTCGATGACGTCCTCGACCTCTTCAGCCTCACGACCGGCCTCGGCGTTCCGGGCGATGCCGACGACGGCATCGCGCTTGCCCAGGTTGATCAGTTGGACGCCCATGGTGTCACGGCCCGTCTCCCTGACCTCGCTGACCCGTGTACGAATCACACCGCCCCCGAGTGTGATGGCGAGGATCTCGTCGCTCTCCTCGACCACCAGCGCTCCGACCAGCGAACCCCGGTCCTCCACGATCTTGGCGGCCTTGATTCCGAGGCCGCCGCGACCCTGGACGCGGTACTCGTCGACGTTCGAACGCTTCGCGTACCCACCGTCGGTGGCGGTGAACACGAACGTACCGGGCCGGACGACATTCATCGAGAGCAGCTCATCGTCCTCGCGGAAGCTCATGCCCTTCACGCCCGAGGTCGCGCGCCCCATCGGCCGCAGCGAATCGTCGGTCGCCGTGAACCGGATCGACTGCGCCTTCCTGCTGATCAGCAGCAGATCGTCCTCGGCGGAGACCGGCTCGGCGCCGATCAGTTCGTCCTCGCGTCCGTCGTCCATCTCCCGGAGATTGATCGCGATCACACCGCCGGAACGCGGCGAATCGTAATCCTTCAGTGGCGTCTTCTTCACCAGACCCGACTTGGTGGCCAGCACCAGATACGGCACCGCCTCGTAGTCCCGGATCGCCAGAATCCGGGCGATCTGCTCATCCGGCTGGAACGCCAGCAGATTCGCGACGTGCTGGCCGCGCGCCTCCCGGCCCGCATCCGGGAGTTCGTAGGCCTTGGCCCGGTAGACCCGGCCCTTGTTGGTGAAGAACAGCAGCCAGTGGTGGGTGGTCGAGACGAAGAAGTGGTCGACGATGTCGTCCTGCTTCAGCTTCGTCCCGCGCACACCCTTGCCGCCGCGCTTCTGCGAGCGGTAGTCCTCGGTCTTGGTGCGCTTCAGATAGCCGCCGCGGGTGATCGTGACGACGATGTCCTCCTCGGCGATCAGGTCCTCGATGGACATGTCGCCGTCGAAGGGGACCAGCTTGGAGCGCCGGTCGTCGCCGAACTTCTCGACGAGCGCGGTCAGCTCCTCGCTGATGATCTGCCGCTGCCGCTCGGGCGAGGCGAGGATCGCGTTGTACTCGTTGATCTTCGCCTGCAGCTCGTCGTGCTCCTGGACGATCTTCTGACGCTCCAGGGCGGCCAGCCGCCGCAGCTGCATCTCCAGGATCGCGTTCGCCTGGATCTCGTCGATCTCCAGCAGCCCCATCAGGCCGCCGCGCGCGGTGTCGACCGTGTCGCTGCGCCGGATCAGCGCGATGACCTCGTCGATCGCGTCCAGCGCCTTGAGCAGGCCGCGCAGGATGTGCGCCCGCTCCTCGGCCTTGCGCAGCCGGTAGCGGGTCCGGCGGACGATGACCTCGACCTGGTGGGTGACCCAGTTGCGGATGAACGCGTCCAGCGACAGGGTCCGCGGCACACCGTCGACCAGCGCCAGCATGTTGGCGCCGAAGTTCGTCTGCAGATCGGTGTGCTTGTAGAGGTTGTTGAGGACGACCTTGGCGACCGAGTCCCGCTTGAGCACGATGACCAGGCGCTGGCCGGTGCGCGACGAGGTCTCGTCGCGGACGTCCGCGATGCCGCCGATCCTGCCGTCCTTCACCAGGTCGGCGATCTTCTGCGCCAGGTTGTCCGGGTTGGTCTGGTACGGCAGCTCGGTGACCACCAGGCACTGCCGGCCCTGGATCTCCTCGACCTCGACGACCGCGCGCATCGTGATCGAGCCACGGCCGGTGCGGTACGCCTCCTCGATTCCCTTGCGGCCCACGACCAGCGCGCCGGTCGGGAAGTCCGGGCCCTTGATCCGGTCGATCAGGGCTTCGAGCAGCTCCTCCGAGCTGGCCTCCGGGTTCGCCAGGAACCACTGGGCACCCTCGGCGACCTCGCGCAGATTGTGCGGCGGGATGTTGGTGGCCATGCCCACCGCGATGCCCGCCGAGCCGTTGACCAGCAGGTTCGGGAAGCGGGCCGGCAGGACCGTCGGCTCCTGGTTACGGCCGTCGTAGTTGTCCTGGAAGTCGACGGTCTCCTCGTCGATGTCCCGGAGCATCTCCATGGCCAGCGGGGCCATCTTGCACTCGGTGTACCGCATGGCCGCCGCGGGGTCGTTGCCCGGGGAGCCGAAGTTGCCGTTGGAGTCGACCAGCGGCATGCGCATGGACCACGACTGGGCCAGCCGCACGAGGGCGTCGTAGATCGACGAGTCACCGTGCGGGTGGTACGTGCCCATCACGTCGCCGACGACGCGGGCGCACTTGTAGAAGCCCTTCTCAGGGCGGTAGCCGCCGTCGTACATCGCGTACAGCACACGCCGGTGCACCGGCTTGAGGCCGTCCCGGACGTCGGGCAGCGCACGGCTCACGATGACGCTCATCGCGTAGTCGAGGTACGAGCGCTGCATCTCGGTCTCGAGGCCGACCGGCTCGATGCGCATGGCGGCGCCGTCGGCGAGTTCGTCGGGGGTGGTGGGGTTGTTCTCGTCGGCCATTGCTGGTCAAGTCCTTCTGTCGTCTGCGGCTGCGGGTGGCCGACTCAGATGTCGAGGAAGCGGACATCCTTGGCGTTGCGCTGGATGAACGAACGCCGGGCCTCGACGTCCTCGCCCATCAGGACCGAGAACAGGTCGTCGGCCTGCGCCGCGTCGTCCAGCGTGACCTGGCCGAGGACCCGGCTGTCGAGGTCCATGGTGGTCACGCGCAGCTCCTCGGCGTTCATCTCGCCCAGACCCTTGAAGCGCTGCACCGAGTCGTCCTTGATGCGCTTGCCCTGCTCGCGGCCGGCCTGGATCAGGGCGTCCCGCTCCCGGTCCGAGTACGCGTACTCGAAGTCGTCCCGGCCCCACTTGATCTTGTAGAGCGGGGGGCGGGAGAGGAAGACGTGCCCGGCCTCGACGAGCGGACGCATGAAGCGGAAGAGGAACGTCAGCAGCAGGGTGTTGATGTGCTGACCGTCGACGTCGGCGTCCGCCATCAGGATGATCTTGTGATAGCGGAGCTTGGCGATGTCGAAGTCCTCGTGCACACCGGTGCCGAAGGCCGAGATCAGCGCCTGGACCTCGTTGTTCTGGAGGATCTTGTCGACCCGGGCCTTCTCGACGTTGAGGATCTTGCCTCGGATCGGAAGGATCGCCTGGTACTGCGGGTCACGGCCGGACTTGGCCGAGCCGCCGGCCGAGTCACCCTCGACGATGAAGATCTCGCACTTCGCCGGGTCGTTGGACTGGCAGTCGCTCAGCTTGCCCGGCAGCGACGCGGTCTCCAGCAGCCCCTTGCGGCGGGTCAGGTCGCGCGCCTTGCGGGCCGCCACCCGGGCCGTCGCCGCCTGAATCCCCTTGCGGATGATGTCCGCCGCCTCATTGGGGTTCCGGTCAAGCCAGTCGGTCAGGTGCTCGTTGACGATCTTCTGGACGAAGGTCTTCGCCTCGGTGTTGCCCAGCTTCGTCTTCGTCTGGCCCTCGAACTGCGGCTCACCCAGCTTGACCGAGATGATCGCGGTCAGACCCTCGCGGATGTCCTCACCGGTGAGGTTGTCGTCCTTCTCGCGGAGCAGCTTCTTGTCGCGCGCGTACTTGTTGATCAGGTACGTCAGCGCGGCCCGGAAGCCCTCCTCGTGCGTACCGCCCTCATGGGTGTGGATGGTGTTCGCGAAGCTGTAGACACCCTCGGAGTACTGGGTGTTCCACTGCATCGCGATCTCGAGGGAGAGCAGCCGCTCCTTGTCCTCGGCCTCGAAGCCGATCACCGTGGGGTGAACCAGCTCGCCCTTGCGGGAGTTGAGGTACGTGACGAAGTCGACGATGCCGCCCTCGTAGTGGTACTTCACGGAGAGCGGATTGCCCTCCTCGTCCACATGGGCCTCGCGCTCGTCCCGCAGCGAGATCGACAGCCCCTTGTTCAGGAACGCCATCTCCTGGAAGCGCCGGGACAGCGTCTCGAACGAGTACTCGGTGGTCTCGAAGATGTCCCCGTCGGCCCAGAAGGTGACCGTCGTGCCGGTCTCCTCCGTGGCCTCGTTCCGGGCCAGGGGCGCCGTCGGCACGCCGGTCTTGTAGTCCTGGGTCCAGCGGTGGCCGTCACACTTGACCTCGACCGAGACCTTCGACGACAGGGCGTTGACGACGGAGACGCCGACACCGTGCAGACCGCCGGAGACGGCGTAGCCGCCGCCGCCGAACTTGCCGCCCGCGTGCAGGACGGTCATCACGACCTCCACGGCCGGCTTCCCCTCCGAGGGGACGATGCCCACCGGGATACCGCGGCCGTTGTCGATGACGCGGACGCCGCCGTCGGGGAGGATCGTCACGTCGATGGTGTCCGCGTGACCGGCCATGGCCTCGTCGACGGAGTTGTCGACGACTTCCTGGACGAGGTGGTGCAGGCCGCGCTCACCGGTGGAACCGATGTACATACCGGGTCGCTTGCGGACCGCGTCCAGCCCCTCCAGGACGGTGATCGCACTGGCGTCGTACGACGGCGGAGCCAGGGCCTCGCCGCCGGGGATGGACGTGATGTTTTCGATGGGGTTGCCGGAATCGGCCACGAAGCGCCCTTTCTGGCACAGCACATGCCGTCTCCGGGCAGGCAGGAGCGGCTGCGTCGTTCAACATGTGTCCGCAAGCGCTCGGTGCGCCGGCGGCGACGGTGTACTCGCTCAGTCTACCGGTAGCGCCGGCAAGAATGGGGGCTTGCTGGCGCCTGAGTCCGCATGTGCCGCCCTGAACCGGTCGGCAGCGACTCCCCATATGCGGGGACGGGCTCCAGGAGGCTCACACCGCCACTCAGCGCTTCGAGCTGTCAACCACCGGCTACCGTGACCGGGGTCTCAGCCGTCACCCTGTGCTCAGGCGTCCATACAGGCCTTGGGACGGGTCCTGACAGGTCCCGGGCGCGGGTCCGGACCGGCCGCGGGGGCGCATCCGTACGGGCTCCGGGCGCCAGGTTCAGCCGTAGGTGTCACCCGGGCCGGTGCTGCCGGGGGCGCGCAGCGAACCGTAGCGCCGGGGCGGTCCGCCCGGGCCCAGCACCTTGATCAACCGCACCGTGCCCTGCCCGAGATCGGCGTTGAGCCGGGCCACCAGCTGTGGTGCGAGCAGCCGCAGCTGGGTCGCCCACGCCGTGGAGTCGCAGCGCACGGTCAGCACCCGGGCGTCCTCGTCGTACCGCTGCGGCTCACAGTGCTGGGCGACCTCCGGGCCGACCATCTGGGGCCAGCGGCCCATCACCCCGCCGACCGCCGCCGGGGCCTCCCAGCCCCGCTCGGTGATCAGCCGGTTGATCGCCGCACCGAGCGGAAGCGGATCACGTCCATCGGCGCGCGCGCCGGAGCGCAAGCCCCCTCGGCGCGCCTGCTTCTTCTGCTGGGCGGCCGCGCCGCGGGCCCGCGCCTGCTCCTTGGCGGCGCGCAGCGCGACACGCGCCAGATCAACGCCCGAGGGCTCGGGGGTCTTCGGGGGCTGGTCCGTCATACCCGCCGCACCTCCCCGTCGGCCACCGCGTAGCGCACGCCCGCCAGCACCTCCGGAACGTCCTCCTCCACGGCCGCGGTGACCAGCACCTGCTCACCGGGGGCGACCAGCTCGGCCAGCCGCTCCCGGCGCCGGCTGTCCAGCTCGGCGAAGACGTCGTCGAGCACCAGCACCGGTTCGGCGCCCTCCGCGCGCAGCAGGTCGTACGAGGCCAGACGCAGCGCCAGGGCGTACGACCAGGACTCGCCGTGGCTCGCGTAGCCCTTGGCCGGGAGCCGCCCGAGCTTGAGGACGAGGTCGTCCCGGTGCGGTCCCACCAGCGTGACGCCGCGCTCGATCTCCTGTTTGCGCGCGTCGGCCAGGGCGGCCATCAGCCGCTCGTACAGCTCCTCGCGGCCGCCGGCCGCGGTCAGGTCCTCACCGGCCGAACCGCGGTACTCCAGCAGGACCGGGCCGCCGCCCGGGGCCAGTCGCTCGTACGCCTTGTCGGCGAGCGGCTGCAGCACGCCGATCAGGTCGAAGCGCTGGGCGAGCAGCTCGGCGCCGGTGCGGGCCAGGTGCTGGTCCCAGACGTCGAGGGTGGACAGCGCCGCGTCGCCACTGCTTCCGCCGCTTCCGCGCCCGTGCCGCCGGGCCAACGCGGCGGTCTTCAGCAGGCTGTTGCGCTGCTTGAGGACCCGGTCGTAGTCCGAGCGGACTCCGGCCATGCGCGGCGCACGGGCGGTGATCAGCTCGTCGAGGAAGCGGCGGCGCTCACCGGGGTCGCCCTTGACCAGGGCCAGATCCTCGGGGGCGAACAGCACCGTGCGCAGGATGCCGAGCACATCCCGCGGCTTGACCTGCGAGGACCGGTTGACGCGGGCGCGGTTGGCCCTGCCGGGGTTGAGCTCCAGCTCGACCAGCTGCTGCCGGTCTCCCTGGGTGACCGCGGCCCGGACGACCGCCCGCTCGGCGCCCATGCGCACCAACGGGGCGTCCGAGGAGACGCGGTGACTGCCGAGGGTGGCGAGATAGCCGACGGCCTCGACCAGATTGGTCTTGCCCTGGCCGTTGGGCCCGACGAAGGCGGTGACGCCCGGGCCGAGGGCGACCTCGGCCCGCGTGTACGAGCGGAAGTCGGCGAGCGACAGATGCGTGACGTGCATAGTGGGCTGCGCCGACCTCCCCCGGCAGTACTACACCCTTGAGGTGCTGGTTACTTGGTGTTCTCGACCGCGTGACCGCCGAACTGATTGCGCAGCGCGGCGACCATCTTCATCTGCGGGGAGTCGTCCTGACGCGAGGCGAAGCGGGCGAACAGGGACGCCGTGATCGCGGGCAGCGGCACCGCGTTGTCGATCGCGGCTTCCACGGTCCAGCGGCCCTCGCCCGAGTCCTCGGCGTATCCGCGCAGCCGGGTGAGGTGCTCGTCGTCGTCCAGGGCGCGGACGGCCAGGTCCAGCAGCCAGGAGCGGATGACGGTGCCCTCCTGCCAGGAACGGAACACCTCGCGGACGTCGGTGACCGAGTCCACGGCCTCCAGCAGCTCCCAGCCCTCGGCGTACGCCTGCATCATCGCGTACTCAATGCCGTTGTGGACCATCTTGGCGAAGTGGCCCGCGCCGACCTTGCCCGCGTGGACGGCGCCGACGTCGCCCTCGGGCTTGAGCGCGTCGAAGACCGGCTGGACCTTGGCGACGTGCTCGGCCGCACCGCCGTACATCAGCGCGTAGCCGTTCTCCAGGCCCCAGACCCCGCCGGAGACGCCGCAGTCGACAAAGCCGATGCCCTTGGCCTTGAGCTCCTCGGCGTGCTTCTCGTCGTCCGTCCAGCGGGAGTTGCCGCCGTCCACGACGACGTCACCGGGCGACAGGAGTTCGGCCAGCTCGTCGATGGTCGTCTGGGTGGCGAAACCGGCCGGAACCATGATCCACACCACTCGCGGGCCCTTGAGGCTGCTCACCAGCTCGCCGAGGCTGTGAACATCGGCGACGTCCGGGTTCCGGTCGTATCCGATGACGGTGTGGCCTGCGCGGCGAATGCGCTCGCGCATGTTGCCGCCCATCTTGCCGAGGCCGACGAGACCGAGGTCCATCAATGATCCTTATGCCGTAGTCAGTGCGGTTCGTACCCGGGGACCGAGCCTACGCCCGCGGGTGTCCGCACAGATGTGGGCTAGTCCCGCTCATTCGCTCGATTCGCGGATGCTCAGCCGCTCAGCCGCACCGGCATGATCAGGTACTTGTACGCCTCGTCCGCCTCGGCGTCCATGGCGGGCTTGCCACTGAGGAGGGCGGGCTTCGTCGACGTGGTGAACGACAGCTGGGCGACCGGCGAGTCGATCGCGCTGAGCCCGTCGAGCAGGAACGTCGGGTTGAAGGCGATGGAGATGTCGTCGCCGTCGAGCTGGGCGTCGACCCGCTCCACAGCCTGTGCGTCGTCGCTGGAACCGGCCTCCAGGATCAGCACGCCCTGCTCGAAGCTGAGCCGCACCGGCGTGTTCCGCTCGGCGACCAGGGCCACACGCTTGACGGCCTCCACGAAGGGGGCGGTCTCGATCACCGCGACGGAGTTGAACTCGGTCGGGAAGAGCGTGCGGTACTTCGGCAGGTCGCCCTCGAGCAGCCGGGTGGTGGTACGGCGCCCGGCGCCCTCGAAGCCGATCAGCCCCTCGCCCGCGCCCGAGCCGGACAGCGCCAGGGCGACCGTGTCGCCGCTGGTCAGCGACTTCGCGGTGTCGAGCAGCGTCTTGGCGGGGACCAGCGCGACGGCGGAGATGTCCGGCGTCTCCGGCTTCCACAGGAACTCGCGGACGGCGAACCGGTAGCGGTCGGTGGAGGCCAGCGTGACGGTGTCGCCCTCGATCTCGATGCGCACACCGGTGAGCACCGGCAGGGTGTCGTCCCGGCCGGCGGCGATGGCGACCTGGGCGGCAGCGGAGGCGAAGACCTCACCGGGGACGGTGCCGGTGGCGGTCGGCATCTGCGGCAGAGCGGGGTACTCCTCCACAGGCAGTGTGTGGAGGGTGAAGCGCGACGAGCCGCAGACGACGGTCACGCGCACACCGTCGCTGGAGATCTCCACAGGGCGATTGGGGAGAGCGCGGCAGATGTCGGCGAGAAGGCGGCCGGAGACCAGGACCGTGCCGTCGTCCTCCACGTCGGCTTCGACGGAGACGCGGGCCGAGACCTCGTAGTCGAAGCCGGAGAGGCTGAGAGCGCCTTCCTCCGCCTTCAGCAGGATGCCCGCGAGGACGGGCACCGGCGGACGGGCCGGGAGGCTGCGGGCCGTCCAGGCCACTGCCTCCGCGAGTACATCGCGCTCCACCCGGATCTTCACCGGAAACCGCCTCCTGCTGTTGCTGGCTCGCCCTGCTGGCCTTCGTCGTCGGCTGATGTGCCGGGGACCAGTCTGACGCACGTCGCTGACAGTCGGCGCGGCTCGGGGTCAAGTCGGTGCGAGACGTGTCGGGCGGCCCGGCCCGAAGTTGTGCACAGGCCCCACTTCGAAGCGATTTCCCTGCTCTAACTCTGTGGTCGTAGTAGTAGGGCCTGTGGAAACCGTGGAAAACTGACTTTGCGCAGGTCAGAGCAGCTTTTTTGTCCACCGGTCCTGTGGGCGACACCCGTGGACAACTCGCCGTTTCTGTGGACGCCGGAAAGTTCTGCACACGCGATGCACAGGAGAGGCCGAGTTCTCCCCAGCGGCGTCCCCAGGTTTACCCACGTTCCCCACAGCCCAACCCGGCTCCTTGGTGTGACGCCTTTCACTCGGTCCGGTGAGGGTAACCATTTCGTTGCCGAACAGTGGACAGGCGTGTGGAGAAGCTGTGGGCAACCCGCCTCTGCCTGTGGGTGGCCGGTGGACAACTCGAAGCACGGCCTGTGGGCCATCCCTTCGTCCACAGCCTGTGGACTTCGGTTTGCCACAATTCCACAACCGGCTGACCTCGGGTGATCCCATCCTGCACCCCAAGCCTGTGGACGGTTTCTGGACAACGGAGAAGTCCCCAAGGTGTGGACGGCGCATTCGCTGTGGATCTGTGGAGAACTGCCTTGTCAGACCATGGAATCGAACAGCCGGGGCGACCGAACGACGAAGGGCGCCCCGGGAGTTGTCCGTCCCGGAGCGCCCTTCAGGGGGTTCTGCGGCCCGCTCAGCCGTTCTTGATGCGGTTGGTCAGCTCGGTGACCTGGTTGTAGATGGAGCGCCGCTCGGCCATCAGCGCCCGGATCTTGCGGTCCGCGTGCATCACCGTCGTATGGTCCCGGCCGCCGAACTGCGCACCGATCTTGGGCAGGGAGAGGTCGGTCAGCTCACGGCACAGGTACATCGCGATCTGCCGCGCCGTGACCAGCACCCGGCTGCGGGAGGCGCCGCACAGGTCGTCCACCGTGTGCCCGAAGTAATCGGCCGTCGCGCCCATGATCGCGGTGGCGGTGATCTCCGGGGCCGCGTCCTCGCCGCCGGGGATCAGATCCTTGAGGACGATCTCGGTGAGGCCGAGGTCCACCGGCTGCCGGTTCAGGCTCGCGAAGGCCGTGACCCGGATCAGCGCGCCCTCCAGCTCCCGGATGTTGCGGGAGATACGGGAGGCGATGAACTCCAGCACCTCCGGCGGCGCGTTCAGCTGCTCCTGCACCGCCTTCTTTCGGAGGATCGCGATACGCGTCTCCAGCTCCGGCGGCTGCACATCGGTGATCAGGCCCCACTCGAAGCGGTTGCGGAGCCGGTCCTCCAGGGTGACCAGCTGCTTGGGCGGCCGGTCGGAGGAGAGCACGATCTGCTTGTTGGCGTTGTGGAGCGTATTGAAGGTGTGGAAGAACTCCTCCTGCGTCGACTCCTTGCTCGCCAGGAACTGGATGTCGTCGACCAGCAGGATGTCCATGTCGCGGTAGCGCTTGCGGAACGCGTCCGCCTTGCCGTCGCGGATGGAGTTGATGAACTCGTTGGTGAACTCCTCGGAGCTCACGTAGCGCACCCGGGTACCGGGATAGAGGCTGCGGGCGTAGTGCCCGATGGCGTGCAGCAGATGGGTCTTGCCGAGCCCGGACTCCCCGTAGATGAAGAGCGGGTTGTACGCCTTGGCCGGAGCCTCGGCGACCGCGACCGCCGCGGCGTGCGCGAAGCGGTTGGAGGCACCGATGACGAAGGTGTCGAAGAGGTACTTGGGATTCAGCCGGGCGGTCGGCTCACCGGGGCCGGACGCGGGCGCGGGCTGCGCGGCGAGCGGGCCGGGGGCGCCGGTCTGCGAGGGCAGGACGGGCGGTCCGCCGCGGGCGCGCTCCAGCGGGTCGGGAAGATCGTGGCGCTGCTG
>Ga0307508_10006246_pt1 | contig 11227 bp, 14 predicted proteins | sample 9_EM_MG_FD_203089 | JGI IMG/M metagenome (GOLD analysis project Ga0307508, IMG submission 203089) | Populus trichocarpa ectomycorrhiza microbial communities from riparian zone in the Pacific Northwest, United States - 9_EM | ecosystem: Host-associated > Plants > Roots > Unclassified | place...
TGCGTGCCGTCGTGCAGCGCCTCCTCGAGCACCGCGATTTCAGCCAGCGCGCGCCGCCATCGAACTTGAGCGAGGTCGAAGACCTGCGCACAGAGTTCAATGTCCTGCTCGACGAAATCGCCATGCGCGACCGACTGCTCACCGAAACGAATGCGGCCTTGCGTCGCGTGGCCTACATCGACTCCCTGACCGGTTTGCCCAATCGGGCGCTGTTCGAGCAATCGCTCGAACGCGTGATTGCCTATTGCGCCCGGGCGGACGCCCGCGCCGGCCTGTGCTATCTCGACCTCGACGGATTCAAATCGGTCAACGACTCTCTGGGCCACGCCGCCGGCGATGCGCTCCTCGCCGGCATCGGCGCGCGCCTGCGCCTATGGTTGCCGGAACAAACGGTCGCAGCACGCATCGGTGGCGACGAATTCGTCGTCCTGATCTCGCTTCGCGCCGAACAGAGTCTGCCCGAGCTCGCCGCCGCGCTGCAGTGCGTCCTCGATGCGCCACTGCCGATCGACGGCGCAGTGCTTCATCCGAGCATCAGCATCGGCACGGCGATCTACCCGGACATGACGCGCGATGTCGATGAATTGCTTCGTCTGGCGGACCTCGCAATGTATTCGGCGAAGGACGCACGCAACCGGCGCAACCTGCATACACATTGGGAAACCGCGCCTACCCGCCAAGGCTTCGCGTGATGTCCGCAGCCGGCCACATCGCAAAGCCAAACTTTTTTCTTCAATGACCCGGATTCGAAAGTGAGAATGCCCACGCCTTCCGTTTTCCGTCACTGCGTGGCGGCGCAATGTGCAAGAATCGGCGCGCTTGCAGCGTCCGTTTTTGCCATCCTCGCAATCGCGGGCTGCCAATCGCTCCCCTTGCCGCATGTCCCGTCGCTCGCCGAAAAGCAGGTACAGACTCTGAAAACGCTGGGATTCGAGAAAAACGACGAAGGCTGGCTGCTCGATCTGCCCGAACCTATCTACTTCGAGTTCGGAAAAGCCGTGCCGAAGCCCGATCTCAAGGCGAACATCGCACCGATCGCAGAGGAATTGCTGCGCGTCGACATCCGCAAGCTTCGCATCGAAGGCCACTCCGACAACGCAGGTCCGCGTGATTTCAATCGCGAACTCTCGCAGCGACGCGCCGACGCGGTGGCGAGGGAATTCGCAGAGCAAGGTTTCGCCGACAACAACGTCGAGCGCATCGGCTTCGGTCCGGACCACCCGATCGCGGATAACCGCTCGCGCGAAGGCCGTGCGCAAAACCGCCGTGTCGAGATCATCGTGCCGGTCGGCGCATTGAGGGCACTATGAACGCTGTCGCACGTAAGATCGCTTTCGTCGGCGGCGGCAACATGGCGCGCAGTCTCATCGGCGGTCTGATCCACGCGGGCGCCACTGCGAAATCGATTGCCGTCGCCGAGCCCAACGAGGATCTGCGTACGGCACTCGTCGGCGATTTCGGCGTCATCGGCTGCGAGACAGGCGCCGATGCCGCAAGCGAAGCGGATGTCATCGTCCTTGCCGTCAAGCCGCAGGTCATGAAGCCCGTGTGCGAATCCCTTCGCGAGATCGCGCAAGCACGACGGCCGCTGATCGTCTCGATCGCCGCGGGAATCCGCATCGCGCAGATCGATGCGTGGTTCGGTGGCGGTCAGGCCGTCGTCCGGACGATGCCCAATACGCCTGCATTGATCGGGGCAGGCGCGAGTGCGTTGTGCGCGAGTGGTCATGTGAGCGCCGCCCAGCGCGATGCAGCGCAAGACATTCTTGCCGCCGCCGGCATTGCCGAATGGATCGACGACGAGGCGCTGATGGACACAGTGACTGCGCTGTCTGGATCCGGCCCCGCGTATTTCTTCCTGCTCGTCGAGGCGCTCGAGAATGCAGCCGTCGAGCAAGGCCTCCCACGCGCTGTAGCGCGCGCACTTGCCGCGCAAACCTGCCTCGGCGCGGGCCGCATGCTGCGCGAGAGCGGCGAGGCACCCGCGGTGCTGCGCCAGCGTGTCACGTCGCCGAATGGCACGACGCAGGCCGCGCTCGAAAGCTTCGAGGCGGACGATTTGCGTGCAATCGTCATGCGCGCCGTTGCCGCGGCCACGCGCCGCGGCGGCGAACTGTCCTCGCAATTCGACTAACCTCTCACCGCACCCATACAGGCTTCGCCCGATGAGCTACTTCGTCAACGCCGGCACGTTTCTAATCCAGACGATCTTCGAATTCCTGATCGGACTTTTTCTCGTGCGCGCGATGCTGATCGCGATCAATGCGTCGTTTCTCGATCCGGTCTGCCAGTTCGTCTACAAGCTGACCAATCCCATCCTGACGCCGCTGCGTCGATTCTTGCCACGCTGGGGCAAGATCGAAACCGCGTCTCTGCTCGTTGCATTCGCGCTGTCGCTCGTCGAATTCGCGCTGCTCGGCGCACTTGCCGGCTTGCACATGAGTTTCATGAGCTGGTTGCTGCTCTCGCTTGTCAGCGTTCTCAGCATTGCGCTGTGGATCATGCTCTGGGCCATCGTGATCCGCTGCATCTTGAGTTTCTTCGTCAGCGAATACGAAAACTCGAACGTGCGGCTGCTCGTCCAGTTCACCGAGCCCGTCGTGCGCCCGTTTCGCCGCATGTTGCCGACGCTCGGCGGACTCGATTTTTCGTGCTGGCTGGCCATCCTTGCGCTGACGCTCGCACGCTTCCTCGTGATCGCACCATTGTCCGACCTCGCCGCGCGGCTCGTCTGATCAGGGCTGCGGTAGCGCGTTCGCCTGCGCGAGCGACAGCAGGCGGCGTTGCTCGGGCTCGCTGAAAGCCGAGAGCAGATTCGACAGCTGGGCGGCGCGCGAGGCGGGCGAAATGGACCCGTCCTCGATTACGGCGGCGCGAAGTCGCGCGTATGTTGCAACCCGCTCGTCCCACGCGGCGCGTGCCTGATCCAGGATATCGAGCCTGACCGCAGCGTCCTCGCCCCAAAGTGCGGCCCGCTCGGAAAACCGTGCTGCCGCGTCCGTACGTTGCGCGTCGAGCTGTCGGGTTTGTGCAACCGCCAGTTGGAAGTCCGTGCTGTCGCGGATTTCTGCGCGCTGTCCTGGCGCCAGCGTCTGTTCGAGTGCGGCAAGCCTTTCCGCCTTGTCCGATGCATCGAGCTTGTTGTCCTGCGCAATGACGAGCCGTTGCGCCGTATACGCCGCGTACGCATCCTCGCGGCCGAACCACGCAGAAGCGAGTTCGTCGCCAAGTTGCTCGCGGTGCAGCGTCCGCAGCCGCGCAGCCTCTTCGACGAGATCGCCCGATCGCGGCATGGCGATGGCCTCGCGCTGGACGGCGACGTACGCATCGAACCAAGCCACCACTCGATTCTGTGCGCCTGTATCGAGCGCCACGACATCGCGCAGGTAGGCACTAAGCTCGTCGCGAATCACGCGCGGGTCGCGCTCGCCCAAGCGCGCGAGGAAATAGTCGAACAGGCGGCGCAGGTCGCGATCGGCGACCGGCAGCCCCGCGCTGTCGAAATTGACAGCGCCGTCCACTGCGGTGCCGCGCAACGAGTCTTCGCGTAGCGCGGATACTGCGACACTTCGCGCTGCTGGGTGCGCTGACGGCGTCGATACGACGGTCGCAGGCGTCCCATGGGCCTGCGTCGCATTGGCCGCCGCTCGCGCAGCGGCCGTTGCCGGCGATGAGTGCGACGTTGCCCACCACCAAAGAAGTAGCGCCGCGGCAATCGACAGGATCGCCGCGGCGATGCGGTCGCTTTTCACAAACCCGCGGCTTGCAGGCGGTTCGCCTGCGCGCGAATCACGCTCGCCGGGTCGGACGAGAACAAACCGCGCAGGCCGAATATCTGGTTCACTTCGTCGAGGTGATTCCAGCCGTAGTCGTCGCGGAGCACGACGCCGAGGTGACTCGCGCAACGTCCCACGAGCCCGTCGTTGGCCTCCGATCCAAAAAACACACTCGTGGCGAGCATCGCCGCATCGGACGGATCGAACACATTCGTCAGCACGGATGTGCCGCCCATCGAGTAGTAACGGATGCCCTTCACGACAGCAGCGCCCTGCCCGCAGGACGTCGCCGGCAGGCCCTCGGGATGCAGCGCGTTGAACGCCGCAGCGCCGGCCGTCGAATTCGCGGTCAGTGCTGCGAGTGCGTCTTGCGGATCGTTGTTGCCGGAAATCCAGCCGATCAATGTCGAGAACGCATCGACGGCAGCCGCAACAAGTGGACGCAGCGGCGAACCCGGCGGCAACGCACCGCCGATGGCGTCGGCCGTCTTGCTGCCGGTGTGCGGGCTGCCGATCGAGGTCACCGATGCCACGAGATCGGGGCGCACAGATGCGACGTAGCGCGCCGTCGGCCCACCCTGGCTGTGCCCGACGAGATTGAATTTCGTGTAACCGTGCAGCGCCCGCAGCGTGTCGAGGTCATGGATCAACTGCTCGCCCCGAACGGTCGAGTTGTTGCTCGCGGAGACGCTTGCGGCATAGACCGTCGCGCCGCCGGACCGCAATGCTGATGGGATGCCGTACCAGTAGTCGTAGACGCCGAGCAGGCTGTCGAATCCGAACAGGCCATGCACCAGCATGATCGGATAGCGGGTTTTCGTATACGTGTCGGCCCACGCGGGCGCGATCAATCCGAAGCAGAAAAGCACGCCGAAAAGGCGCAGGAGCAGTGACCGGACCATACTTATCCTCCTAAGCATGAAGCGGTGAAACTGACGGATGGGCTGTCGTGGACCCGCGCCCCCAACTTTGCGGATCGCCGCAGAATATAAGCCACGGCACCCGATATTTCAAACGTTCGTTTGATGCACCGCAACAGCGATCGGCGGGCGAGGCGCGGAATTACGCAGGATCCAATGCGATCAGTCGACGTTGCGCCCTGCCCAGCGGGTAACGATCAAGTGCAGTGCATCGAGGCCGTCAAAAAGCGCTGCGGGGCCGGGCTGCAGGATGATCGGAGATTTGACCTCATGGAGCTCACCATTGCGCAGCGCAGGCACGCCCTGCCAGCCCGGTCGCGCAGCAACCTTCTCGGGACGAAAACGTTTGCCGCACCACGAGCCGATAATGATGTCCGGCGCGCGGCGAACGATCTCGCCGCCATCGGCGATGATCCGGTCGCGGGCGAGCGATTTGTCTGCGAGCTCGGGAAAGACATCGTCGCCTCCGGCGATGCGCACGAGCTCCGCTACCCAGCGGATACCCGAAATCATCGGCTCGTCCCATTCTTCGAAATACACGCGCGGTCGCCGCGGCAACTTTGCGGCCGCCATGCGGATTGATTCCACATGCAGCTCGGCCTTGCGCGCGAGTGCCTCGCATTTTTCCGCAGCCCCGACGAGCGCACCGAGCCTGCGGATGTAATCGAATATCCCGGCGACGGAGCGATGATTGCTGATCCAGACTTCGATGCCGGCGGCGATCAGCTCGCGCGCGATGTCGGCCTGAATGTCCGAAAATCCGATGACGAGATCGGGACTGAGCTTGAGAATCTCGCCGACCTTCGCGCTCGTGAATGCCGAGACCTTCGGTTTTTCCTTGCGCGCGCGCGCAGGCCGCACCGTGAATCCCGAAATGCCGACGATGCGCGCATCCTCGCCGATCGCATAGAGCACTTCGGTCGGCTCCTCGGTCAGGCAGACGATGCGCTGCGGACCGCTCATCGTCTGGACACGAGCTTGCGGAAATAGACCACGCGCTCGGTTTCGTCGAAGCCATAGGCGCGGTGGGCGGCGTGGCTTTGCGCGTTGTCGAGCAATGCGTCCGAGCCGAGTTCTATGCAGCCCTGATCGCGCGTCCAGCGTTCGACTGCGTCGACGAGTGCACGGCCAACACCGCCGCCGCGGCTTGCGGGGACGACATACAGCCCTTCGAGAAATCCGACGGGCGAGGTCTGCGTGCCATTGACGTAGTCGTCGCGAATCGTCGCTTCGGCAAAACCTATTGCGGCGTCGCTCGAGTCGAATGCGATGAATGCGATTTTGCGGCGCGTCCGCTCGAAGTACGCATGCGCCTCGCGGGCCATGTCAGGTGCGTCCTCGTCGGGCCAGAGTGCCGTGCGCAGCGCCGACCACGCGCCGATATCGCGCGCCGCGACTTCACGGATGCTGCAGCGCCCGCTCACGGATAGAGCAGGCGTTTCGTCCATTGGCCGCCGACAGACTCGTAGCGCTCGCGATCGTGCAGGCGCGCCCGCTGGCCGAACCATAGTTCGATCATGTCCGGCACGAGCCGATAGCCACCCCAATCGACCGGACGCGGGACTTCGGCGCCGGCGAAGCGCCGCTCCATCTCGGCTACGCGTGTATCCAGCATCGATCTTTCCGGCAGCGTCTGGGATTGCAACGACGCCCAGGCGCCGATCTGACTCGCGCGCGGGCGCGAGGCAAAGTAGGCATCGGATTCCTCTGCGCCGGCTTTTTCGACGACGCCTTCGATACGCACCTGCACGACATCGCGCAGCGCCTTCCACAGAAAGCACAGGGCGGCGCGCGGATGGGCCGCGAGTTGCCCTGCCTTAGCGCTCGCATAGTTGGTGAAGAAAACGAAGCCCCGATCGTCGACCGCCTTGAGCAGCACGATGCGCGCAGAAAGCCGGCCATCGGCGTCGGCCGTCGCCAGCGTCATCGCCGTCGGCTCGTGTTCACCCGCGGCCTCAGCCTCGGCAAGCAACCCGTGAAACCGCGAAATGGCTTCCTGATAGAGTGCGGCTGAGGCGCCAGTGGCGGAGGTCGAATTCATGGTCGGCGATGCTAGCACGCAGCGCGCCTATTCCGACGCGGTCGTAACGATCGTCGCACGCATTTTGGCAGACAGACTTTGCGGCCACCGCCGACCTTGCCTGGTCGGTGTCTCCGGACTTCAGGGTAGCGGCAAGAGCACGCTGGTCGCGCAATTGACCGATGCGCTCTCGGCATCGAGCGTCCGCACGCTCGCGATGTCGCTCGACGACTTCTATTTCGGCCGAGGCGAACGTCAGCGCCTCGCGCGCACCATCCACCCGCTGTTTGCGACACGCGGCGTGCCCGGCACGCACGATCTCGACTTGATTGCGCAAACCCTCGACGGGTTGCGCGATGCAAATGCCCATCGCCCGGCGCGGGTTCCGCGATTCGACAAGGGGCGCGATACGCGCATGCGCAAATCGCGCTGGCACGTCGTCTGCGAACCTCCGCAGGTGATCCTATTCGAAGGCTGGTGCGTCGGCGTGCCCGCGCAATCCGAACAGACCTTGCGCAGGCCGCTCAATACACTCGAGCGCGACGAAGATCCCGACGCCCGCTGGCGCGGGCGCGTCAACGCAGAGCTGCGCGACGGCTACGCGGCCCTGTGGCGTCGCTTCGACGCGCTGATGATGTTGCAGGCGCCGAACTTCGAGGTCGTCCAACGCTGGCGCGACGAGCAGGAAGCTGCGCTGCGCCGCACCGGCGCACCGCGCGCGATGTCGCCCGCGCAACTGCACCGCTTCATCATGCACTACGAGCGGCTGAGCCGGCAGGCCCTGCGCACACTGCCCGCACGTGCAGATGTGCGCATCGTGCTCGATGCAAATCGTGCTGTCCGACGCATCGTCGAACAGGCGTGGGGAAGCGCCTGACGATTCCGCCGGTAGCGCGCGGGGTCCACAGCGACCACCGATGCGCGATACGCGGCGCGAGGCCTCATTCGAGCACGAAATTGATGCGCATATTGACGCGCCATTCGGTGACTTTGCCGCTACCGTCGGTAGTGACCTTGATGTCATTCACCCAGGCGCCGCGGATGTTGTTGATCGTCTTCGACGCGCGCTTGAGGCCGTCCTTCACGGCGTCTTCGATACCCTTGGGCGACGACGAGCTGATTTCGATGACTTTCGCTACGGTCATGGCTTTCCCTCCAGGTTTTGTGGCGTGCTCGTGCAATATTTGCACGAGCACTCAAGGAGTCTACCGCGTACCCGCAAGAAGCCCTTATGCGGTCGCAGCAACATCGGGCGGCATCTCGCGCGGCAGCCAGCGCAGCCAGATCAGCCAGAAGATCAGCGCATCGAGGATGATGAGCGCCTGCCACAGATAAAGGTGAAACCAGTCGAACCAGACGCGGTTCCACAACAGCAGGTAGTACAGGCTGATGATGCGCACGAGATTGAGAGCCTGGATGGCCACGAATCCGACGCCCACGCCGACGAGCTTGTGCTTCAGCGGCGACGGAAAGGCCAGCACCGCCGAAATGAGAATCAGAACGGCTTCGACGCCGTTGCAGCCCGCGACGATTTCGATGCCGGGACCGCCGGGGCCTAGGCGGATATTGTTGGCTTGCGAAATGACCGAATGGTCGAAAATCTGCATGACCCATACCGCAACGTGCGCGAGCCCGCCGGTGAACGGCAAAATCACGTGCTGCTGGACTGGCTGGAGCAGTTCGATCGTGAACAGGGCGATGAGACTGCCGAGGAAAATCGCGATGAAGCGGAACATTCGCAAGGTCGCACAATATCGGAACAGGCCCAATTATAGCCGCTTATGCCGGCGCGACTGCGCTGCGCGCGCTGTGCTGCTGCCGTCTGCTAGCATTTGCCCGATGAACCCCTCCGCAAACCTCTTTCTGATCGGCCCGATGGGTGCCGGCAAGACGACGGTCGGACGCCGCGTTGCGGAAGCGCTCGGCCTGCGTTTTTTCGATCTCGACCACGAGATCGAAATGCGCAGCGGGGCCGAAATCGGCTTGATCTTCGAACTCGAAGGTGAGGCCGGATTTCGCAAGCGCGAAACCGAACTGCTCGACGAACTGACGGCCGACCGCGACATCGTGCTGTCGACCGGTGGCGGTGCGGTGCTGACCGCTCCGAACCGACAACACCTGCGCGACCGCGGCTTTGTCGTTTACCTCGAGACGACGGTCGAACAGCAATTGCGGCGTCTCATGCACGACCGCAAACGTCCATTGCTCGCGGCACCTGACCGGCGCGAGCGGCTGCTCGCGCTGGCCGCCGAACGCGAACCGCTGTACCGCGAAATCGCCGACCTCATGATCGGTGCAGGCCATGGCAGCGGCAGCAGCGCCTCGGCCGCGCGACGGATACTCGATGAGCTGCGGCAGCGCTGGTCGCGTCCGTCCGACTCCCCCGCGTCGGGGCAGGCGGCATGAGCGTTCAAGTCATCGACGTCGAGCTCGGCGCCCGCAGCTATCCCATCGCGATAGGCCCCGGACTTCTGGACGAAAACCAAAGATTCAGACGCGCGATCGCAGGGCGACACGTGCTTGTCGTCAGCAACGAGGTCGTCGCGCCGCTCTATCTCGATCGCCTTTGTGCGTCGCTGGGCGCAGGCGGCACCGATCTCATCATCGCTCCGCTGCGCTTACCGGATGGAGAAGCGCACAAGACGCTCGACTCCGCCGCCCGGATTTTCGCGGCGCTCGCCGAACTCAGGGCCAATCGCGATGCGACGATCGTGGCGCTCGGCGGCGGCGTGATCGGCGACCTGGCCGGCTTCGCCGCCGCTTGTTGGATGCGCGGGATCGCCTTCGTGCAGGTGCCTACGACACTCCTTGCGATGGTCGATTCGTCGGTTGGCGGCAAAACCGCGGTCGACCTCGCGCAGGGGAAAAACCTCGTCGGCGCGTTCCACCAGCCGCGCGCCGTCATCATCGACATCGATACGCTCGCGACACTGCCGCAGCGCGAACTGCGCGCGGGCTTTGCCGAAGTCATCAAATACGGCGCACTCGGCGATGCCGCGTTCTTCACCTGGCTCGAGCAGCACGCGGACGCATTGCTCGCGCGCGATCCGCCGGCGCTCTCGCAGGCGATCGCTCATTGTTGCGCGCAGAAGGCCGGCATCGTCGCTCGCGACGAGACAGAACAAGGCGAACGCGCGCTGCTCAACTTTGGCCACACGTTCGGCCATGCTCTGGAGACGCTGACCGGGTACGGCGCATTGCTGCATGGCGAAGCGATCGCGATCGGCATGACGCTCGCCGCTCGGCTTTCCGCGCGGCTGCGCCGTGCGCCCGAGTCCGATGCGGCGCATCTCATGCGTCTGCTCGAGCGCTTCGGCCTTCCGACGATGCTGCCCGAAGGGATCGACGCCGACGAATTGATCGAAACAATGCAACTCGACAAGAAGAACCTCTCCGGTCGCTTGCGACTCATCCTGTGGCGCGGTATCGGGATGGCGGAGATCGTCAAGGATGTCGACGAAGCGGCGATCCGCGCGCTGCTGACCCAACGGTGACGACGGTCAAGAGGCGTTTCATCGCTTCGTCGAAGCGATGTCGCTTCAGCGCGCCGGACGCTCGGGTACAATGCCGGCATGCGTGTTTTTCTGCAAACCAAACCGGTCGCCGCCGAAGCCCCCCGCTACTACCAGATTGCGCTGCAGCAGGACCTGCTCGGAGGCTGGACGTTGACTCGCGAATGGGGTCAGCAGGGCGGGCGGATCAGTCTCAAACGTGACGTGTTTCTCGAGCGCGACGACGCGCTGGCGGCATTCGAAAACGCACGCGACGCGCAGCTCAAGCGCGGCTTCAAGTTGATGTTCAGCCAGGGCATGGATTCGCCGTTCTGAAGGCCGGCGTTTCGATGAGCGTGCCTTGATGTTCGAAAAATCTTCGTTCGCCCCTTTTTTGCGAGGCACTGATGCTCAATGACCGTTTCCTGCGCGCGCTCAAGCGCGAGCCCGTCGACCGCACGCCGGTCTGGATCATGCGTCAGGCTGGGCGTTATTTGCCCGAGTATCGCGCGACGCGCGCGCGCGCCGGCAGCTTCGTCACACTGTGCAAGACCCCTGAGCTCGCGTGCGAAGTGACGCTGCAGCCGCTCGCGCGATTTCCGCTCGACGCGGCGATCCTGTTTTCGGACATCCTCACGATTCCTGACGCGATGGGCCTGGGTCTTTCGGTCGACGAAGGCGTCGGTCCGCGCCTCGCAAGCCCGGTGCGCACGACCGCGGACATCGACCGACTTGCGGTGCCCGACCCAGAAACAGACCTGCGCTACGTCATGGACGCCGTGCGGCTCATCCGCCGCGAGCTTGCGGGCAAGGTGCCGCTGATCGGTTTTGCGGGCAGCCCTTGGACGCTCGCCTGCTACATGATCGAGGGCGAGGGTTCTTCGAGTTTCGCGCGTGCGAAAGCGCTCGCATGGAATGACCCCGCGACGATGCATCGGCTGCTCGATGTCGTCGCGCGGTCGGTTGCCACCTATCTTTGCGCCCAGGCGGCCGCGGGTGTGCAGGCGCTCATGGTCTTCG
>Ga0307508_10006247_pt1 | contig 11224 bp, 5 predicted proteins | sample 9_EM_MG_FD_203089 | JGI IMG/M metagenome (GOLD analysis project Ga0307508, IMG submission 203089) | Populus trichocarpa ectomycorrhiza microbial communities from riparian zone in the Pacific Northwest, United States - 9_EM | ecosystem: Host-associated > Plants > Roots > Unclassified | place...
TTGATTTACACAGTCAATAGATGATTTTTCGATCACTTTTTTTTTTAATTTGATATTTCATTGATTTTTTTTTGGATTTGAATTGATAGTTTGTTTTGGTGGTCTAGATATGAGGTTTTTGCAATGTCAAGAAAAAATCACGGCATTTAATTGATGCTCGGTTTAACACAATAAAATAAAATTTTGGCGCAATTAAATGTTAAAGGAAAAAAATTGAATGTGAAAAAAATATGGTGGGCTAGGGTATTCAAATTGTGCAAATTGGCTGGTATATGTGTCACACACGCCAGTATATAGAGGCTAGGCACCGTGTTCTGACAGCATGGGCGGCTATGTAACTCCTCAAGCCTTTTAATGCAATTTCAACATTTGATTTAAACATTTATATGTAAAATGGAGTGAATTTTTTCTATATTTAAATAGAATTTACCCTATACATAGTCCTTTTAAATCAATACAAAAACACAAACTGTACAATACAAATGCATCTCCAACATAATGGGGATTTTTCATTTAACACAAAGAATTTATTCAATTTTGTGAAATTTCAACACAGATTCCTCTATATGAGGCCCTACTTAAAATTTTGTCCCGTATTAATACCTATAAACACAACAACAACAACATCCCAAACCATATTTGGCTCACATAACCAATACTCAAGCATTACCACCCAAACATTTTCATCAATTACTATTATTACCTTACATACTCCAAAACAAGCCTTTACTTAGTCTAACATCTTACATGTTCCGCAAATTAAAAAACAACTCTTATTTGTTCAACAATTTTGTTGTGAAAATTGTGTTTTTTTAATTTCACTCTGTTTTTTATGTCAATGATCTTATAACCGAGGAAGTTATTCTTTTTGGCACAATTGTTCAATTTTCTTGCCCAAAGACGAAGTCTATTGCTTGTTCTTGCACGAAAAATCATGTTTGACTTCAACATTTACTTAACTTGTATGTTTTAATGCCCCCTAACACCCTCCCACTCTCTATTTTATTTCTTAATAAATTAAAAATAATTACTCTAGTTGTTATAAGAGTTTGAAATCCTGTCCTTGCTCCTAAAAGAAAAAAAAAGAAGAAGTTTAGAAAGGCTTAGGGTGATGATCCTGATCATTGACCAAGAACCTATCATTTGAAACCAGCCGATGACAAAGACACGAGAAACAAAAGATTAAAAAGAAAAAGCAATATTATACCCTAACTCTTTTTCCGAAAATGTATGGTCTCTGGCTAATTAAGATTTGAGCGTGGGCATTTTGGGTTGAGGAGGGGAACCTACAGGCTACAGGATTTCACTCGGAGGGAGTTCAAGGACTCGGAAAGGAATCTCCTCAAAACGTTATCCATCTGACCAGTAGGTTATTTCCAAGAAATTAACAGCTCAGTCCGTCAAGCTATGGCCCGGAACAGATGGTCAGTAAGCTTCTTTCTTAGTGTTCAATCTATGACGATCCATAGGATGCCAATTACCGTGATCACTGGGAAGAGTTTTTATGCTGCTCAAAAGTCCTGAACTCGGGATTGTAGCTGGTGGGTGAATGTGAAGTGTCTTTGATGCAGCTGGCAAGTCCACATGCGCACTTGGTAGAAGAGTCCGATGCGTCATTGATGAGTCCCTTCGTTCGTATCCTCCATCACCACTTTTGCTGCCTCATGCTCCTTCTGAAGACTGTATCGTCGGTGGATACAAGATACCACGAGGCATGATTGTGATGGTCAGTGTATGGGCCCGTACATAGGGATCCCAAATCGTGGGAAGGGTCCGAGAGCTTCAAGCTAGAGAAATATGTCTAAGATTAATTAGGATAATTTTTTTTTTTTTAAAAATTGTTATTGATAATAAGAAATCATAACTATCCTTTAAAGATTTTAAATAAAAATAAAATTAAAAATATATATTCATCTAGTTCCATCATTAGTTAATACAAATAAAAGTTAGTAAGTCTAGGTGAGTGTGGTACAACTAAAGCTTGTAAAGATAGAAAAAATATATGTTTGGAAGTGTGGTGGAGTTTATGTTATAAAGTGTTTTTTGATAAGAAATATATTAAAATAATATTTTTTATTTTTTAAATTTATATTTTAACATCAGTATATTTAAATAGTTAAAAATAGTAAACAAAAAGAATATTTCTAAAAAAAAAACCACTCAAATCTTGAGCAAACAATGTTTTTACGAGATAAGAGGATTCTTTGCAATCAACTTTAAATCCTAGATATTGCTTATCAAGGAAAAAAACACACACCAATAATTACTTTGTGGCTGGTAGCTTGGACTGATGGATATAGTGACTGCTGGGTTGGAACATAGTTATTAAACCCGGCCTGAGGGTTGACCCAGCCAAGAGGCCTTTGATAAGCAAAGCATTTGAAGCCTAGGGAAAATGCTATGCAAAGCATTTGATCCTATTCACACCAAAAGAGAACGGAGGATCCATCTCCAATCATGAATTTAATGTTTTCACGCAATACTAATGAGTTTTAAATTCCACATTGAAAAAAGATAATTTTTTTTTAGGAATATAGAGCATATATACTAATGGGTTTCAAATCTCACATTGAAAAAACATAGCTTTTTTCTTGTGAACATAAAGCATATATACTAATGAGTTTCAAATCTCACATTGAAAAAACATAACTTTTTTTGTAGGAACATAGAGTATATACTGATAAGTTTCAAATCCCATATTTGAAAAAAAAAAAATAGGTCTCGCCTGGGTCTTACCCGGGTCACGGGTTGACCTGCTGGGTCGTTGCCCCGGCCGGTCTTTTGACAAACCCGGACCGGTCCAGCTCCCGGGTCGACCCGCCGGGCTAGTCCGGGTTTTATAACTATGGGCTGGAGTGGTTGATATAGATGGAACAGTGCTCATGTTGGTGTTGAAACCATAATGTAAATGATTTTGAATACCATAATAAATACAAACAACACTTAAGATGCATGTAGGAGTGTATCTTTTCTCTTGTTGGTGCGATGAATTCATGAAATGTGAAGAAGCAAAGCATGACTCTTCGCAGTTTTATTAGTGCCAACAACGAATTTTTCTCTCTTCAACCTCTTGCATCTCTCGAAACCGATGGGCTCAAAAGAAAAGAAAATGAAATTTTGGATTAAAAGTGATTTTTTTAAAATCAAAGGGACTATAAATATATCAATTAAAAAATAGAAAGATCAAAGTTAACTTTTCACATCAAATTTGATGGTGCCACTTAATTTTCCTGTCTTTTCACTTGGCGGGTGCTCAATCCTCCAATCTTGCCCCTCCTCGATAAACTAACAAGAAAGTTAAAACTCGTGGTGATAAATAAATATCAAATAAACATTACAATCCGTATAATTATCTTTGATCATTTTCTCTTTTGCTTTTGTTTCGGGGTGGGGCAGTTTTTTTTCCCATGACATAAATGTTTTTTTTGAGAATTGAGTGGGGTTATTTTCCCATGACATAAACTTTGTAGGTTGGACAGATGGATATAGTGACTGCTGGGTTGGAGTGGTTGATAGAGATGAAACAAAGCTTGTTTGTGTCAATTTTTTATATATATTAATGTGGATATTTGAATTAACTTGCGTGTATTTTATTTAATTCTAGAAATTCTAAAGTTAACGATCATATAAACTTATAATAATCCTGAAATTTATGAAATTTAAACTTACATCTCTAATAAGTAAATCCAGTGTTATTTGTTATTGCTGGAAACCGAGGATTCATTTTTTTTTGCACTTGGTTTCTTATAATTTAAATTGTCGGATGGATGGGACATTAAGCAATCATACATTTATCACTAAATGATATGATACTAATCAGTCCTTAATTGTTAAACAATTGGTTTCAGTTTTATCTGTACTAAATTGTCGGGTGAAAACTGTACCACGCTTTTTTACTGAAAAATATGTATCTCCTCCTATTAAGCTTTGGCTGCTTAAATAGTCAAAGTTAAGTACAGGTAAAACTAAAATTCAAAGGAACATAGTGGTTAACTTGAGTTTGCAATTAAAAAAATTGTTTTTTTTTTATAATTTCATGTTTGAGTTCTCTAGTTTTTTATATGATGGTCATTGAAGGCTTATATAATCGTTAATTTCAGGGTCCATGAGATTAGTCGAGGTGTACATAAGCTGACCTGGATATCCACATTAAAAAAAAAAATACAAAAGGAACGATAAAACTAAAATACAAAAAAACTTTAAAACCACTAATAACTTGAAATTAATTAAAATATAACTGATGGTCATAAATAGTGTTGTAACTCGCATAACCACTCCTTCCATTACTCTTTAATAGCCACGGCCCATGTCTAATGGCTTTTTCTATTATGCATGCATTCACTCACATCCAGCTCATCCTAAATATTTGAGATTTCGTTTATGGCACCTCTTAGAATGACGTGGACTCTGAGGTTCTATCGTGGCTTAACAGTTTCTTATAATTTAAATTGTCGGATGGATGGGACATTAAGCAATCATATATTTATCACTAAATGATATAATACTAATCAGTCCTTAATTGTTAAACTCATATAATTATCACTTTGATCAAACATAAACTATGTCTATTTTATAATTTATTTTCTAACACGAGTTAATTATCAAGATTTATTTTTCAATTAATTATGGTATTTTTCCCCTCGCTTGAAGTACTCTGAACTCTAGTGGCTAAAGAAGGAATTTGATTACTTTTTCATTAGAATTTAATTTTTTCTTTTAATCTATTGTAATTACTTATTTAACTATATATTGCTTTGGTGTTCGGAGAATCCTTGTTTTCTACATAAATGTTTCACTATAAGTTTCTTACAATTTATTAACTTAGTATACCTTATCAAGTGTAATTGTCATTAATTAATCATTTAAAAATTATTGCATTAAATCATGGCCTATTAATTAACGAATTATTACACATTTGTTCCTTTTTCAATGATGAAACAATATATCCGATCAATTTTTTTTATTTTTAATTCTTTGCACGTGAAATAACCTTTCAATCATCTTCGCAATCCAACGTAAGAACCTTGCAGACAATCCAATTTTTATTTTATTTATTTGTATTAAAAATAATTTTTAAAAAAATATTATTTAGATATGTTTGTAATCGAAGTAACTGCTATTAAAAAATAAAAATCTCTTCCCTTATCTCATATCTATCTATTTAAACCTTGTTCTCCATCCACAGCAACCCACAATGCTTACAAATAATTTGCACTTCACCATGGACTACATGTACTACTGCCTTGCTTTCTTCCTCTCCAGCTTTCTTGTATTCAAACTTGTATTCCAACGTTCCCGCAACTTACCGCCAAGTCCTTTCCGTTTTCCGATCATAGGCCATCTCCACCTTGTCACGAAGCCACCAATGCATAAAGTGCTAGCAATTCTTTCAAATAAATGCGGCCCAATTTTTACTCTTAAATTAGGCAGCAAAAACATTGTTGCTGTTTGTTCTTTATCAGCTGCTGAAGAATGTTTCCTCAAGAATGATATAGTTTTTGCCAACAGGCCTCAGAGCATATTTTTCCATTATTGGAGCTACAACTACGCTGCCTTTTTATTTGCTCCGTATGGCCATCTCTGGCGGACTCTGAGACGTTTCTCAGTCACTGAACTGTTTTCTCGAAGCTGCCTCGATAGGTCAACTGCCATTACTGAAGAAGTTCGCACCCTTCTCCGCCTAATTCTGTCCAAAGTCTCTGATGATGGAGCCAAGAATGTGGACTTGAATTATTTCTTCACAATCACCTCTCTCAATGTAATTATGAAGATGATTGCTGGAAAGAAGTGGGTGGAAGAGGAGAAGGCTGCCTGTATCGATTCAGGAAAGCAGTGTCTTGAGGATGTCCAAAAGATATTCCCTTCAAATACAGGGACCATTTTGAAATGGGTTGGCTACAAGGTGAAGGAGGAGAGTGTGATAAAGGTGTTTAAAGAGAGGGATGAATTCTTGCAGGGATTGATAGAAGAGGTGAAACGAAAGGAAACAAGTTCAGTGACAAGTAATCCTGCTGCTGAAGGAGTGAAGGATCAGAAAACTGTGATTGGAAGTCTATTGGCCCTCCAAAAATCAGACCCTGAATTGTATACGGATGAAGTTGTCAAGGGTACCATGGCGGTAAGCAACTTAGAAAACCTAACTTATTGGCCCTTCGAAGTTTTACATGTTTTCTAAAGATCTCTTAAATTAAAAAAAAAAAAAAATTTGTAAAAATTGTACGGTTTGGTCACCCCACTTTCCAAAGTCTGGATTTATCCCTAGTTAAAATTAAGCAATATTAATATAAGTAATTGTCTTTGTCTGAGCATGAATTTTTCATCTACCACAGACATTCTATTTGGCGGGAGTAGATACAGTAGATTTCACTACAGAATGGGCAATGACATTTCTGCTGAACCATCCAGAGAGATTAGAGAGGGTGAAAGCAGAGATTGACAGGGAAGTCGGACATGAGCGCTTGGTACAAGAGTCTGATCTTCCCAAGCTAAGATATCTCCGTTGTGTCGTTAATGAGACCCTTCGTTTGTATCCTCCAGCCCCACTTTTGCTGCCTCATGCACCATCTGAAGACTGCACGATAGGTGGATACGAGATACCACGAGGCACGATTGTGATGGTGAATGTATGGGCCATACATCGGGATCCCAAGTTGTGGGAAGATCCTGAGAGCTTCAAGCCGGAGAGATTTGAAGGTCTTAATAATGAAGGGGAAAAACAAGGATTCATCCCATTCGGTATTGGGAGAAGGGCTTGCCCTGGAAATCACATGGCCATGCGCAGAGTGATGCTGGCATTGGCTGCACTTATTCAGTGCTTTGAATGGGAAAGAGTCGGACAGGAACTGATAGATATGAGCATAGTAAAAGCTCTTATCTCTGTACAAAAGGCTAAGCCTTTGGAGGCTACTTGTACTCCACGCCCTTTCACAACTAGTCTCATCTCTCCACCCTAATCCCAACTATGTACTAAGACTGTGACTCTCTACACTGAACTATTTCTATTTGGAATTAAAGTTCCGGGTCAACAGAACTATCTCTAGTTGGAAATACAAGTTCCAAGTGTACAATGCTTTGTAATGCAATCCAGAACTATCTCTATTTCGAAATAAAGTTCTAATTGTACTTTGCTTTGGAAATCAATCCACCCTTGATGAGGTACAAGTTCAATTATTTTGAGTTTGTTTTTTGTGGTATAAATAGATTGAAAAAAGCTCAAAATTAAACAAAGAAACTATAGATAAACTATAGATAGCCTTAACGACATTCTTTCAAATGCCCAAGGGAGTTGCTCAAGTTATTGCATCATTTCGAAGAATAAGCTAAATTTTACTATCAGAAAATCAATAAATATAAATATAAATATCAATAATAAAACTATTTAATCTAATAATAATATTTGCAAGATAACATGATAGGTGGTAGTTAGGAAAAAAAAAATAGAGGGGGCAAGACCTTATTAGAAAATGTATCAAACTCACTTGTGTGAATGGATTTCCATTCTTTAAGGGGTATTCTTGATAATATCTATACCATAGCCTTTATGGTATTTTTTATGGCTAAGAGAGTTCCTCAAATTATTACATCATCCAAAGAATAAGGCAAATTTTACTATTAGAATATTGACAAATACAAACAGAAACATCAATGATAAAACTATTAAATCTAGTAATGTTTGCAAGGTGGCATGGAAGGTGGTAGTTAGGAGAAAAGGTAGATGACACAAGACCATATTAGAAAAAAGTATCAACCCACCTTTTATAAAGACAGTATAGGGGTCTACAAGAAATGGTTGGGGCATAGTTAGATGTTTTAGGAATCTGAACTCCGACTGAAAGTCATGAGGCAAACCATTATTCCCCACCTAACCTAGAATTGAGTTTATTCACAAGATTAAAATACATGAAAGCATTGTCCTAAGATGAAGAATCAAATAAATCAACATTATAAATGGGTTTAAGGTATGTCTATGACATTAGCCTGAGATATAAGGGCAATTCGTGGTGTTTCAATATTAGACACATAATAGTATTGCCAAAGCTAGACATCACCAGCACATCTAGTGTCGCACATGTGCGATGTCGTGACGAAAGTCCACTTTTGGTATCTAAAAATTGGGAAAAGGGGAAGATAAGAATTTCTTATCTTTTATAAGAGGAAAGAGAGAATTGGAGTCGCCACCAAGCTTTTAGTTACTAGAAATCGTAACTGGTCTTAGAGATTGGACACGGTGACTGTTTGCGTAAAGAAAATATATAAACACCCCTAATATGCCTTACCTTAGGTAAGCTACATTGTTTAATTGTTTGATATAAACTAATATATTGTTGTGTTTTCTAATTGTTGGTCTGTCTAAGGTTTAAGAAAAGTCCTCATCAATAAAGAAATCCTTATCTTATCAAGGTAAAACCTAATCGTTCTATTGTAAACAAAAAAAGAACTATCTCTTATTTAATATTAGGAAGACATCTTAGGTACAAGTTCGTAATCCTAGATATTAAAAGAAAACAAAATAATTTTTTTGGTTTTTTTGAAATATTAGCCTAGTTTTCATGGCTTTAATAAACTGGTTATTAAAGCTCAAAATATATGCAAATAGATATTTTTTAAAAAACATTTTTGTTGTATAAAAATACGATATGAAAATTTCTTATAAGCTTAAGAGACTTGGTTGTATGCATTAAAACAAGGCATTTTTTTGTTGTTTTTTCTATATAATTTTTTTTGAAATATTTTTAAGAAAATCAGGTATTTTAATACTAGATTTATATCTTTATAATATAAAAATACAAATCAATATCAATCAAAATTGATAGAAAAATCACAAGAAAATCACATTTTTTTAAAGGATTTTTGAAATTTTTTTGTTATATATATATATATATATAATATTGCATTATATATCATTATTATATTATAATAATCTATAGGGTTGGGTTGGGCCTAATTATTTGGGCTGGTTCAAGACCGACCCAAAAGGAATTGGTTTGAGTTCGGCCCAAAAAGAAATTTGGCCGAAGTTTGTCCAAAATACTTAGGCCAATATCAACCAAAAACAAGGGTTGGGCCAAAGTTGGCCAAACTAAACTATTTCAAAGAAGACTGGGCTAGACCCAGCCTAACGCATTTTGGTTTGGGTTGGCCCTGGTCTGGCCTATGAACAATGAAGAGTGAATTATAATTCACACTCTCCACTTTTCACTAGCAAACCAATGGACATGATGCCAAATAAGGAAAAAAAGGAGGAGGAAGAAAGGAAAGGGAAGTTAACCTAACAGTGGCTCACGGTGGTGTTGATGGTAGCGCTTGTGGTTATTCTTCCCAACAAGGTGGCCGTAAACTAGGAATTGCTTTGCTGGCTAGTGATTCTTCCTTTTTTTCTATATGTGCTTTCTTATTTTGCTTTTTCTCTTCTCCTGTGTTCCCTTTCTTCTTTCTTATTAGTCTATCCTCGACCTCTCCATCGTTTTTCTTCTTCTCTTCCCTACCCTTCCTTTATTCTCCCCTGTTTTTCTTTCTTTTCTTTTTCATTTCTGTTTCAATCTCTTTCCTCTCTTTTTTCTATTTTTCTTTTTGTCTCTTTCCTCGTCACCCCCTCTTTATTTTATTCTTTTTTTTTCTCTTCTGTTTTTTTTGCTCTCTTCAATCCCTTTTTTCTTTGTTTTTTTTTCTGCTTGTCCTTCTCTCCTCCTTCCTCTCTTGTCTCAACCTCTGGTATTTATAAGAGAGAAAGGGGGAGAGAGCCAACCTACCTAGTCTAATCATACTGAATGGGTAGGGTGGGTGGGCGGCTGCCCGTAGTGCCTCTCCCCCTTGTTTTTTCAATTTGGTGGTAGGCCATAAGTGTGGGTTATGTCGGGTTTTGGATATTTATGAGTGAGAGGGAGAAAGGCGTTACAGGGGAAGCAGGGAACAATCTTCTTCTTCCCCTACCTGTAGTGCGTCTAAGGGAAATAAAAGATATATGGTGCCGTTCAAAACGACACCGTTTTCCTTTTTTTTATATGAACATTGAATGAAACGATGTTGTTTTGAACAAAACATGCCCTCAATTAATTTTTGAAAATGGCACCAAAAAGTTTTTGTTTCAAAATCAGTCCTTAATTTTCAATTTGTTAAACCAAGCCCTCAATTAAGATTTTGATTTTAAGAATCAATTCAATTGCATGCCTGCCAAATTCAAATGTCAACCCTGAAGTTGACCGCCTTTTCACTTTGATCATTGGTTTTGAATTTGTGCATTTTTGCCCACAATTAATCAACAAGCTTCTAATTTCTTCAATTTGGCCCCTGATTCGATCAATTTCAGCCCCTATATTTACGCGTCTTTTCTAGTTTGGTTCTTGATTTTGGATTTCTTCAATCAAGTCCATAATTGCCTATCAAACTTTAATTTTTATGCAATTGAGTCCCTAATTGCCCCAAACTTTAATTTCTTTCAATTAAAGCCTAAATTGACTTAAAAATCAACGTTTCTTGCAATCAAACCTTTTATAAACTCAATTAAACTTTCAACAAAATCTAATTGAGTCCTTAAATATCTGAGTTTGAACTTTTCTTCCTAAAATTGATTTTTTTTTGTCAATAGAGCCTTCACCAATCAAAAATATATAATCAAATTTCAATCTTTGTATTTTTAAACTTTGTTAACCTTTTTTGGCCATTTTATAGGCGCTCTAACATCCTCTTCCCACAACTATTTTTTTTTTGGTTTTTTTCTTCTAATAATAATAATTTTTTGATTCTTTTGTATCTTCTCTTTTTTGTGTAGGACCTAAAAATGGATAATAACAAATGCCCTCTCTTTACAATACTTATGGAGCAAAGATTGGTTAAGTGATCTTGTCAAAACTTTTAACTCGGTTGATCTAAAACTCTGTCTTTGCAGCTGTCGCACGTGAGCGACGTCGCGGCGATCGTCCACCCATAAAATATAAATGTAAATTTAATGAGGGGATATATATCTGGTCAATATGGGGAGACAAGGAATTCTTTGTCTCTTAGCGGTGAAAAAAGGTGTGGGAGTCGCCACCTAGTATTTTGGTCACTAGGAACCCTAACTGGTCTCAGAGATCGGGCACGGGGACTGGTTGCGTAAAGAGAAGGTATTAGCACCCCAAATACGCCCTACCTAAGGTAAGCTGCATTGTTTATTTGTCTGATAAAATTCAAGGTCTCGTTGTGTTTCCTAGTTGTTGGTCCGTCTACGGTTCAAGAAAAGTCCTCC
>Ga0307508_10006248_pt1 | contig 11224 bp, 10 predicted proteins | sample 9_EM_MG_FD_203089 | JGI IMG/M metagenome (GOLD analysis project Ga0307508, IMG submission 203089) | Populus trichocarpa ectomycorrhiza microbial communities from riparian zone in the Pacific Northwest, United States - 9_EM | ecosystem: Host-associated > Plants > Roots > Unclassified | place...
CTTAGCCCTGCGTGGACACCGTGGTAGTAGCACATCGTATGAGAAGAGCGACGTTGGCCACCAGTTTCCGTGGTAATTGTAAATGATTGGGGATCTGGAGCTTACCGGCACCGCCACCATTTGTTTCCCCAGTTATAGACACATAAAATCCACTTATCTCGAGATTTTTACATGCGGTGCAGGGCTGTGCCCCTGCCAGAGGCTCGCGTGCCCTGCCGACACGTGACTCTGGGTTCCTTCCGTTTCGGGCGAGGTTCGCACCGCCACCGACGCGGTCTTTGCGCGCGCGACGGTCAACATCGTCGAGAAACGGGAACCAAGAGCGAATCGAGCGAATCGCGATTCGGCGGAGGCGAACAAAGGGAGTAGAACAGACATGGAGACGAACGCGCGTGAGTAGTGACGACGTGCCAACGGTGCGTACCGGTAAGCAGCGTCCGAGGACGAGACGACGAGTACTAGTACTAGTACGAGTTCGAGGCCACTACAACCAGACCAGAGAACAGGAAGGCGGACGAACACGAAAGGTACAGTACAGTACATATGTGCGCGAACGAGTCTCAGCGCGAGCGGACGAGTCAAGCAACGTGTCAGTACGGGACGTGACTCCCAGTGAAAACAGGTTATGCCCAACAGTGTCCGAGTATGGTCGTATCTGTTTTCTTTAGTTGAGTTCGAAAATACATGTATGAACGGGCACGGGCAGACTTTACTAATAAAATGGGCATCTAATGCATGCCATGATCTAGCTAGTTATGGTGTGATATGTTTTTGGGCGTTGAAGCCTAAGCCACACGATGACAGCATATTGAAATGTTTGCAGTTGATAAGGATGGTGACAGTACAATATGCTGCGTTATGCTACTGCGTGATCGTCATATTAATAGAATACACACACCGACATAAAAGCACAGACGATTCATTGCATTTCCGGAACATAGTATCGGGATTACACCCGATTACGCAGGGGCAAGAAGGGTAATGTGATCAGTGGGAGATACGCACTGATAGGTTCTTGGTTGGTAACAAAGATATCTCAGGTATGAGATAAATCCTCAGAGAGTATTCTTCAGAGAGTTCTGAGTGAGGGATGGAGCGAAGGACGATAAAGAGAATCGTTCTGAATCGTTATTGAGACAGGCTTAAGGCCATGTCTTATATAGGGATCAGTGATGAAACACTGTCCATGTAAGTATATGTTTCAGGTATGAAACGTGTCAGAGATAAAAGGATGAAACACGTATCAGGTATGAAACATGTAAGAAAATGTGAAACGTATATGAAACGTGTAACACATCTCATGACACAATGATGTCATGGTCTAGACCAAAGATAAGAGAAACTTATCTAATGTGGTGAGTAATATGGATAGTGTAAAGATGAGATCATAGATCAATCTAGAATCTGGTATCAGGAAATGAATATCTGATAAGATAAATACCAGATTCTCAACAACCATACAACTGCACGTACCAATGGTCCATCAACGACATCCACATTTCAATTACTTGACGTTCCACGAATTGATGCTCACTGATTTGTATTATATCGGGAATGCCCCCGTAGTAGGTACGTTCGCCCTTGAAAACTTTGAAGTTGTAGTGGTAGTTGATCTCGCACGCTGCATAATAGTCAGCTATCCAGTGGCATGCATTGCAAAGGAGCGCATACCTTCACAGGAAAGATGCACAGAGTAGACTGGCAATGGTCCATCGGATACTGTGTATAACACACACTGTCGTTGTTGTGCACGCATCATGTGCATTCCTTTAAGTGTGCTCGGACAGGAGGGTGCTGGACAGTGTTGGGTAGGCGGATAAAGCGTTTGTGCAGCTGTGAGAACCGTATTAATACTACATATGGCGAGAAATCAGCATATACACACTAAAGCCATGAGGTATGCCATGCACATGAAAAGTAGAAGGTGAAGCTTGAAGGAGAGCACGAGTCTCATCGCGGCACCATGCCAGGTCCTTGAAGGCCGACCAGCATTGGACAATGGTATTGATGGAGAGGCCACATGCATCGGACAGGAAAACCTGTGCAGAATGGGGAAGGATCTTGGCTGTTGCAGCCACGGGGTGATCAGAAGGTTGGATGAGAGCAATATCGCTCTTGATGGCCGTGATGAGGGCAAGGAACAGAAGAAGGCAGTCGAATGGGATCAGTTGTAGTGAATGGTTGGCCGCAATACGAGCAGAAAGTGTTGCTAGATCCATATTGTAGGACGGACTGACATGAAATAATGCGAGCAAGTGGTACGGCAGTGTGCGCCAAAATTGTCGGGCAGGCGGGATGGCAGGAGTCGTGACATTTTGGCATGCGGCGTTGTCAGCACAGTTCAATCTCCGTGCCAATGTGTGGCAGTGTGGTTGGACTGTTCAGACGGTTCAGACAGCTCGGATGTTCGGAAAGGCCAATTCCCAGACTTTTTGGCTGATGTGGACATTTTTGACGGTGATATGTAACGTCACAGACACTCCTACTGCAATGTCATCTCAACTATTGTGTGGTGTTCAGGACATTAATCAGTTGTGTCCTGTTAACTGTTGGATAGCATCCAAGTAGTGTCCCCTCAACTGTAGTATAGTGTTCTATTAACCGTTGGGTAGTGTCCTGGAAGCTATTTGTTATCATCTTCACTGCTTATCACGTTCTGATCCTCCCAATTCACACTGGCAATGCAATGTACACAGCACAAATAGTCATACATCCCCAACTAGACACATTGGCAGACACATGCACTGGCGAACACAGTGCTACAAGAAATTCCGAGTCCTTACAAAAAGAACAACCTCATCACACATCTGCAAACCCATTAGGTACTGTGTGAGATTGTACAGTACACTACAATTAATCACAGTCACCACAGTGTCACAGATAGGTCCCCCCCTGTACAGCTGCACTACAACACTGTGACATAACTGTACAGATTCTGATCACTGTACAATGTCCTGATTTGAACAGATATGTACATAATTTTTATTAGTGAGTCCCTTGACAACACGGTCCGATTCTCAACATTGCAACACCAGCACAGAGCTGTACAGCACGTGACAGGGTTGCTGGCTCTGTACAGTGACATACAGCAGTTATGGGATGGCAGCTCTGCACGGAGCTGTCTACACCCGTACGCTCCATATTATACTGTGTTGTAATGGCACTGTGCACTAGTTCTCAACCAAAAACCATGTATTGTGATTGAATATGACAAACACATGACACGACAGACGCACGACACAACAGATGCAGGGCATGACAAACACATAACACGACAAACGCACGACATGACAGACGCACAGCACCACAGATGCACAACACGACAGATGCATGACACGACAGACACACAGCACCACAGATGCACAACACGACAGATGCAGGGCACGACAGACACACAACATGAAAATGCACAACACAACAAATGCACAACACGATGAAACGAAGGGGAAGACATGATGACACACCCTTGATGAGACTCGACACCACAATGAATGTGCACCACGATGCCAGAACTCTGTCAATCCAAGATGACAGCAAACTCGTTGCGAGTATTTGCGGCAGGTTTGAGCTTCTTGATGTACCCCATCCTATGTGCTGTGAAGTCGTCACCTGATAATCTGATCAAACAAGTACATATGTACTTACATTCCAGACTGCACCTAATTGCTGAGCATTCTGTCTAATTTCTTGCTGTGGTAAGGATCCAACAGAACAGCTTCCATTTGCTCAGTCAATTTGTTGTACACTGCCTGGATGTTCTGTGAATTAAGCTTGACCGTTTTTTCGTCAATGAAGCCATATGTTCGAAAGAGACAAAGTGTTGCATGAACCTTGTAAAAATAGCAGGGTGAGGACAGTTCCAGTTGAGGTAGATCCAGACGGCTTACCATTCCAGCAATGAGCAGTAAAGCTTTGTACGGGACAGCGTCTTGGAATTCGGAAAACTGATGGAGAGATTTGGATGAACTGTCATAAAAGGAGTCAAGCACCATATCCATGAGGATCTTGTGAGCGAAATTACTTGCTTTACCCTGTGTTCCATGTCAGGAAGAGATAACAATGAGTTGTTGATGTGCACCTGTTCATCAGGTGCTCCATGCAGATACGACAAGGTACTGAGAAGATTGTCAGCCTTGTTCATCACTGCCATGAGACACTCTTCGTCAGTCTTGGCAGTTGATGGCAGAAAGAGGTCGTAGTCAGGACGTATGTATTTCATTACCACCTTCTTAATATCACTGCGGAATGTCTGAGTGTCATTGAAGATCTCAAACCCATAATTAGCTTAGTAGCGCATCTGAGATTAACACTTACCAATCTGCTCATGGGGACTTTGTAGCGTGGATAGAAGTCTGTATATTAATTAGTTAAATATCTGTGGCAGAGAACAAGAGACATACCTCTTTCAACCTCCCATTGGTTGGTCTCGAAGTGAGCAATTACTTTGTCAAGAACCTCCCTGCATTCGCGACCGACGGCTATCTTGAGTTTGAGAAACGTGTCTTCAATGGTGACATGGAGGTGCATGTGAGCCTTCGCGAGGTCAAGTAACTTGCACCACAGTTCTGGGTAGAACGATATGGTCGTAGGCTTGGCAACAACCGAACCTTTCGGATTCTTCGAGTACCGGCCACCTCTTTTCTCAGGCTCATTGTTGGGATTTGCTGTGTCCTCACCTTCCTTCTCTTCCTCTTCCCTCTCGTTGTGCTGGCCGTCCTCCTTTCCCCTTTCTCTTCATTGTCATTGCCACCTGCCACATGTGTATCCTCATCAATATCCATTGTGTCCACCTCAAGTATGGTCTTGCGTCTTCTCTTCGATGACTGATAACCTTCTCCATCGCAGACACTCTCTAGATACTGTGGGGAGGGGGAGCGGTGGTGGCGATTGGTTGTGTGATGATGTTTGAGGAGATCATACTTAACCCCGGCCTGCAGTGAGGGTAATTAGTTACAACTGAATCAAAGGAAATAAAATAAAATAAACCCCACCCTTTCATCCCCCACATGGTGTGAATACTCTTCATGTTCACTTGTGGAAGCTCCCAAGTTGGTGCAGGAAATTGGAGGTGTCGGAAGGGCTTGCAGACGTCTGCGACCTTTAGTAGGTTCAGATGGCAGACGAGAAGTACATGGAGCAGGCTCTAAAGTGGTTGTTGACTTCTGGGCATCAGACCACTGTTTGGACGAGGTGGTTGTCTGTTTCTGAGAACGGGGAGCCTCAGGGTGAACTTCAAGGGGGCAGATAGGTGCCTGTCAAGAGCTGGATGACAATGGACGAATCTGAGTGCCAGAGGACAATGAGCAAATCTGAACACCAGATGGTTGAATGGGGAGGCATATCTTCTCCTGGGTGTTGGGAATTTGAGGGGGAACAGAAGAGTGTTGCAAAGTGTTGATCATCTCATCAGCGTTCTTAGCACGCACATCCGGGATTCTACCATCTAATGAACAATCCACTGTTAGCAGATATCTTGTCAAGCAACGATAACAAAAACATACCATTGTGATCACCACTGTCATGATCATCATAAAGACCATTATTGTCATCGCTATTGTGCTGACGAGCACCACCTTCCTCATCATAATAGTACTGACTAGCACCAGCATCCTCGTCGTGGTGATCGTCGATGTCAGCCAAATCAGGGAGAAAAATCCCCTTGCCCTTGTCAATGTGACAGCGTGGAGGGAGTTCTTCCTCTGGCTCTGCCTCCAATCCATCAAAATGTAACTCTTTCTCAGGCTCGGACCCTTCCTCAGAGCCATCAGATTGGAGTGATGAGTTCTGAGCTTGTGGTTCTGTTTCATGTTCTGTTTCATGTGGTGATGACAAAGGACTACTGGTGTGATCTAAGGAGCTTTCATGGGAAGTTATGGTGCACCTCTTGCCACTAGCATGCTTCGAGTTGCATTGTGGGTCTGGTGGAGGATGCTGGTCTAAACGGGAGATGGCAGCTGAGGCCTCTCTTTCCCTATATGGACATTGACTCTCAGTGGTCACGGTCAGAGTACTTGAGGCTTTGGCCATATTCCTGGAATTTGTACGACGTACTTTGAAGCCATCCAGTGTTTCAGAGCTGACAAATGTAGGTGGAGGTGGAGCCCTGAGCTGAAACCCGAACCAGCTGCCTTGCTCCGAACTGAATGGCAATGTGGGCTGGTTCTACCACTGCATTGTGTCTTCCACTGGCGGGGCCCAAGGTAGAGGATGTCAAGTAGATAAAACAGAGGTTAGGCTACAATAATACGCTAGAAATATAATCACCCACCTTTGAGTTCAAGTTTGTCTTAGGCTTCTTCTTCCTCGGGCAATGTGGAGTTGGAGCCATGATGTTGACTGGCTCATCGCTCAGGCTGGGATGAACGGTGTGTGTCCTTGGTAGGGGAGATGCCTCTATAGCTCGTCCGACCCTCTCAAGCTGGTTGAGATGACCACTGGTTCTGGCATTGGTTCGTTTTAAACATTGCCTATAATCCTGGTCTGGGACTGCAAAAACGTCCGCACCATTATCCTGCACATCAGATGTTTTAGGAATGATGGGGAGAGAGTCATGAGATCAGGCAGAGCTACGAGTGGAGGGAGCTTTGGCTACCATCGGGGCTGCTGGACGTTGCTTCCGAGTTGACAGCATAGCATGACTACTGACTGGGAGGCAAACCTCAACCTGGACTTGACCTCTCTTGCCTTCCATTTAAATCCTTGTGAATGGTGCGCTGGCCCACATTCTAGTCATTCTTATCAATGAATAATAACTCAGTGTCTCCAGATGTGGCTACAGACCTGTGCCAGTGTAGACATAAAAAAACATCTGTCGAACTATTTGGGGTTAGCTGTACATTTTTCTCAACTTGTTGGGGTAGGGGAGCTAACTGGTTTGTTGTGAAATCATTGAGGTGTGTCGTGGTTGAGAGTTTCATTGTGATTCATTGCTTTGGTGTACTGTCACATTGTGATTGTGCCACATGTGATGTAACAACGCTGTACAGGACTACATAACACTGCATATAGGATATCTATTCTGAATCTGCCCGACTTGCCAATGGGGATCTCAGAGGGCCAATAAATTGCACAAGTATAAGCGGTTCGTAAGGATGTACATATACACTCAGCAAACACGAAATGCAAAAACGCAGATTTATGGGCGAACTTGTGTGTTCAAGGTCAGGGTTCATGCTGTAAGGACACTTTTTGGGATTGGTTAGAGGTTCATCAGCCAGTTGGAGGGCTCAAAAAGGGCTCACTACTTGCAAGATGGTCATGAAGAAATAATGTTACTTGTCTGCTTTGCAAATGTGTACCCCTTCATCATGGCTGATGAGCTGTTGGAGAAGGTGAGACCAGACATTAACCTGCACTTGTTCAACCAGAATATGGAAGCAAAGGAACCTGAGAACCACCGAGCTGATCCACCAACGCCATTGTGAAAGCAAAATCTTCTGGTCATCCGATGCAACTGCATACATGTGGGCATCTTGGATGAACTGCGTCATGTGAATCGGGGGAATGTTTCAGTAGGAGCATCGTCAAGTAATGATTCTCTCCAAGATGTGGCAGGTTCTTCATGTGCAACGTGTCGACATGATCCACATACATGCATGATAAGCTTCTTGCCAGCCTCTCTGAGCATGATATGCATAGCATCCCATGAGAAGTCATCCATGTGCCAAAAGGAGTGGATTGGCAGCATGAACGAAAAGATCAGAACGGCAGGAATGTAAAACACCATCCATTCAACCATGTTCCACTTCCATCAGAGGATGAACATGAGAGCTTGCAGACCATACACAGCACCAATCATGATGAGCGAGATGGTAGGAATAGTGGATCCCTTGCCAACGACCGAAATGATCAAGCAAATGATCAATCTCAAAAGATGCATGAGTGACGCATACACAGCGAAACCAATGCAATATACTCACGTAAGCCACGGTGATAGGTTGAATCAACGTCGACACCAAATCCATCATGATGATAAATCTCATTGAGAAACAGCAGAAACCGCAAAGTTGATCTAAGAACATCAATTCTTCCAGGTTGTGGATCATCCAGTTGATCCAACGACATCGTTGTGAAAGCAAGATCTTCCAGTCATCCAGTGTGACCATATATGCATGGGCATCTCAGACAAACTGCGTTTTGTGCATCGGGAAATGTTTCAGTAGGAGTGTCGTCAATTAACGATTCTCTCTGAGATGCAGCAGGTTCTTCATGTGCAACGTGTCAATGCGATTCTGAGAGTAGTCTGAGACCATCTGGTCAGAGATCAACAGAGGCTTGTGTGTGTCGGCTGAATGGAGATGGTAAAGTGTGAAACAACTGGGTAAACAGGTAACGGAACCAAAGAGCGACTCAAAAGCTTTGGCCATGTGGTGAGAGTTGAAGTACTCGTAGACCTGCATCATTGTGATGATGGACTGCTTGACATTGGAAAGTGTTGTCTCACCATGAACACCAAGCACCTTCTTGTCATGAACCATGCTAGAAAAGACGACGAGTGTGAATGAACAACAATTACTATGAAGAAAGCAGGACATGACATATGTGGATATCAATCAGTTCAAAGAGAATGGGCCCACAGTGGTATCGGCATCAACCATAAACAGATACTCGTAAAATGTCGGGTTGACACCAATCACATTCTTGATCTGGTAATATATATCCAACTCCAGCAGGTTCATAGAGGAGTTGAAGTGCACCTCGCGTGTGAGCTGCTGCACTGCATTGTCACACAAGCACGAACGTACCTTGTTCAAAAAGTGCATAATGACCATTTGCGAGTCTCACTTTCCTCGGTTGCCAGGGCGTGATCTCTCCGTCAGCTTGCCGACCTTGATAACCATGAGATAAGGCATGACGTGACCCGCGCACTCGTACAACCCAGAGTACAGTACACCTTGCCCATGTTGTGTTGCTGGGCACCCTTGCCCAATGAGATGAAGCTCAACAGCTCAGGATCGAGGTTAGGATCCACACCAAGAATACCAAGCATGATACAGGGAGTTGGTTGGTCATTGCCAGAACCAACAATGTTGCCAACACAGATGACATGAATCATTTTGTGTTTGTCATCATGCTTGAGCTGGGCAAACAAGTCAAAAGTCTGACGAAGCGAGGTCTCTCCTTCTGTGTAACAAGGCACCTGGCAAATGACAAATTTGTTGTGGTCCTCAGGCACACAAGGTGAACCAAAGTTGATTGAGGCGATGAATTTGAACATGATGATGCTGACCATCATAATCAGCAATGCAAGGAGAATGTATTGTGAAAACAAACATTGGGGCGGGTTTCGGTTGTCCACCATGCCAATGAGAAATAGGTTTCGGAGGCACATCTTCTGAGCAGTGAGTGTCCCGGCATCAATGTTGAGGTTATCTATGGCCTTCGTGAGGTCCTGACCAGAGCTATACTTGAACAGATTGATAACACTACTGTCCATGAACTGGTCATCCATGCTGGTGGGAGCCTGTTCACCACTTGGGCCATAGTTGACATAATCTGTCAAATTGTAGATGAGACTGTCATAGATACCAAGGGAGTATCCTGAGTTTGCCATGCTGGATATCTCTTGAGGGGTGTAGCCCATGTAGCCAACATGGTTGTTCCAATGCATGATGGTCATACTTTCAAAATACCAGTTGGGACATGAGTCATTGGTGACTGCATGGAAGTCGTGATATTGTGCATTGAGATCTGTCATGTTTGCCAAGGTAAGCTGGACCCATGGGCTGACTGAACCAGAGACACTGTTGCAAAGGGCGCTGACCTGGGAAGACGATGAGAAACAGATGAAGTAAATAAAGTAGATGACGCACCTGAACAGAGAACAAGTTGGAAGCATCCATGCCACTGTACTCCAAAATTGTCTGCATAGGAATAACGCTCACAACTCTCTGGTGCGTCGCTGCGACTTGCATGAGATCAAACACCTCACCATGAATCACGGTGTAGATGTTGTTTGCTGAGTTTGAAGATGAATGTGATGCAAGCTCCGATGTACTGAAGACATGCTCCGTTGAACAGATGACAAGCTAAAGAATTGCGATAGCGAAAACTGCACAAGCACAGAAGAATCAGATGATGAAGTTGAGCACGAGCTTCTCCCTCCATGCTTGACATATGTCCTCATGCTTCATTTGGCTGAACCACTTGAGGAATATAGATGGTATCCACCAGGTGAGGAGCCAGCACAACAAGACCCAGCATTGCCATGCTGACGTCTCTTTGATGACCTTGGTCATCTCATTCTCCATGATTTCACCTGCCAGAGCCTCTGTAGCTACCAATCCTTCCTTATCAGCATTTTGGAACATATTCCTAGAGGACACATAGGAATCGGAACTGTAGTTGGAATCGGTCTCTTTCCAATTGGATCTCAGTCGACTCTGATTGTCAAAATTGTTGGAACGGAATGATTTGCGGCCCTCGTATTCATCGTCACAAAAATCTCCATGTTGGAATGGAGAGGTGTTGGTTATGAGGGGGATGTGCACCTAGGAAGACGCTTGGTTGAATGGATCCATGTAGTTGTTGGGTGGGAGTCCTGGGATGCATAGGAGCATACAGGTCACCTATTGAGCCAACAATTCTGGCTTCTCAGAGGCAGTTTCGTTTCTAGGGCACGAATATGGTTCTCAAGAGAATGGAATGCAGTGTGAGACAAGAAGACCTGTGTGATGAGTAAAATGATGAGAATCCTACTCATCCATGACAAATAGATAGTTGAAAATTACCTTGTATTCCCTGAGGACTATATCCTTCGCCGAGCCATCTGCAATTCTTATTGTTCTTATCAGCTCCTTATACTGGATGTAAAACTCATTTGGAGTTAGTGAAGCCATTGGAGGAATAAGTCACGGCGAACTCATTGAAGCGGTTGACAGCAAAAGTTGGATAATCCGACCAATAAATTGCCCCAAGCTTGAAGGATAAGGGTTGTTCTGCAGAAGCCGAACACACTCTGAGTTGGCATTGTCGAAGTATGGCACTGGAGGTAAAATGAGAAATCCATCTAGTACTCGTCAGCATGTGACTCTAAAATATGTTTCTGAATGAAATACTGACGTAGATTTGTGAAGTTGATACATAATTGATCGAGGGAATTGGGCTGGCATGTCATGTTTTGTGGGCTGGGAAGATAAAAGAGATGGGCGAAGATGTCATAGTCATTGCGGCAAAGGTGTTGGTTTATGTATTCATTCAGCAAGGCGAAAAGAAGAGAGTATAG
>Ga0307508_10006249_pt1 | contig 11223 bp, 9 predicted proteins | sample 9_EM_MG_FD_203089 | JGI IMG/M metagenome (GOLD analysis project Ga0307508, IMG submission 203089) | Populus trichocarpa ectomycorrhiza microbial communities from riparian zone in the Pacific Northwest, United States - 9_EM | ecosystem: Host-associated > Plants > Roots > Unclassified | place...
GACAGGCCCGATCACGAGGCGTACGGGATCGGGCACATGCTGTACAGCCGATCGCCATCCGTCGGCCATCGCGTGGCAACGGACGGGCAGCCGCGCGGCAGGCACTCTCAGGGCACGGGAGGCCTCCCGGTGGGGCACTTCGCGGCACGGAGTGCCATCCGGCGGCGCGCCCGGAGCGCGCGGCACCGCGGGTGGTGCGAGCATCGGCACGGAGGTCCGGACAGCGGACACGACACGGCCACCGAGAGGGCCGAGGAGAGAGTGACGATGACCGAGGCATGGGGGTCGGCCGCCCCGCCCGCTCGGCACACGCCCGGAACACCCTGCTGGGTGAGTCTGATGGTGCACGGGATGGCTGCCACGCAGGAGTTCTACGGGGCTCTGTTCGGCTGGGAGTTCATGCCGGGGCCGCACCAGCTCGGCCCCTACGTCCGGGCCCTGCTCGACGGCCAGGAGGTCGCCGGGATCGGCCAGCTGCCGCCCGACCGCCATCTTCCGGTCGCCTGGACGCCCTATCTCGCCTCGGACGACATCGAGGTGACGGCCGAGACGGTACGGCTGTGCGGCGGCACGGTCGGGGTGGGCCCGCTGGACGCCGGCGAGGCGGGGCGGCTGGTGATCGGCTCCGACCCGTCGGGTGCCGTCTTCGGCGTGTGGCAGGCGGCGGCACACCTCGGCACGTCCGTCGCGGGGGTGCCGGGCACCCCCGCCTGGCACGAACTGCTCACCTTCGAGTCCGAGAGCGTCGCCAAGTTCTACGAGACGGTCTTCGGCTACGAGGAGAAGCCGGTGGTCTCCGCCGACTTCGACTACGTCACGCTGCGCGTCGACGGCCGCCCCGTCGCCGGCCTCCACGGCGTCGGCCACGCCCTCCCCCGCGACCGGGGCCCCCACTGGATGACGTACTTCGAGGTGGCCGACACGGAAGCCTCCACCCAGCTCGTCGTCGACCTCGGCGGCCACGTCCTCCACCCACCCCACGACAGCCCCCACGGCCGCGTGTCCACGGTCTCCGACCCGGAGGGGGCGCGTTTCTCGCTGATCGAGGACCCGCGCTGAGGCTGCTCGGGCAAGTGACACGCCCGTCATGGGCGTCCGTCGCCGGCGCCTTCTCAGCCGGGTGAGACCGGCAGTACGTCCGGGGAGAGCGTCGCCGCCCGTGCCGTGGCCGCGGTCATACGGCGGCGGTGGTGGCGACGGCACAGGACCTCGTAGCCGATGTCGTCGGCCTGGTCGACGTCCCCGACGACGACCTGGGCGCCCTCGACGACCATCGCACCGCCTATCGTGCGGGCGTTGTGCGTGGCACGGGCACCGCACCAGCACAGGGCCTCGACCTGGAGGACCTCGACGCGGTCGGCCAGCTCCACGAGGCGCTGGGAACCGGGGAACAGCTTGGAGCGGAAGTCCGTGGTGATGCCGAAGGCGTAGACGTCGAGTTCCAGGTCGTCCACCACGTGCGCGAGCTGGTCGATCTGTTCCGGTCCGAGGAACTGCGCCTCGTCGGCGATGACGTAGTCCACCCGCCCGCCCTGCGAGAGGTGTTCGACGAGGTAGGCGTAGAGATCCTGCCCCTCCGCCACCTCGACGGCGTCGGTGACCAGACCGAGCCGCGAGGACAGTTTCCCCTCCCCCGCGCGGTCGTCGCGGGTGAAGATCACGCCCTGGAGGCCGCGGGCCGAGCGGTTGTGCTCGATCTGGAGAGCCAGCGTGGACTTCCCGCAGTCCATCGTTCCGGAGAAGAACACCAGCTCGGGCATGGCGAGTCGAGCACCTTTCGGCGAGAGGGGAGACAGGGCTTCAGGAGCGTACTTCGAGCAGGGGGACGAACTGCTCGGCAGGGGTCATCGAACCGTGGTTGCCGACCATCGCCGACTCCTTGGGCTCCCGCTCCGAGGCGACGATGAGCACGTCGTCGCGGGCGGCGGCGACCACGTCGCCGATCCGGTCGTACACCCGCTCGTCGAACCGGGCCGGCGGCCCGAACCAGCCCGCCGCGATCGCCTCGTCCCGCGAGGCGACCCAGAACTGCTCACCGAGGACCTCCCGCCAGCAGGTCAGGACGTCGCCCGAGGCACCCGGCACCGCGTAGACATGGCGTGCCCGGCCCTCGCCGCCCAACAGGGCGACCCCGGCGCGCAGTTCCCAGTCCTCGTCGAAGTCGATGCGGTGCTGCTCGTCGAAGGGGATGTCGACCATGCCGTGGTCGGCGGTGACGTACAGCGCGGTGCGCGGCGGCAGTTGCTCGGCGAGGCGCTGGACCAGCCGGTCGACGTACATCAGTTGGCCGCGCCAGGTGTCGGAGTCGACGCCGAAGCGGTGCCCCGCGCCGTCGACCTCGGCGTAGTACGTGTAGACCAGGGAGCGGTCACCGGCGGCGAGTTGCTCGGCCGCCAGGTCCATGCGCTCCTCGCCGGACAGCCGCCCGTGGAACGTTCCGCCACTGAGCGCGACCTTGGTGAGCGGGGTGTTCTGGAAGGTGGGCGACGAGACCTGGGCCGCGTGCACCCCGGCCTGGTCGGCGAGTTGGAAGACGGTGGGATACGGCTGCCAGACCTGCGGCTTGGTCCACGGCTGCCAGCGCAGCTGGTTCATCAGCTCGCCGGTGCCAGGGTTGCGCACGGTGTAGCCCGGCAGACCGTGGGCGCCCGGCGGCAGGCCGGTGCCGACGGAGGCCAGGGAGGTCGCGGTGGTCGCCGGGTAGCCGGTGGTCAGGGGGCGGCCGGTGCCGCCGCGCGAGCTGCCGAGCAGGGAGCTCATGAAGGGCGCCTCGTCCGGGTGCGCCTTCAGCTGCTCCCAGCCGAGACCGTCGATCAGGAACACGCAGTTCCGGTCGGCGGGCGTGAGCTCCGGGATCGCGGCGGTCATGCCCGGTACGGCCATGCCGGCGGCGAGGGTGGGCAGGAGGTCGGCGAGGGAGCCGGTGCCGTACTCGGGGACGGGCGCGGAGTCTAGGGCGAGGGGTTCCGGATGGTCCCAGGCGGCGGGCTGCGCCATCAGCGGGTGACGTCCGCGGTCGCCTCGGAGATGGCCTGCGCGAAGACGAGCGCCTGGCGCACGGTGTCCGGACCGTCCCCGGCCTCGCTGACACGCAGGCTGAGGTCGTCGGCCGTGGAGTTGCCCGTGTAGCCGTGGTCCGCCTCGCAGTTGGGGTCGCCGCAGGCCGCGGGCTCCAGGTCGATGCGGGAGACGGCACCCCAGCCGATGGTCAGCACGACCTCGCGGGGCAGGGTGCCCGGCTGGTACTGCTCGGGGTTGGCGACGACCCGGCTGACCACGACCGAGGAGATCCGGCCAAGCTTCACGGACTCCGTGGAGGTCGTGGCGTACGGCGTCGGGGACGTGCTGTCCTCGGCCTGCTCGTCGGTGTGGCTGACGATGAAGCGGTTGCCGGTGAGGACGAGCACGGTCACGTGCCGCCGCACCTCGTTCTGGTCGAACGTCGTCTCCTGGTGGACCAGGTACGACCGGACGGGCTCGCCGCCCACGGCGGCCTCCACCGCCTCGGCCACGAGGGCCGGGTAGTAGCCGCTGCGCTCGATCGCCGCTCGCAGCCCCTGGGTCGACGTACTGGTCTTGGCCATGACGTCCATCCTACGGTGGCCCACTGACTGCGAGGCACCGCTTGCCCCTGCTCAGTACGCGGGGAGGGTCCGCGGGCCGAGGTCGTCGCGGGCGGGCGGCGGCGCGAGCCGCACGGAGGCGCCGAGGACGCTCAGGCCGCGCTGGGCGACCACGACCGGCTCCAGGGTGACCGCGACGACCTCGGGATGGTCGTCGACCAGCCGGGACACCCGCAGCAGCAGTTCCTCCAGGGCGGGTGTGTCGACCGGGGTCGAGCCGCGCCAGCCGAAGAGGAGGGGTGCGGTCCGGATCGAGCGGACCAAGGAGGTCGCCTCCCGGTCGGTGACCGGAATCAGCCGGTGGGCGGTGTCCCCGAGCAGCTGCGAGGCGGCCCCGGCGAGCCCGAAGGAGAGCACGGCGCCGGCGGCGGGGTCGATGACGGCCCGGATGACCGTGTCCACCCCGCGCGGCGCCATCCCCTGGACGACCGGCCGCAGTTCGTCCGGCGTCCCGAAGAGCTCGGTCAGTTCGGTGTACGCCCGCCGCAGCTGCTCCTCGTCCGCGAGATCCAGGCGTACGCCGCCGAGGTCGGCGCGGTGGCGCAGGTGCGGGGCGGTGGCCTTGAGGGCGACCGGGTAGCCGAGGGTGTCCGCGGCCCGGGCGGCGGCGTCGGGGGTGGGGGCGGGCAGGGCGCGGTGGACGTGGACGCCGTACCTGCCGAGCAGTTCGCAGGTCTCCTCGGTGCCGAGCGTGAAGCCCTGCCCGCGCGTGAGGAGGCCGTCGATCAGAGTGGCGGCGCCCTTCTCGTCGATGTCCTCGTGCTCGGGCACCTTGCCGGGCTCGGCGGCCTCCCTGCGCCACTGGGCGTACTGCACGGCGTCGGCCAGGGCCCGCACCGCGCGTTCGGCGGCGGGGTAGGCGGGGATGAGGCGGGAGCCGTTCTCCGGGGCGGGCGGTTCCTCGGGGGCCGGGACGGCGCGCAGTCGGTCCAGGGCGCGGAACGGGTGGTCGGCGCGGATCGCCGAGGGGCCCGAGGCGGCCTGGGGCGCGGTGCTGGTCGCGGCCGACAGTGCCTCGGCGAGGCCGCCGAATTCGACGTGCACCACGAGGACCGGCTTCCCGGGCACGCGCTCGGCCGCCGTCCGCAACGCCTCGGCCAGGGAGGCGTCCCCGGCGACGCCGGAGGATCCCTCCGCGACGGCCGGTATCGCCGTCACGACCACCGCGTCGTACGAGTCGTCGGCCAGCACGCGCGACAGGGCCGCGTGGAAGTCCTGCGGCGAGGCAGCCGTGGTCAGGTCCAGCGGGGTTGACGGCCTGAGTCCCTCGGCCACGCACGCGTCGTACGTCAGCAGGCCGAGCGACTCGGAGTTGCCGAGGATCGCCACCCTGGGGCCCGCGGGCAGCGGCTGGCGGGCGAGCAGCAGGCCGGTGTCCACCAGCTCCGTGATGGTGTCGACGCGGATCACCCCGGCCTGCCGCAGCAGCGCGGACACCGTGGTGTGCGGCAGCCGCGTCGCGCGGACGGCGTGGCCCTGCGGGGCGGTTCCCGAACCCTGCACCACGACCAGGGGCTTCGCCGCCGCCGTACGCCTGGCGAGGCGGGTGAACTTGCGCGGGTTGCCGATGGACTCCAGGTACATGAGGGCGACATCGGTGTCGGGGTCGTCGTACCAGTACTGAAGGACGTCGTTGCCGGAGACGTCCGCGCGGTTGCCGGAGGAGACGAAGGTGGAGACGCCGGTCACGCCGGTGACGCCGCCGCCGCGCCGGTGCAGCCGGGAGAGCAGGGCGATGCCGATGGCGCCGGACTGGGCGAACAGGCCGATGCGTCCGGGGCGGGGCGTCTCGAGGGCCAGGGAGGCGTTCAGCCGGACGTCCGGGTTGGTGTTGATGATCCCGAAGGCGTTCGGCCCGATGATCCGCATGCCGTACGCGCGTGCGTGCCGCACGAGTTCCCGCTGGCGCTCGCGCCCTTCGGGGCCGCTCTCGGCGTACCCGGCGGAGAGTACGACGAGCCCTTGTACGCCGTGCTCTCCGCACTCGGTGACGACCTCGGGGACGTGCTCCGCCGGCACGGCGACGACCGCGAGGTCGACCGGTCCCTCGATGTCCCGCACCGAGCGGTGCGCGGGCACGCCGTCGAGTTCCTTCTGGTCCTCGGGGAACGCCTTGTTCACCGCGTACAGGCGGCCGGTGAAGCCGGCGCCGCGGATGTTGCCGAGCACGCTGCGGCCCACGCCGCCGGGGGTGCGGCCGGTGCCGACGACGGCGACGGAGCCGGGTGTCAGGAGCCGCTGCACGGACCGTGCCTCGGCGCGCTGTTCGCGCGCGTACTGCACGGCGAGCGAGCGGTCGGTGGGCTCCAGGTCGAACTCCAGGCGGACGACGCCGTCCTCGAAGCTGCGCTTCTGGGTGTACCCGGCATCCCTGAACACCTTGATCATCTTGACGTTGGCGGGCAGCACCTCGGCGGCGAAGCGCCGGATGTCCCGCTCGCGCGCGACGGCCCCGATGTGTTCGAGGAGGGCGGAGGCGACACCGCGCCCCTGGTGGGCGTCCTGGACCAGGAAGGCGACCTCGGCCTCGTCGGCGGGGACCGAGGCGGGCATCCCGTCGGCGCCGATGCGGTCGTAGCGTACGGTGGCGATGAACTCACCGCCGATGGTGGCGGCGAGTCCCACCCGGTCCACAAAGTCGTGGTGCGTGAAGCGGTGGACGTCCTTGGCGGACAGGCGTGGGTAGGGCGCGAAGAAGCGGTAGTACTTCGACTCGTCCGAGACCTGCTCGTAGAAGCTGACCAGGCGATCGGCGTCGTCGACGGTGATGGGCCTGATGCGCGCGGTGCCGCCGTCGCGCAGCACCACGTCGGCCTCCCAGTGGGCGGGGTACTCGTGCCGGTCCGACGCGCTCTGCATGGGCCCCAGAGTACGGCTCGCGTACGACAACGGCGCGAGGCAGTCTGTGGAGAACGCGCGAGGACGGAAGTCGGGCCGAGGCCGCGGTCCGACGACTCACCCCGGAGGGACTTCGGGTCCGCTCCGGAGACACTTCACGTGTGGGAAACTGGTCTAGACAACCCTGAGAACCGAAGGGCAGCATCACATGGCTGAGCGCCGCGTCAACGTCGGCTGGGCCGAGGGCCTCCACGCCCGTCCCGCTTCCATCTTCGTCCGGGCCACCACGGCCGCAGGTATCCCGGTGACGATCGCCAAGGCCGACGGCAACCCCGTCAACGCGGCCTCCATGCTGGCCGTTCTCGGCCTGGGCGCCCAGGGCGGCGAGGAGATCGTCCTCGCCTCCGACGCGGAGGGCGCGGACGCGGCCCTCGACCGGCTCGCGAAGCTGGTCGCCGAGGGACTTGAGGAACTTCCCGAGACCGTCTGAGCAAAAGCGCCGCAACACAGCACCAAAGGGCTCGTCCGAATTATCGGGCGGGCCCTTCGCATTTCCCTTTTACGGGCAGCGGAAATAGTCCCCCGCGAATTACTACCTCTTTGTATACGGCGCCCTTGTTAATGCCGCAGGCCCGTCACGTTTACAGGATGTTGCGAGGTCCTCACACGGTCCGCGCGATCCGGCCCCGAGGCGAACCGCAGCCGGTGCGCGACACCCGAGCGCTCGGTGTGCAGCGCGGTGATCGCACGCGCGCGTTCACTGTCGCCGCGCGCCACCGCGTCCACGATCGCGCCGTGCTCCGCCCAGGACTCCACCGGGTTGGCGGGGGCCTCGACCACGTACATCCAGGCGATCTTGTGCCGCAGCTGGGTCAGCATCGAGGACAGCGCGGGGCTGCCGGAGGCCTGGGCGAGCGTCTCGTGGAACCAGCCCCCCAGAGAGCGCAGATCCTCACTGTTACCCCTCCTGGCCCGCTCCTGGCCCAGCCTGACCAGGCCGCGCAGCACCTTCAGATGGGCCTCCGTGCGGCGCTGGGCGGCCCGGGAGGCGCCGAGCGGCTCCAGCAGCATGCGCATCTCCAGGAGGTCTCCGCCCTCCTGCTCCGTGGGTTCGGCGACGCACGCGCCCGCGTGCCGCCGGGTCACCACGAAGCCCTCGGCCTCCAGCGTGCGCAGGGCCTCCCGGACCGGGACGCGGGAGACGCCGTAGCGGCGGGCGAGCAGTTCCTCGGTGAGCCGGCTGCCGCGCTCGTAGACACCGGCGACGATGTCGTCCCGGATCGCCGTGCATACCGAGTGCGCCGGAATACGCATGTCCGACCTCCGCCTTAATCCCCGTGAAACGTCGCCGATTGACGTGTGTTCAGTGACTCTATTGCAATGAGCGGGAATTTCCGACGGCGGACCGGAATCCAGGGATATTTTTTGGACAGCAGGGGGGTGGAAACGCCGAAACCCCGGCTCGGGTGAGCCGGGGTTTCGGATGATCTCGCGGTACGTCGTCAGACGCTCACGCCGTGCGAGCGCAGGTAGGCGACGGGGTCCATGTCCGAGCCGTACTCGGCGGTGGTGCGGGCCTCGAAGTGCAGGTGCGGCCCGGTGACGTTGCCGGTCGCGCCGGACAGGCCGATCTGCTGGCCCGGGGTGACCGACTGGCCGACCGAGACGCCGATGGACGACAGATGGCCGTACTGGGTGTACGTGCCGTCGGCCATCCTGATCACGATCTCGTTGCCGTACGACCCGCCCCAGCCGGCCTCCACGACGGTGCCGCGGCCGACCGCGTGCACGGAGGTGCCGCTGGAGGCGTGGAAGTCGACGCCGGTGTGGCTGCCGGACGACCACAGGGAGCCGCCGGTCTTGTAGCCGGTGGAGACGTAGGAGCCCGAGATCGGGGCGACGAAGCTGTTGAGGCGCTTGCGCTCGGCCTCGCGGGCGGCGCGCGCCTTGGCCTCGCGCTCCTCCTTGGCCCGCGCCTCGGCCTTCCTCTTGGCCTCCGCCGCCGCCTTCTTCTGCGCGGCGGCCTGCGCCTGGGCCTCGGCCTGGACGTCGAGCTGTTCGGAGAGCGAGTCGCCGACGCTGACGACGGGCATGAGGCCGGTCTGTTCGACGGAGTTCTCGGCGGCGATCGCCGGGGCCGCGATGGTGCCGATGACGCCGGTGGTGGCGAGGGCCGCGACTCCCGCCGCGCGGGCGGTGGTGCGCTTCATCCGGCTGGGACGCCGGTGCTTCCCGGTGGCGCAGGTGAACGCCATGTGGTGGCTGGTCCTTTCCTTCCTTCTCGCCTACCGGGTTAGCTGACGGGTTCGGAGCAGGAAGGTCTCCTACGGACCCCCTCGCGACTCGCGCGGGCGTCCGATTCACCCCAGGGACTGCGGTGGGTCCCCGGCTCCCCTGGCTCGCGCCATGCGGGGACTCGGCGATGGCTGTCCGGTGCCGCGGACGCGGCGCAGTGCCTGACGAACAGCCGGGGAGACGCTAAGCGGGCGGACTTTCAATCCTCAAACCGATCACGGTTTTTGTAGCGCATCCCACAGGGCAGACAGGCAACCTCCTGCTCAATTCGGACATCAAAGGGCCCTGGAGACGCTTCCGTCGCCAGGGCCCCTGTGTGGAGGTTCCTCTACTCGGCCGACACGACCTTGACCTCGCCGATGCCGAGGGCCTCGACGGGCTCCTTGATCGCGGCCGCGTCGCCGACCAGGATCGTCACCAGCCGGTCCACCGGGAAGGCGCTCACGACGGCCGCGGTGGCCTCGACGGTGCCGGTCGCGGCGAGCTGCTGGTACAGGGTCGCCTGGTAGTCGTCCGGCAGGTGCTGCTCGACCTGGTCGGCCAGCGTGCTCGCCACGGCCGCCGCCGTCTCGTACTTGAGCGGCGCCACGCCGACGAGGTTCTGCACGGCGACGTCCCGCTCGGCGTCGGTGAGACCGCCTTCCGCGAGCGTGCGCAGCACCTTCCAGAGGTCGTCGAGGGCCGGGCCGGTGTTCGGGGTGTCGACGGAGCCGCTGATGGCGAGCATCGCGGCGCCCGAGCCGTCCGGGGCGGACCTGAGGACCTGCCCGAACGACCGCACGCCGTAGGTGTAGCCCTTCTCCTCGCGCAGGACGCGGTCCAGGCGGGAGGTGAGGGTGCCGCCGAGGCAGTACGTGCCGAGCACCTGCGCGGCCCACACGCGCGCGTGCCGGTCGGCGCCGATGCGGCCGATCAGCAGCTGCGTCTGGACGGCGCCGGGACGGTCCACGATGACGACCCGGCCGGTGTCGTCGGCGGTCACCGGCGGCACCGGCCGCGGCTCGGCCGTGGAGCCGGTCCAGGATCCGAGGGTGTCGCCGAGCAGCGTGTCCAGATCGATGCCGGTGAGGTCGCCGACGACCACGGCGGTCGCGGTTGCGGGGCGCACGTGCTTCTCGTAGAAGGCGCGCACGGCCGCCGAGTCGATGTTCTCGACCGTCTCCTCGGAGCCCTGGCGCGGGCGCGACATGCGCGAGTCCGCCGGGAAGAGCTCCCTGGAGAGCTCCTTGGCTGCGCGGCGGGACGGGTTGGCCAGCTCGTGCGGGATCTCGTCCAGGCGGTTGCGGACGAGCCGCTCGACCTCGCTGTCCGCGAAGGCGGGCGCCCTGAGGGCGTCGGCCAGCAGACCGAGCGCCTTGGCGAGGCGGGAGGCCGGCACCTCCAGGCTCAGCCGGACGCCCGGGTGGTCGGCGTGCGCGTCGAGGGTGGCGCCGCAGCGCTCCAGTTCGGCCGCGAAGTCCTCGGCGGAGTGCTTGTCGGTGCCCTCGGAGAAGGCGCGCGCCATGATCGTGGCGACACCGTCCAGGCCGGCCGCCTCGGCCTCCAGGGGCGCGTCCAGGAGTACCTCGACGGCGACGACCTGCTGGCCGGGCCGGTGGCAGCGCAGGACCGTCAGGCCGTTGGCGAGCGCCCCGCGCGCGGGGGCCGGGAAGGCCCAGGGCCTGGCATCGCCCGCCTGGGGCTGCGGGTGGAACTCCATCGCGGCGAGCTCGGTCACTGGGCCGCCTCCTCGTTCTCGTCCTGGTCGGCGGGGGCTTCTGCGGCGGTGGGTTCGTAGACGAGCACCGCGCGGTTGTCGGGGCGCAGGCGGGCCTTGGCGACCTCCTGGACCTCCTCGGCGGTCACGTCGAGGACGCGCTGTACGGCGGTGAGGGCGAGCTGCGGGTCACCGAACAGGACGGCGTAGCGGCACAGTTCGTCGGCGCGGCCCGCGACGGTGCCGAGCCGGTCCAGCCACTCGCGCTCCAACTGGGCCTGGGCGCGCTCCATTTCCTCGGCGGTGGGGCCCTCCTCGGCGAACCGGGCGAGCTCCTCGTCGATGGCGGCCTCGATGACCGGCACCTCGACGTCACCGGAGGTCTTCACGTCCAGCCAGCCCAGGGAGGGCGCCCCGGCCAGCCGGAGCAGGCCGAAGCCGGCCGCCACGGCCGTACGGTCGCGCCGTACCAGCCGGTTGTAGAGGCGGGAGGACTCGCCGCCGCCCAGGACCGTGAGGGCGAGGTCGGCCGCGTCGCACACGCGTGTGCCGTCCTCGGGAAGCCGGTAGGCGGCCATCAGGGCGCGCGCGGGAACCTCCTCCTCGACGACCTCGCGCAGCTGCTCACCCATGACGTCGGGCAGTGAGCCGTCGCGCGGGGCGGGCTTGCCGTCGTGCGACGGGATGGAGCCGAAGTACCGCTCGACCCAGGCGAGCGTCTGCTCCGGGTCGATGTCGCCGACGACCGACAGGACGGCGTTGTTGGGGGCG
>Ga0307508_10006250_pt1 | contig 11223 bp, 13 predicted proteins | sample 9_EM_MG_FD_203089 | JGI IMG/M metagenome (GOLD analysis project Ga0307508, IMG submission 203089) | Populus trichocarpa ectomycorrhiza microbial communities from riparian zone in the Pacific Northwest, United States - 9_EM | ecosystem: Host-associated > Plants > Roots > Unclassified | place...
CACAGCTTACAGTTACAGTTGATGTTGGGTGGCATATTACGGCATTCTCGAACAACCCATACTCCCTCATAACCCATACTTGTGGGGCTATCCCGAGGGGTATGGATTAGGAGGGTGTCGACTGTATACTCCAAACAAGATAACGAAAGGTCGTTACTCAACATGATGGAACAGAACAATCAAACGTCATTTCTGCCTCATTCATTTTACCGAGGGTTCTCCAATACCGGCCACGCCCTTAAACTGGATTTTTGTTTGCTTGGTCCACGAAGGTGTGGTATAAAGAGGGCTGAAAACCAGCATGGGTTCAATTCCCAGATAACACTGTCTATCTCTTGCAATACTCGCATACAATGATTTGGGTATGTATCCCCTGACACGAAAGGTCCACTTTTTCATAAGACTTTCAGACGTGGTTTCCTCTTGCTGGTGATATCTGGGCCAAATCCGCCTCTGAAATTCTCAACGAGCAAGCGTCAGAGGAGCATGCCCATCCATTGATGACTTCTGACCAGGTATGTCTTTGCTACTGCAGTATATTTACTCTATTGACACCCATCTCAGCAGTTCTGGTTCGTTCCCCCTGGTGAGACCTGGGCCTTCGTTGCCTCTGCAATCCTCGAAGAGCAAGCCTTTGGAGGATGAGGCCTAGAAGATGGCTAGTAGCGAAGGTCTCTCCTACTCAGCACAGTAAAGGATCTGCTATGTCGCTGTTGTTGCCTGTTGCTTTCCAGCTGTGTAACCGTATCGTGTCTGTGATCATAGTTGCCGTTGTTGTTGATGCTGCCTGTTATTCTGTAGTCCTGTAACCGTCTCCGAGTCGTTTCTGTGAATAGTAGTGAATTTTTGCGCACAGCGTGAAGCACTCGTGGCAGGAGTCTGTCTTTTCATGGACCCGATATCAGGGCATAACCATCCTTCACTGACGTACTACGAGTCTACAGCACATTCTATGGGTCCCATTAATCGACATGGCTGGTTCCTAATGGAAGTACTCAAAGTGCGGCCTCGATCGCGTTAGGCACTTTGATCGGATGCGGGCTGAGATGTCGAACCGCACGGTGGAATAGATTGATCCCTCAGTCAGCCAAATAAATTGAGGGATATGATTTCGGGAACAGGCAGGAGCATCGACATCGTCCCCTTGGACTGCATTGAGGAGAATAGGCTACATTGGACTGTGGACGTCGTCTGACAGGGGTAATTGCAACGGATTAGTCATCGGGTGCTTCATTGTCCACAACTTGAACATCCCGCCGGTGCCAATATTCGGAACCATTCAATTGACCCATTGTCTCATTCATGCGCATGGATGATGCGACTAGTAGGAACCAGACAATCTTCGATCCAATTTCAATACAGACCCATCATGCGCTACAAACCAGACTCTACAACAAGTCGTCGATACGCTACAAATCAATCCCAAAGTCCCTCCGAGTCTCAAGCTCACAACGCCATCGTGATCCCCATCAAGACCGGCCAAATAACAAACACGAACCGAAACTTGAGCTTTTCCACATCCACACTCTTCCGCCCCGCACTCGCCGCGCGCTGCCCCTGGCCCGGTACCCCACCCCCCGATGTCGTCCCCGACGGCGGCGGGACCCCCGAAGATGTCGTCGATCCGAGTCGGTCGCTTGCGTTCGTCGTGGTCGCAGTCGCAGCTAAAGAGGTCAAAGATCCCGTGGTCGTAGGCACCGTCGTAAACCCAGATCCAGCCCCAGATCCAGATCCGTTCCCGGTTCCGGTCCCACTCTGCGTTGCCAACGCCACAGCGCCGCTCCCCACACCCGTACCTGTGACCGACCCCGTCGTCGTGTTCGCAGGTATAATCGCAAAGTCAGCCGAATAAACCACCGCGTCGATGGGTTTGCTCATCGTAAACCGGAGTGTGCTGCGCATACCACGACACAGCCGAGAAAGCGAGAGGGAGCGAGCAGCACATGTATCGTCAGCGTCATATTAAACACACACGACTTGGAAAACGGATCTCCCATCTCGACATCGAGATGCCACCTCGGCTTGGGTGTGTAATGCGCAGTACTGTTCGACACTGCCATCCCGCCTGCTTCGTCTTCCTCGGTCACGGTCACACTCGTCTTGTGCCCGTCTGAATCTCGATCGCTCCGAGGAGGTACCACCACCACACCCACGATAAACTCGGAGATCCATCCGAAGGGCATAACCAAGGCAAAGGCAAAATGTGAAAGGGGTGAGATAAACAAGGCACGCCGACCCGTAATCACAACACCGTAAGCACCGAGGAGACAAGTCGCCCAACCACGCCGAAAAGCAAGCAAGAGAACCAAAAAGAGACACCCACTACTTGGACCCCTGCTTCAACACCGACCCTGGCACCGTCACCTGACGTGTCTTCGTCATGGGATCCACGCCGGAAGCGAGTTGAGTGAGGTACGTCTATCGTGCATCGCGAGTCGCCATGATCGTATCGAATCAGCATTCGCCATGATCAGCTTCGTCGTGCACACACACGGAGGACGGCGAGCTTACGTCCGTGTTACTCCACAGCGAGATGTCCAACGGGCCCATCTCAGTCAACACCGGGTATTTCCAATCCTCGATCCAGCTCACGAGCATCGGTTGATCCGCCGACCAAACTGTCGCTTGGATCGGTTGGGTTGGGTAAACTGAGGCGGAGACAAGCGGGAGGCAGGCTCCGGCGAGGAGAATGTACGTGTGGAACATGGCGTGGTCGTTCTTTTAATCGCGTTGGGTTCTTTCTTGTGTGGAATGGAAAGGGTCCAGAGAGCCAAAGGGAGATTATGATACAGACCCGCTGCAGGGATAGAAACGAAATGAACAGCGGGCGAGACGAATTCTATGAAGAAAGAGCGTTGCTGCACAAAGGTTGCTAATCCAAACACGACTCAGGGAAATCCGTGACGCGACGAGTCACGTGCATAGAAAATCAATCATGATATTGTAGTGGGGTAATCGCGATGTAGCTAAGGTACTTAAGGAATGTCAATGAAAGAGTAAACGAAAGGAATACACGTGAAAGTAAACTACACCCTTTCTTTTCTAGAGTATCATCAGATAAAAGCCAACGAAACATACGTCGCAACATTCGTGAGAAAAATTAAGGGTGGAGTCCCAAATTCCAAATCATCAACAGCGGTTTGATCCTCTGAGTCCATTGAAGGCGGAAGTCAGGCCGACTAAATAAAGATACCGATTCATTGTCAAAGTTCACATCATTCTTTCCTTGAGTTGCACGGCCCGGAGCCATATTTCACCGGGACGACTAGGCAGTCCTCCATCAGTCCGGGATCGCACACCCCAAACGTGACACGCACCTCTTTTCCCGCAGGATCCGCCACATCCGCCTATTTTCCTTTTCTTTTTGGTTACGAATCTTGGTGGCAAAGCCCTCCGCTCTAGGCGGGAACACGCCAGGCCCGCAGCGTGCTTGAAGATCTGCAAGACCTTCATGCGTCCCTTCCGACTCGAGGACCACCGTACCGTACCAGCCGGGATCGATAAAGCATCCGTCAACCTTTGGAATGGGAACGAGGACAGGGCGCGAACGGGAGTGGCCCTGTCCTTGGGGAGGTACTGGTGGGCGAATGGAAAACGCAGAGCGGTGTACCCAACGAACGACGTCATGCAATGCCCCGTGCGGACTGTGGTAAAAAATAAGTATGAATCCAACAATATTTGAAGCAATACGCACGTTTCCGTTCGCGCTCGGTCCTGCAACAATTGGAGGTTGGTCGCGATCTCACGCCCCCATGGACTTACGTCAATGTAGATGATAGGATTGCAATGGGGATTGTGCGTCGCAGAACCACCGATGCGAATAACGCGATGGAAGTATGAAGGGGAGAACGCCAAGCTGTGGAAGTACGGCGACAGTTCACCCATTCGGGAGTACCTATAATCTAGATCCTGCAAAAGCCGAGTGTCGGAGGTTGGTATTCAACATGAATCCGAGGAGAAGCGTACCACAAGATAACTCCCGTCCCACATTAGTCGACCGAGATTACCTTCGTCCCCGACAGCAACGTCCCAAACGATATCACCCGCCCGGAGAAGTTTCTGAACGCCGGAACGTTTTAATTCAGCTTCGCACTCCACGACACTCGCATCAGACAACCAGTCCCCCTCGGGCGAAGGCACAAACACCCTCAGAACCGGTGCACGCCCTGGTCGATAGAGGGGTGATTTAAATTTGGAGACCCCTGGTGATAAGGTACTTGGGCTTCGGTCGTTCTTTCCGTGAGAATGATTACGCGAGTGAGAATATGAAGATGTTGGAGATGGCGCCCGGCTAGACTGACGAGTGCCTGGGCGCGAAGTATTCTTGACCTGGCTTATTTCGGTGGCCGATAGCGTCTGGAAGTACCTGGCCTCGGATTCAGCCTGAGCGCGCAGCCGCAGAACAAGTCGGGTGTAAGCCCGCGTGGTGAGCGCCAAAGCAAGTATATCCGGCGCATCAGAGGTCGTCGGAGCAACTCCGTTCACCATGTGAGCTTGCAAGTATGCAACGGAAAGCCTGGCATATTGATATGCTGGCATCGCCACGCCTCGTAGATAGTTGTGGAGATCCTACAGATAATGTTAGTCGATACAGGAACATAGAGGTGTCGAACTTGCCTTCAACGATAACGCAATCGGCTCTACCCATTCATAGTTCCATTTCGAATACCCGACCATACTCAGATAACGTTCCAGGACAAATTCACGGAGAATTCTGCTCTGGAACAATCCCTCAACTTGCTTGTTCGCGCTGTAGAGTGCAAGCCATTCGGGATAGGATAAGTACGACAGAAGCAACGGGAGAAGATTCGCGTCCGACAACATTGCCATAATCGGGAAATACGTCGGAGGGGGGGAGGGTTCACGAGGTTGCTCTTCCACCTGTTCCTCCTCCATAGATAGTTGCTTTGCGACAACCTCTGCGACAGCTGGCGGCGGGGCTTTTTCCAACCATTGACCACGGCGTTGCTGACGCGCAGCCTTGTAATCGCCAGGGGTGACTGGTGTCGGTGGGGACTGTTCCGTTTTGGGAGGCGGGGGAGTGTCAGGTGACATAGGAACGTCGTCGGAAGATTGAGGTGCCTTTGGAACAGGAGGAAGAGAGGTGTTGGGAGGCGGGGGAGTGTCAGATGACATAGGGACGTCATCGGAAGATTGAGATGTCAATGATGCCTTTGCAGAAGGAGGAAGAGAGGTGCTCGGTACTTTGATGTGTCCATCTTCACTCACAGAAGAGCATGATAGCCTCGGCTTCAACATTTTCACGCCTTCAGCTCTCGCAAAGGGGTCTTCATCTAGGAATAAAGAATCACCCGCTTCTGGAAGAACCTTGTGGCAAGGGGGTGTAACTGGCTTCTGCGGGGTGGTAGGACGTGCCTTTGTCAGGACGCGAGGTCGAGCGTAATCAGAACTCGCGTCGCCCCTGCTGCCGGCAGAGGGCGAGCGCTCTACCGCCACGCGCTTCAAACTACTCTTGCTTGACTTGTGGGCCAGAGGCGGGAGCTCAGTTGGATGGAAAGTTGGACTGACAACTGGGCCCATGTAAACCTGAGGAGCGCCGCGGAACACGGAGGAGACGGAGCCATTCCGCCGCGAGGAGGAAGGCACGAGAGACGCGGATTCGAGGGGGGGAGATGGATAAGGATTCTGTACATTCATTTTCCCAGGGGTCTTGCTGCCTGCACCAGAGGACTGCGACGCAGCCGACATTGCAGCAAAGATCAGTGGTCCTTTACGCAAAGGGTTCGCCAACTCTGCGTTTCCCGAGCGAAGCACGTCGTACAACATTGGAGGTCGTGTGTGGGGATCTGCGAGTCCCGCGGAGGATGACAGGCTGGAGTGAGAGGTGTGTCGCACAAGAGTTTGAACACGCTCGGGGTAGCTGGTGGGCGGAACGGAAGGGGTAATGGGAGGCGATGACACGCTAGAGAGAGAGGTCTGTCGCGCAAGAGTCCGAACACGCTCGGGGTAGCTGGTGGGCGGGACAGAGGGGGTAATGGGAGACGATGACAGGCTAGAGTGAGAGGTCTGTCGCGAAAGCGTTCGAACACGCTCGGGGTAGCTGGTGGGCGGGACGGAGGGGGTAATGGGAGAACGATGAGTCCGGGCAGTCACGTTGGAGGACGTGAATGGACGTGAAGTGAGCGAAGCGACGGGTGACGGGTTGTAATCGACGGATGAGCGGCAAGGAGCATCGCAAGTCTGTTGGTTTTATAACGCGTTAGCTTTGAAAATATCATGTAACGTTTTACGAACAGGATCTGAATTCCTGAATGAGCCGAGGGGATCTAAGCGCCCGTCTGCGTGCGACCTGATCTCAATTACCTAAGACGAGCCAAGTCAGTGGGGGTTGAGGAAAACAGGGACAAACAAGAGCGGGACGCCAACCTGTACGCGAAAGCCGGGTACAGGGACGCCACTATCGGGTAGTGTGCAGAGCGCCGGCACGATAATCACCGAGCTCCACTGTTCGCACTACCGACACCGGGCGCAGTGAACCCGGAGATGGGTTGCCCCAGTGTTTTATGAAAAGCTACCAAATCCATCTGCAAAGAGAGGGGAGGCCTCACCTCAGCAGCAGACACTGAGCTCGCTGACGTAGAGCTGCAATCCGATCCGTTGGTTCTCCGGGTGGCATCGATGTGCTGACTATTAGAAGAAGGACCGGAACTCGATCCAGGCTTCTGTGGCAACATGTAATTGCGGTGGGCGTTGGACGAGGGAGGATGTTGGGTGACCATTTGGGGCACTCGCGAAGAAGGTGCGGGAGAAGTCTGAGGCCGTATGGGTGGGGGATATGAACGAAATTGATTGACGACTGAGGTCACGTTGGCGGCAGATAAGGATTCTTCGAAGTCGAAGCTGGGCGCACGGGGTGCGTGTCCGCGAACCGCGGCAGGAGGGCTGGAGGTGCGAATGAGTGACGAACGCGAGGGGGGTCTTGGTTGTTGTTGCGTGAGAGGTTGGTTGCCAAGGGCGTCGCTTTTCGGATAGGCAACTTGCGGACGAGTTTGGACCTGTCGAGTTGAAATCTTTCGTGGGCCCTGTGTCGTAGCAACCGGAATCGGATGAGGGGCTGTAGTGTTACAGATGTTCGGTATGTCTACAGAATTGTTCCTAGCTAAACGGACATAAAAGTCAGATGAAATCCTAGGGTGTGGTCGAACGGACGGACCCGATATTCGAGTGGACTGAGATGCTGGAGCAGTTGGGGGTACACTCTGAACGGGTTGGGTTACGTTTGGGCTGTCTAAGCGAGGTGCGCTGCTAGCAGGGGCGTCGGTGTATGCTTTCCACGCATCCCATGTGTCGTGCAGGAGAGATTCGGGTGCTGACGCGGGCACGGAGAGGACTGGGGGGGCCGCAGCGGATGGGCGTGCATGTGGGTTCGGGTCGGGATCTGCGAAGGCGGAGGAGAGGGAGAGCGGGGGAAGGGAAGGAGGTGCATCGGAGGAGAGCCTGTCGGATGGAGAAACGGAGTGTCGTGCGTCGCAGACGGGGACTGTTCTAGACACGGTAGCCTTCCTGCGCAAGAAACCGGGCATTGCGAGCTAGTTGGGAAGGGGGAGTACTCTGGGGGAGGGGAAGGAGAAAAGGAGAAAAGGGCCGAATTAAAAGAAGGGGCCGAACAATCCTGTTGTCCGTATGCGAGGTCCCCGCTGGGCCAGTGAGGATAATGAGTCCATTGCGATATCTGTCCCTGCACACAATCTATCCGGCGATCTTCAATTAACTTCCATTTACGGTATACTCCCACCACGTCAAAACCCTCCCCTTGTTCCTCGAAACATCCCCAGTCGTCACCTGTCTCTGAAACCGCCATATTCTACCACCATTGAGTCGACTCGGATGCTTTTTCGCTGCGGACGAGTCTCCTCATTTCCGCCAAGAAAGAACACGCCGTTGTAGCACCTGGGCCACCGTTCCGTACTTGTGACGTGCCATATGCACATGTTCGCCAACCTTGTCCATATACGCGAACGAACCACCATTTTATTCCCACCCGGCACGTTGCCGACTGCCTGCCCCGAATTATTCCCGCTCCATCAACACTGGTCCAACCAGGGAATTCGTCTTTCTATTTTCTCGCCTTGAGATCCGAACAGCTCACCCCAGATTCTGATATCATGTCATATCTGCTCTTGAAGGCCGGCGCATCCCGACGCCGACCGAGTCTTTGGCTTGTCATTACCTCACCTTTGCCGTGCTCTCGTGTCATTACGCGCCAATCTCAGGCTGTCAACTGCGCAGTGGCATTATGCTTCTTGCTCATCCAGTATCTGACGCGATTGACTCAACGACAATCTGATCTACTGCTGCGATCAAACTCATTTTCGATCTCCTCGAGCCCGTATCGAATGACAGATAGGAGTCACATGAGCAGATCTCCACTCTACCCCGCACTATTAACCTGCCCCATTGCTCAGCTATCCCGCTTCGCGATCCATCGCGGACTCCTCTCGTCGGCCCGCCACGCATCGCCACTATTCGGTAGTGCCCTTGCCCATGGCGCATCGTACGCAATCAGTTTTCGTAATCGCTCCAACGATCAGCACCAACCCAGTTACGACAACGGGACCCTCCGAATCGACCACCATCGCACCTGGCCGGTCACGCAATCACGCGAACATCGGGCAACACACTGGGCATTTAGTAATATTCTCCTTACACCACACATCGTCATTTGCGCTCACCCGTGTGCACCTCTTCGAGACCAGGTACGAAATCAAGCTCTTCACGTCATCTTGCTTGCCAGTGTGTACCCCGTTGCACATCTATTCGCCACCTTAACATCGCGCCACCAATGCCGGACCACCCGAGACATGTCAGAGACGTACTTGCAATATTGTAAAAAACCCCTGGGCAAACAAGTCTGCTAGGCGGCTCTTCTCCATCGTGACCTTACCCATCGAGGACGTCTATGTTGAACACGCTTACACATGACCGTCGCTATAGCACCAGGCGCATATGAATTCACAGTGATTCCATGACGTCCAAACTCGAGGGGTAATGGAAAGCGGCAACAATGCGGACAAGGGGGTGTACGATATCTTGTCAACCATCATATTCTAAATGGAACGTAACGTAGTGAACACAGCAAGATGCGAATAAAGAAATGAAAAGGAACAGGACAGTGCCTTTTTCCGCGACTTACCTGCGCATTGGTCGAGTTGGCCGAACAGTACGCGATCTGGTCGAGGGGCCCTGTATGATCCTGTCGATCAACCTCTTCTGAGGCGGCTGGCGCGCGATGCGTACCAATCTTTCCGGACAGGGAGGAGGGACAAACGAGTCGACTTCCGCGTCCCTGCGCGATCATCTGCTCGACGGCGTATTCGTATTTGAAGAAGAGAAACGTTCCCTTGGCGATAACAACAACGTTGGCGTCCCGATTGTTCAGATCGGCTGTGCACACCCAACCATCGTCGCGCACCACCAGTTATGTATGGGTCCACGCCCTGAGGTCGACCCACATACCGTCCAGCAGGGTGTTCACACGACAGATCCCTGCATTCGTGATCACAGCACCTCGCCAGAGCAAGGAGGTATGTGTTCTCCAAGGGCTCATCCATCCTCGTCAACAAGACACGCACCCACTCAGCTCCCCAACGAGGTGGTCGATCGTTCCCTTGACCTGCACCTCGTCGAAAACGTCCGCCAAGATCTGCATCGTTCGTCGTCCTTTGGTTGTGATCTTCGCACCGGCAGCATCAAGGTTGGCTTTGTTGGACTGGATATCGTTGAATGCGCGGCCAACATCTTGTGCGGCCGAGGAAACCCACAGTGAGGTAATTATGGCTGAGGCTAGAGACACGGATAGGATGGAAACGAGACAGGGTTTTTAAGAGGTGTGTAGCACGATCAGAACATCAACACATTATCATCTCTTGAGATCATGACCGTGACATTTCACCCTTACGGAGGTCAGGGAGCACCGGCCTAGTTTCGCCCGACATGTCGGACGAAGGAGTGGGTCAGCAGAAACGGTTCTAGTCCTTTCTTGCCCCATGAGGGCGCATTCCACAGCGCGAGCACTTAATGTTGACACGCTATCTCACGACCGGCCTATCGTTTCACTCCGGAATCTAGGCTCGAACCTGGCGTTCTAGGCCCAGAAAAATACGCCGGGCGAAGAGCCCGTACCGGTAATCTCGTGACCCGGCGTTTTAGGACAAGTCGGCGCTGAAGCGCGAAGCCCTTTCAAGTTTGGTCTCCGGGGGTTACCGAAGATGTGATCCAAGCGACTGGCTCGAGGAAGAGTGGAACTCCCAAAAGCTTCTGCAAGTGCGACAACAGTCAAACACAACTCTAACGTATCAAGTGAGTCTGTAAATAAACTAGAAGGACGGCTTACGACAAGACAGCCAGCGCGTTTCAACGTGTTCAGCCCTGAGCCGAGCTATTCCTCTATCAGTGGAAGGGCGAACGATCCCAGTTTGGTTAGAGCGGAACGAGGTAATCGAACTGGATATGGAAGTGTACTCGAGTTAAACCCAGATGCGGCAGTCGGGCTACTCGGGTGACGTGGGTTTGTCCTGTGTAGGTCGGTGCGGGTGGCCTGGACATGAGAGAGTCCAGGGTGGAGACAGAACACACCGACGACATCGCAAGCTTTGTCGTTTCTACTCGGTTCTGATCAAGCGGTCAGAATCCGGTGAAAACGGCAAGACTCGTCTGCGATATCCGAATCTTCTGCGCCATCATACCCCATTGACAATAGGTTTCTCGGGTGACGCGTTAGCGAGAGCGTTGGTCCCGTTCTAGTATGTACCTGGTGGGAAAAAAGCCTCGCACAATAGTGCTGCCTCTTCGTTTCCCTGCCCACGCTTGTCAAGGCTCCCGAACTGTATAACATTGTATTGCTTGACATACTGATCCGAGTCAGTATTCGGTCCGGGTACTAAAGCTTCGTCGCAACGACAGCCACGGAAGACAATGGAGAAAAATAAAACAGTGGGGATACGCACAACCGTATCGATGGGTCCCAGAATCTGACGGGCCACACCGCCTACATTCGATCGTCACTGGCACGGTTGCCGTGCGCGAACAAAAGAGAGGAGACATAGCGCACCAGGCTTGGCCCGGTCGGTGGCCATCATGATATCACCGCATCACTGATTCTGAACACAATCCGTGTCGAGATTTCAGGGCATAACAGTTCACCGTGATGCTACGCCGCCCATGTTCGGTTCGGTCGCTGCCGCCCGTGTGCGAGAAAAAAGA
>Ga0307508_10006251_pt1 | contig 11222 bp, 5 predicted proteins | sample 9_EM_MG_FD_203089 | JGI IMG/M metagenome (GOLD analysis project Ga0307508, IMG submission 203089) | Populus trichocarpa ectomycorrhiza microbial communities from riparian zone in the Pacific Northwest, United States - 9_EM | ecosystem: Host-associated > Plants > Roots > Unclassified | place...
CAAGAACAAAATTGGGATTGCGATCAAATTCTGCAAATGCTACGTCATCAAGCGATCTCCGTCTAATTTATTTAGTGTCATTGAATAATGTTTAACACTAGTTTTTTGAATAAAACACAATTAAAAAAAAAAAAAAAATTTTGTTTTTATTATTTTACTGGGTCGGACCCGGTTCAATGCATTTTTAGCTTTGGACCGGACCCGGTCCGACCGGCACGTGAATAGTGGAGCATGCCTCCACTGTTCACTGAACAATGTAGCCATGATCCACTGTTCACGTGGACAGTGGAGCATGGCTACATTGTTCAGTGATTTCTCCGTGCGCAAGAAGCAGCTGGTGAGGTTCACCCGCAACCACAGTTTTTCTTGTTTGGTTAAGTAAGAAACACAATTTTTTTGGTAGGACCCACCATTTATTAAGGTTGTGCCGCAGGTTTACCACAAGCTGTATTTTGCTGCTTCTTGCGCGCGGAGAAATCACTGAACAGTGGAGGCATGCTCCACTGTTCACGTGCCGGCTGGACCGGGTCCGGTCCAAAGCTAAAAATACATTGAACCGGGTCCGACCCAGTAAAATAAAATAAAATAAAAATATTTTTTATTTTTAATTGTGTTTTATTCGAAAAACTAGTGTTAAACATTATTCAATGACACTACATAAATTAGACGGAGATCGCTTGATGACGTAGCATTTGCAGAATTTGATCGCAATCCTAATTTTGTTCCGAATTATATTTTACTTGATGTTGTTGAGTTCTTAATAAACCAAGAAAACTGTAGTCATTGTTGGATGTATTTCATACGTGATGGAATTGTAGATAGTTTAATGGAACAATAAAAAATATTTTATATAAAGTATTATTTATTTCATGATGTAATAACAATAGTTAAATCTACAATATTTAAATTAAAAACCATCAATATATATATATATATATATTAATTATTTTATAACCTCAATTTGAAAAGCAATTTTTTAACCAAACGCATTAAACTACTTTTTGTTCAACCTCAAATTCAACCACAGTTTTAACCAAACATATATAAATACCAAACCAACCTCAACTAAAAGTACTTTTTATAAAAAAACTTTTTTCAAAGCACAACCACAACAGCTACCGCAGTACCAAACACACTAATACCACCAAATTTATAGACAACTTAATATAATTTTTTTTTATTTTACAATACTCCCCTTCAAGTTGACTTGAAGATATCTTCCATTGTCAGTTTGCTGATTAAGTTGTCAAATTGTTTCTTGTGAAGTCCCTTTGTAAGTATATCAACAACTTGCTTGGTGGTTGGAACATATGACATGCAAATCATTCCACTGCCAATTTTTTTTTTGATAAAGTGCTTGTTAACTTCCACATGCTTTGTTCTATCATGAAAAACCGAATTATGAGCAATTGAGATGGCTACCTTATTCTTAGAGTGTGATGAGTTAAGAATCTTCAAGTCTTCTAAAAACCTTTTAATCCATATAATTTTACAAATCCTATGTGCAATTGCTCTAAACTTAGCTTTTACACTACTCCTTGCCACAACACTTTGTTTTTTGATTTGCCAAGTAACTAAATTCCCTCCAACATAGATGCAATAACCAAAATTTGATATTCTATCAGTTGCACCTCCAGTCAAATTTGTGTCAGTGTATACTTCTAAATGTAAATGTTCATGTTTCTTAAACAACAGACCTCAAGATTCTATTAACGACATCAAAGTAATGCATGAATTGGCTGACCATACTTACTACAAAGGCTATATCCGGGTGTGTAGGGGCCAAATAAATTAATATGCCATAAGTCTTTAGTATTGCTCTCGGTTCACCACTTTTTTAGTTTTGGCAGGATGGAGCTTCAAGTTGGCTTCAATTGGTGTTTTAACTGCTTTGCATCCCAACAACTAAATTAAGTAGATATTTATGTTGATCGACAAATATACTTTTCTTAGATCTAGCAAATTCCATTCCAAGAAAATATTTTAAAGCACCCAAATCCCTGATCTCAAAATTATCAACAAGTTTCTTCTCAAGTCTTTTTAGCTTGACATTGTCATCACCTGTCAGGAATATGTCATCCATATAAACAATCAATATAGCAATTTTACCTGTTTTTGAATGTTTATAAAACATGGTATGATCTGCTTGACTTTGACATAACCATGATGTTGTATAGCCTTTCCAAAGTGCTTAAACCATGCTCTAGGAGATTGCTTGGGGCCATATAAAGACTTTTTTAGTCTGCAGGCTTTATGTATGTTAATTCCCTCTTCAAACCTTGGTGGTATGCTCATAAAGACTTCCTCTTCCAAGTCTTCATTAAGAAAAGCATTTTTAATGTCCAATTGATGTAAGAGCCAGTTGAAGTTGAAATTCACTGCTAAGGATAATAACACCCAAATTTAGTTTATTTTGATTACTAGAGCAAATGTATCTTGATAGTCAATGGCATTTGTTTGTGTTAATATTTTTGCTACAAGCCTTACCTTGTACCTTTATATGCTTCCATTAGTTTTGCATTTAATCGTAAACATCCTTTTGCACCCTACTTTCTTATTTTTCCTTGGCAAGTCAACGGCTTCCCAAGTGCCATTTTTGTTTGGAGCATTCATTTCTTCCATGACTAATAACTTCTAATTCAGATTACCTAGAGCTTCTTGAATATTCGCATCGATCAATGGTTAAGCATATTTCAGAATTTTCAACCATGTATGCTTACTGTTTTTACCTACCATTGTACATGATAAAAAGAGGACTTGTGCAATATTACATCCTGTTTGATTAATAAATGAAGTGCAGGATGATGCTTCCATATCATGGAGGAAAAGGAAGAAGCATTTTTTTATGTTGAGTCATTCTGGAAAACCAATATATTCCAGGTTTGTTCCAAATGTTCACATCAGGAAGTACACAATTCTTATTCATAGTGATGCAAACAACAATAGTGTAATCTATCACCTTTTGTTTCAATGTTTGCTTTCCTGATCAAATTCTCTTATTTACCTCCAGATATGGAGATGAACACAAGCTAGCAGGATTTTCAGCTACACTGCAGGCCATAATTTCATTCGTGGAGAATGGGTACATGGATGAACTTGTGAACTCTCATTTTTTTCCATGAACATCCTTTGAATTGCTATTAATCTGAAGTCCATTCTATTGAGGACTTTAATAGATTTATTCATTATTTGCCTTTCAGGGGGGATCGTATCAAATTGGTTAGGGCAGGAAAACACCAGGTTTGTTTATATTTTATCATATGGCCTTAAAAAAATATTCTTATTCTTCATGTTCTAATCAATCCTTTGTTCTTTGCGACCTGGATTATAAAGTAGCACAATTTTTGTTCTCCTGTTATTTTAATTTGGGTAAGCTCATTCAATTTTTTTTTCAATTATTAAGAAAAATAAAAGAATAGCCCCTTAATTTTAGGAGATGATTTCAAATAGCTCCAAGTTAAGATGTTACTTCAAGGTTTTCATAGCAGTTTCTACAATCATGCTGGTGTTTTGTGGAAGTATCTTCTCGAAGCTCATTGGTTAGTGAAAAAATGAAGAGGATCTAATGCAAACAAACCTATTTTATTACTTTCATCTTCCTTTTGGAGTAATAGGATTTCTAATTAGGAGCATGAGAGAGATCTACTGAATTGACCGACTTGCAAACTCTGAATGTTTCTTTTTGGGTTCAGGTGGTTTTTCTCGTGAAAGGACCAATTTACCTGGTTTGCATCAGCTGCACGGAAGAGCCATATGAATCGTTGAAGGGGCAATTAGAACTTATTTATGGTCAGGTAGCAATTAATTCCACTACTTCACTTTTCTATGTGTTACCTTTTTTATTATTTTCTGACATTTTCTTAAATAGATCAAAAACTCTCATGATCTTCATATTTTCTCATGTTTTCCTCTAAATGGATGCAGATGATACTCATTTTAACAAAGTCAGTAAATAGATGTTTTGAGAAAAATCCGAAGTTTGATATGACGCCATTGCTTGGAGGAACAGATGTTGTCTTCTCATCTCTCATCCATTCATTAAGTTGGTTCGTTCTCTACTCTTTCCGCATGGCTCCTTTTGCTGGTGTTGGAAAATAAAAAAATATCTCTGCTTCAGGTGGTTGGAGTACTTTTTTTCCTTGGCTTGTTGATTTTGCGAGGGCCTATCTCATAGATGCAAATTTATTAATTAAGACTTCTCTACTTTAAACCCCATAACCTAAAGAAAAAACACATTGTTATACATTTTAATGAACAACATGACAAAAATGCAAATCATTCTCTTGTACTTTGTAATACAAGAAATGTGATAAAGACAAAATATCAACCTTATAAAACTAGTATATATTATACCTACCTAAAAAACTTTGTTAATAAGAACTAAGTTTGCTAAGTTTAAATAACCTATACTCAAAAGGTATGATTTGTACTTGTTTTGTTCTTTATACTATATCGAGAAATTCTAATATCTATTAATTATTACCATTAAGTAGCTAACAACGAGATTCAGTGGCCAACTGCATGGATTGGTAAGTGCTAGGGATGACAATATGTGCCTATGGGTTGGGTTTTTAATATATCTATATCCACATCTGGAACCAAGACCAATATCAATACCCCACCCACCCATTACCCAAAATGTAAGGAAATCGGATATCCATACCTAACTCATCGGATTTCAAATACCCATTACCCCAGCACTATTTATTATCTAATATGAAAATAAAAAGTGTGTGTATATATATATATTCGGGGTGTGTGTTGTATGGTAAAACTGCAAATATCTTTTACATATGTATGCCAATATATTTCAGGTCAGATTTGGATTGGGTTTCAAGTTAGTTTTTAGCAATATTCATACCCTATCAATTACCTAACAAGTATGAATTTTGGGTATCCATGTCTGATATGAAACAACAGCTATCCTAAAAGAAAACACCCATTTAAGTCGGTTCAGGTGGATTTCCATCGGGTTCGGTTGCCATCCCTGGTTTGAGCATTCTTAGTTGAACTATCCTCTCTATTTTAGTTTGACAATTTTGTTATATGTAAACTATGATAGAGGTTCTGTTCACCATTAGTTTTCCCTGGTCATATTTCTTGAGGTTCTCTGATTTCTCTTGTTATTGACCATCAGTGAGTTGAAATTCTTGTGCACCTTTTCTTCCCCTTTACAAGATTGTAATTGTCTGATATTTTCTTATTTTTTCTATTGATGAATTATTTAACTGATGTTTTCATTTCCTCTAGTTGTTAAATGAGATACGAAGCGCACGTCTTTATACCTCTATTTAAAATTGGAGGGTGCTGATGGGGTTTTTGTTGTTTCTCTTGTCAGGAATCCAGCAACTTTTCTTCATGCATACACTTGTCTTCCCCTTGCTTATGCAACGAGGCAAGCTGCAGGTGCTATATTGCAAGATGTTGCTGATTCTGGTGTCCTCTTTGCAATATTAATGTGCAAACACAAAGTTAATACCTTCTCTTTTCCCCCATTGTTCTTGTTTTCCCCCCTTTTTTTGGCTTTTAGAAACATCAATCTCTAAAAAACTGCATTTATTTTCCAGTTTGAAATTCCTTTAGATGCTACAGCTGTTTATGACTTGGGGCTTAATTTCAGGTCGTTAGTCTTGTTGGTGCTCAAAAAGCTTCTCTTCATCCTGATGACATGCTGTTACTTTCCAACTTTATAATGTCTTCTGAATCATTTAGGCAAGTAAAATTGACTTCCAGTGGACTTTTGTTGTTTCATAGTCCTCTCATTGTTGAGAAATCCTTTAGTTAATACATTGTCTTGCAAGTTCCAACTTTGCTAGGCTATTCTCATTTTCATTGCCATTACAAATGTGCTCTATGTCCCGATGGATGATTTAGCTTAATACTGCATAATTTTTTTTTAGTAGAACTTAGAAAATGCAAGAGTCACCGCAAAAAAAAAAAGGCATAGTTATCTTCTCCATTAATGCTTGTTATTGTTGTCTTAACCTAAAGATGGAATTTCTGAATTCTCTTTTGAAACTGTGGCCTGACATTCTTTTGACTTTATGCAGGACATCTGAATCTTTCTCGCCAATTTGCCTGCCAAGATATAATCCAATGGCCTTTTTGTATGCTTATGTCCATTATCTTGAAGTGAGTGAAACATGGTTTAGCTGCATTTCTGTTTGAGCAAATTCATCATACTCTTGTTTTTCTGGACAGTGATTGTAGAAGACAATCGATGACTGCAATTGTTTGATCCACATTAATAGTGTTTTTATAGTCCTAATTGTATAGCAATTGATGGGAATTGACATGAACTTAATTTTGTTGTAGGTTGACACATACTTGATGCTGCTTACCACTAGTTCAGGTGCCTTTTATCATCTTAAGGATTGCAGGTAAGATGATTGCCAATTTACTCAATGACTTGTCTATTTTTGTATTGAGAGAAGTGGAGGGGACCTTATTCTGGTATCTGAGTCATGAGAATTGTTGAGAACAGGAAAAAATGATAGATTGTTCGTCTCCCAAAGAGGAAATATATGGAGATGCGTGTTTGCTAACTTTTTGTTTTTTTTGTTTCACATGATCAAAATCTATGTGATATAGAATAATAGCCTAAAATGTAACTTTCTTTTGGACAAGAAAAGTCAACTGATGCATCTTTCAATAAATTCCCAAAGCATCAACTTAAGGGATAACCAGAGCAGCTTCTTATTGTCTCCTAATGACTGAACCTTTATAATATATATTTTCATCATAAATTACACGTTTGGATTTACTTGTACTAAAATAAATAAAAATAATTTTGGCTAAGATTTTTTAGTTAATACTAGCTGAAAAGCACATTGCTCATGCTCATTGCAAGTAGAGCCTTAAAATAAGGAAACAAATAATCCCACTAGTGTCAAGTCATTACTATTGTCATCACTTGTTTTAATTTTCTTATCATAGAAATTATGTTGAGATCAATAAAATTTTGCTTCTTATTCATAACTTCATATTTCCAACAATGTTAGGAAATTATTTTATGGGGCATGGAAGGGGTAGAGAATTCGAAATTACCTTGCATTTTCTATTTGAATTTCAGTATGCAATCGGTTTTTCTTCCCCATATGCTTTTTAATGAAATGAGCGAATGGTTCTTTTTATTTCTCTTCCATTCTATTTGGGACTCAAAAATTTAAAATTTGACAAATTTTATAGGATTCGTATTGAAATGGTTCTTCTGAAGTCGAATGTTCTTAGCGAAGTTCAGAGATCCATGCTGGATGGTGGGATACATGTTGAGGATTTGCCTGGCGATCCATTTCCTCGTTCTGGATCTGTTTCTCCTCGTTTAGGGCAGCATCAACAGCCAACCGATTCTCCTGAGAGATTCAGGGAACCATCTGTTGGGATTGGTGGTCCTGCTGGACTTTGGCATTTCATATATCGCAGCATCTATCTGGATCAATACATATCTTCTGAGTTTTCAGCACCAATTAATAGTCCAGGACAGCAGAAAAGGTAAAGCTGTGGAACCTTGGGGCCTTTTAGAGGTGAGCACTATTCGAAAATTCCGAGTTACCCGAATTAGTTTAAAACTAAAATCCTGTTTTGCAGATTGTACAGAGCTTACCAGAAACTGTATGTTTCGATGCACGATAATGGAAATGAGCCCCACAAAACTCAGTTTAGAAGAGATGAAAACTATGGTAAATTATTTTTTTAAAATTTCGATCATATCAAATAATCACAAAGTACAAAATTTCAATGTGTATTTAAATGCTCCATAGTTTATGAAGCCATGGAAGATCCATTAGTAAGCATTTCTCTGTACTAAGCTCAGATGAAGAATATGTTTCCTCATCTTGTTAGACTTGCTTGTGTATATGCATTTTGCATAGATATTCTTTCAAGTTGGCAGTGGCTGTAGATTTATGGGCCAAGACATTTATTATAGCGCACATAACTTAGAATTGAAAAAATAATGCTACGTATCTTGCAAAGTTAAGTTTTATTGTTGTTCTGTTTGTTATTTTGTTAAGCAAACCTCATTTGTCACTATCTGGAATTCTACACCATAATCATGCTCCTTGATGTTTGTTTCAATTTTTACTTGTTTAAAATACTTTCATGGTGAAATTGTGTCTATTTGTGTGACAGTTCTTCTCTGTTGGGTCACCCCGGATTTTGAACTTTATGCGGCATTCGATCCACTTGCAGACAAGGTTTGACATTTGCTGAAGTTCTTGGCTTTTGCGTTCTAAAAATGAAGTGAATAAACCATCATGTTCATCGAGGCAAGAAACCTTAGGCCCATGCAGCCACATAGCTAAGGCTAGCTTTATAAGCTGCTATCAAACAAGATTTTTCTTGGGCATATCAGATAACCTTCTGGGATCATTAATTGTGAAAGGCTAAAGGCCGAGCTTATTATTATTTTGACGTCTTCTTTTGATGTCCTCATAGTGTGGAGGGTGACCTATTCTCCAACTCCAAATAAATTGCGTATTCTCTTTTTATCACTAATATATATTCTTGTTTCATAAAAAATATTCAATATACTCTATCTCAATTATGTTGCCTTCTCATTTGATGAGACTAAATCTTTCTGCTGGCTGCGCTTCGTAAAATTACTCTACAAATGGATTGCATGATCGTTCTTGGTATCTTTTTGGCAAATAGTTTAGATGTGATGCTGAACTTCTTTTATTGTATTCAATTTGCAGGGTTTGGCAATAAAGACTTGCAACAGGGTCTGTCAATGGGTGAAAGATGTTGAAAATGAGATTTTTTTGCTGGGAGCAAGCCCCTTTTCATGGTGATATCGCAACAAAGCATGTATGTATACTAGGGTAGGGTTTGTTTATTCAATGAAATCCACATTTAGTTTTTTCAATCTCACGCTAATTTAAGCGTGCCAATAGTTTGCCAACAATTTTTTTTTTTTAAAAAAAAAAAACTTTTTATAGGTTTGCTTGCATCCAATCGTAGAGTAGTCATTGCAATATTTATTAGATTTTGTTCACGGCAACTCGTGCAATATTAATTTTGATTTATTATTAAACTGGGTGCAAGTTGGGAAGCCAAAACTTCCTCTCTTCTTCTTGCAGCGTAGGCTTCCAAGCATTGTTTTCTTTGTTCTTGTTCTACGAAGGAGATTAATTGTGAACGTTATATTTGCTTTGCCCGGCTTTCTGATGATTGCTAGGTTTGCAGAACATGCGCGGATTGTAGCATAAAACTGCTATGATTGGGACTTGGGAACCTTATGGCCCGTCAATCTTCCCGCGTGCTGTTGGCATGGACAGTTTATTTTTTTCATAAATAATGCTAATTTATGATAAATGAGAGCAAAAATTAAATTAGAGCAATAAATATTTCCGACATTTTTCCTAGTTTTATTTATCAATAATTAGAGCAATGCACCCTTTCAGTTTAGTTTTAAACTTTAAACTGGCACATGCTATATCACCTGTCGTGTCAGAGTTTTTTTAATGTAAAAAAAAAGATATTCAGAAAATGATAAATTGAGTCAACCCTGAATAAAGTTAAGCTGTGTTAACTTAATTAATCCATGACATGGGATAAACCCAAAAAAAAAAGTGAAAAAAAAATCATAAAACTCATGGCTCAATAAATGATGAAATTTTAAAAAAATCAATTATAAAAAAAATCATAACTCAATTTTGGTTCACTTGACTAACCCATGATCCGAGTATTGATATCGGGATAAAAAAATAAATTTTAAAAAAAATATAGAAAAAAGATCGAAGTTAAATATAAAAAAACATAGAAAAAAATCCTAAGTTAATTTGATTAACTCGTGACTCGTGATATGAGAATCAAATCTGGTATAAAAATCACGAAGCAAAATTTCTAATCATCAAAATTAAAAAATAAAATAAATAAAAATCAAAACAATGAGGATCAAATCTAGTATAAAAACTAAATAAAAGAAAATAATTAAGGATTAAATTGAAAAATAAAATAAATTAAGAAAAAAGAAATGTTGGATATAAAAATTAAATCAAATAAAATATTGAAGGAAAAAATTGAAAATAAATCAAGAAAATAATAAGAAAACAGTAATCAAAAGACTGAGAACCAAAATAGATACAAAAATTAAATTAAATGTTTAGGGATGAAATTGAAAAATAAATAAACTATAAAAAATATTAATAACATAACAAATAGTAATTAAAAGAATGAGAACCAAATTGGATAAAAAAAAACAAATGAAATGAAACTTGTGTTTTTCCAAGGAGAAAAGAGAGGAAATAGAGAGGAAAAGAAAAAAGTTCATTTGAGCCACACCATCAGTCCACCGTCAACACGCGCCCATCCATTGACAAGCCCTTGGTGTGCCGCTCCAAACGTCGTCATGGAAGGCGATGTTTGGCCACTGAAGGAGCCCACGTGTCGTCAAAGGGCGTATGCTCCTTCCACTCGTTGGTGCATGCATTGCACACGTCATTAATTTTTTTGTTCTCTCTTTTGTTTTTTTTTTAAAGACCAAACTGACCTCTATTCAACTTGACAATAACAAAAAAAACCAGGAGAAAAAGACCGAAAAGCTCCTAGACAATAATTATAGGATTTTTTTTCTTGAAGGGTAAAATAATATTGTGCTTTTGAAATTAAAAATTCAAAAATTCCCCTACACGAAAGTCATTTAAATTTTGCTTTTGAGGGTATTTGAGTCCTTACACTGCAAACAAAAAGTAAAAATACTGATTTGTTCCATTCATTCTTGTAATGACAAATATATCTCATGAAAAAGACCATACTACCTCCCAAATCAAGTTATTCAGTTTTGTTAATGAACGGCAAAATCATCAATTTATTGTGCAAGTTCACAATGAACTATGAGGGAGTCACAATAAAACATTAATGAAGTTTAGTTTTTTTTTTTAATTTACCCCTCAGTATTTTCTTCTCTCTTTTTTCTCCCATAATTTATTTTCTGTTAGTTTACTAGTTTAACTTCATCATTTTTGTTTTTCTTAAGAAAACATTTATATGCTAGTTAGAGGTTTTTACTATGTGATATTCTAAACCATTACCTAAGAACCTGAACTTGAACATGAAAATCATGTTAAACACTTTTGTAAACATGAATATGAACTTGAAAAATTAAAAACCTACAAATTCAGTTAACCTAGATTAAGGTTCAATTTTTTGGTTATAGTTAACCTTTTTTTAAGGGTGAGCAAAAAAACCAAAAAACTGATTAAACCGAGAAAACTGATTAA
>Ga0307508_10006252_pt1 | contig 11221 bp, 11 predicted proteins | sample 9_EM_MG_FD_203089 | JGI IMG/M metagenome (GOLD analysis project Ga0307508, IMG submission 203089) | Populus trichocarpa ectomycorrhiza microbial communities from riparian zone in the Pacific Northwest, United States - 9_EM | ecosystem: Host-associated > Plants > Roots > Unclassified | place...
GACAACATCTCGTACGCGTTGCCCGTCTGGCCTCATTCTCCTTGCAGGCCACTGCTACTACGCGTTGCTCGTTTGACCTCATTACCGCAGACCTACGTTCGGACGTGTGCTAGAAACGCCGTGTTAGACATCACTGGCCTACTTCTCGTACGTGTTGTGCATCTGGCCTCAATCCTCACTGACTTATATCTCGTACGTGTTGCTCGTCTGTTGTCATTCTCCTCGCTGGCCTACATCTCGTTCACGTTGCTCGTCTGCTGTCATTCTCCTCGCCGGACAACATCTCCTACGCGTTGCCCGTCTGGCCTCATTCTCCTTGCTGGCCACTGCTACTACGCGTTGCTCGATTGACGTCATTACCGCTGACCTACATTCGGACGTGTGCTAGAAACGCGGTGTTAGGCATCACTGGCCTACTTCTCATACGCGTTGCTCGTCTGCAGTCATTCTCCTAGCTGGCCTACATCTCGTTCGCGTTGCTCGTCTACCGTCATTCTCCTCACCGGACAACATCTCGTACGCGTTGCACGTCTGGCCTCATTCTCCTCGCCGGCCTACCTCTCGTACGCGTCGCTCGTCTTGCCTCATTCTTCTCACTGAATTTCATCTCGTACGCGTTGCTCATCTGCCCTCATTCTTCTCGCTGGCCTACATCTCGTGCGCGTTGCTCGTCTTGCCTCATTCTTCTCACTGAATTTCATCTCATACGTGTTGCTCGTCTGCCCTCATTCTTCTCGCTGGCCTACCGCTCGTACCGGTTGCTCGTCTGCTATTATTCTCCACGCCGGCCTCATTCTCCTCGCTCTCCTACCTGTCCTACTTGTAATACGCGTTGCTCGCCTGCCCTTATGCGCCGCTGTAGCTGCTCTGTACTTCGACGAGATTTGGGACGTTGGACTTTGTATCATAATGTATATATAGATTTTAAATACAATAAGTGATTTTCTGTACGATCGAAGAGCATAGCCAACTGCGTGTAGTAGCATTATAACTAGTAATGAAACTGCTCACAGTGCACACTCGTTGCTCCCGTAAGCTTCCCTAGCTTTCCTAACTTTTCTAGCTTCCCTAGCTCCCGTAAGGTGGTGGTTGCGTCGGTAAGGTTGGTGGTTGTGTCGGTAAGGTTGGTGGTTGCGTCGGTAAGATTGGTGGTGCGTCCGTAGCTTTGCTAGCTTTGCTAGCTTTCCTAGCTTCCGTAAGTGGGTGGTTGCTTCGGTAAGATTCACTATCCTTACCGGAGCTACAGATGCTAGCAAAGCTACCGACGCAGGTCGTTCTTACCGACGTGCAGGGATAATTTCTTAATTTTTTCCTGATGAGGAAGACCAGGAGGCCGCTCCGGCAGGGCATGGTCCTAACCCTGCCACCGAACCCATCGCTGCGGCAACCATGACTGCCGCACTACAGGATGAACAACTCACCCTCCTGGGAGAAATCGTCACCATGATACATCAAATAACCACCCGGGACGCCCGCTGCAATCATGTCGTACACCGGACGCTCGCCCAGCGGATGAACGAGTTCCACGACGTGGACCAACAGCAACTCCAGCAGATGACCAAGACCCTGGGAGCCATCATCACCGAACAACAGCGAATGAACGAACAACTCCAAGCCTGGCAGCAGGCTAGCCGGCCCGTCCGCATCTACCGCACCCCCATCCGCCGCCGGACCCAGACGACCCGACATGACCTCGCCGGAGCTTCGGTCTGGACAGGGGACGTATTGTCACAAACCTGACGCGACAGGCTCCTTGGCACCGCTGCCAGTGCCACTCTCACCCTTGTCACCCTGTGGCTCGTCCTCGTTTCCGCTGCCGCAGCCACAGTCATCCTCTGTGCTTAGGCGCCTCGACTGATCTCCACCATATCCCTCCGGTAGCGATATCCCCAACCACTGGCCGGTCTAGACCTCTCTCCTTTGTTTCTTCTATGTTGCTTGCGCGTCCTTCTCCTGTCTGCTACCTTTGTTGTCTCCCATTGATTGAGCTTGCGCGTCCTTCTCCCATGTTCGTTACGAGTATTGTTTTCCCTTGATTAAGTTGTACGTCAGTCTTCCTATCCTTTACTGTTACTGCTTGCGCGTCCATTCTCCTGTTGCCGCGAGTAGAGTGTTGGCTGCGCGGCGGCCGAGTGCGATCATGTGTTTTCCTTGGGCGCTGCGATCGAGTCATGATGTTAGACGGAGGAACTGTGTCAGTCTTACAGGCAGGCTGTGATTCCACAGAGGGAAGGAAAAGTATAAAGGAAGGGCACAGTAGCTAGTCTGGAGATTCTTCTCCATGCAATCTATTATCTCTCTCCACAGACCTACCTCTCTCTACCCGTGAAGCGGCGCTGCAACCACCACCCCTGATAAGAACAACGAATTCATGCAAGGTGTGTGAGAAGACCGCGACGAGACCATGCCAGGCGTGATGGATACCGCGAGAACAACGAGCCCAGGCAAGACGTGTGAGAAGACCGCGACGAGACCACGCCAGGCATGACGGATGCCGCGAGAACAACGAGCCCACGCAAGGCGTGTGAGAACACCATGACGAGACCACGCCAGGCATGACGTTTACCGCAAGAACAACGAGCCCACACAAGGCATGTGAGAAGACCACGACGAGATCACGCCGGGTGTGATGGATACCGCGAGACTACGAGCGGTACGTGAGTATGCCGGAAGTGTGACTACGAGCGGCGCGTGAGTACGCCAGGAGTGTGACTATGAGCTTGCCCTGAAGAAACCGAGCCTACATTACCTGTCGAGCAGCACGGAGTAGTCAAGGCAGGATCTTGACACTGCCTTACTATACTTGTACTTCTCCTTCTCTTTATCAGGTTTCTGGTTGTATGCTTTCCTTGTCACTTCCTTACTATTGCGTGTCTACCTTGCGTTAGTCTGTTTCGGGGCGAAGGGGGTGAGAGTCGAGTATGATCGTGTGTTTCTTTGGGCGCGGCGATTGAGTCATGAAGGGGATATTCTGTGTTGTTCTTATGGGCGAGAGTGTCATGTCCACAGTGGAGGAAAAGGTATAAAGGAAGGGGCGCGGTAGCTAGTCTGGGGATTCTTCTCCACACAATCTATTATCTCTCTCCACAGACCTCTCTCTCTACCTCCGTGACCCAGCGCTGCGACTACCACCTGTAAGAACGAGTAAGAGACCAGCGCGAAGCAGGATACCGCCCAGCGAAGCTGAATACCGCAATGATACCACGCCGGGTGTGAAGAGATAAGGGCGAAGCAGGATACCGCCACAGCGAAGCTGAATACCGCAACGATACCATGCTGGGTGTGAAGAGATAAGGGAGAAACAGGATACCACCACAGTGAAGTCGAATACCGCAATGTTACCATGCCAGATGTGAAGAGATAAGGGCGAAGCAGGATACCGCCACAGTGAAGCCGAATACCGTAACGATACCACGCCAGGTGTAAAGAGATAAGGGCGAAGCAGGAGAACACCACAGTGAAGCCGAATACCGCAACGATACACTGCCAGATGCGAAGAGACAAGGGCGAAGCAGGATATCCCCATAGCAAACCGAATACCGCAGTGAGACCACGCTAGGTCACCTGTCGAGCAGCACGGACTAGGGAGACAGGATCTTGACACTAGATTGCCTCTCCAATCGACACCTGACGTAGCAGGGCAATACCCATAGTAGAGTCCCACGAAGAAGACACCGAGGACACCCTCAACCTCCGAGAATTTCAGGAAGTTCCCGACAACCAGCAAGCCCCTAGCACTGTGACACAGGAACCACAGTCGAGATCACAGACACCCAAGTCACCAGAACAACCTACAAGAATGACAGAAGAATCAGGCACTGGGGGAAGCGGACCCCACTTGCTAACCACGGAGATGCTGCAAACTCTCTTAGCAGCACATGACAGACCACCGCAGAACAGTTACCCAAAGCTATAGGACCCCAAACCGTTCGAAGGAGAAAAAGCAAAATTAAAAACATTCCTGGCTCAGTGTGAGCTGAAGTTCAGGCCAGAAGGAAACCGATTCAACGACGATGAGAAAATAACGGGATACGTATCCTCTCTACTCCGAGGGGTGGCATGGAACTGGGTGAAAACCTTTCTCAACCAGGAAGGAGGAATTAGCCTAACATGGGAGGAACTGAAAACCAACATGAAGTATGCTTTCGGCCAAGTAGATGGTGAGGAAATAGCATTCGAGAAATTCCAGAAATTCCAGCAGGGAAATCAAACGGCGGCAACCTACTGGGCAGAATTCCAGCAAATCAAAGCTGACCTCCCATATGCGGATAACGTATGCATTGCATGATTCCGAGACGTATTACACCCCGAAGTAAAAAGACACCTGGTCATGAGCGAAATACCTGCCACAGTCTTAGTAGGCTTGTCAGAATAAAACCGTGTCCGGGGATGAGGAGGCATCCAGACATAACTGAGTCCCCGAGTACCAGCTTGGGGGGGTAGTCTTCCGTCCTTTGTCCTGACAGCCTTCCTGTATGTAGAGAGATCTTGTGCCCGCATAATGCTGTAACACAATCTTCACCTTTTATTGATCCATATATTCCAACAGGTTATGAGCCCGGATTGAACGCTCTGCCAATCCGCTACCCATCGATAATCGCACCTGCCTACCTACCATTTTGCACCTCACTTCTGCGTGTCATCCCTGCACGTTCGTTTTTTAAGTCTCAACTTTTGGAGCCGCATCGCGTCCAATGACATTGCCAAGATGGTATCAACCAGACAACGCTTTACCTTTGCAGTCGCTAGCCTTTACAACACCTGAAACTTCCGCTCGTTTGAGAACGACATGAGATCATTCCCTACTGCTGAGTGCCCTCAAGATTGTTACCCACAACAAAATATTCTGTCACACTCTGACACGATGTACTGCCTAGGGCTGTGACTACAATCAGTGCGACGACCGCGCATCAACGATCTATCTATCGGTTGAACCCATGATTCAAGCCTTCGTCCAAAGTCCTCCTGTGAATGAAATAGATTCTGCAGCTCGCATCTGGGAAATCCTTGGCTAGGAATACGACTCTGACTCTACGATATTCGGTCGCCGAATACATCTCTTGCCTGCTCGCCATTTGCCAAGAATTGGCCGGAACTGATGAAGCGATCTCGGATACCACTGTCATTTGCCACTTTCTTTTGGAGCAGTACCACTACCTTTCAATATTATCGACGGCGTTCCGAACAACAAACATTAGGGGGAGGAGGTATGTATGCGCTTGGTGATGATGGAGTTTCTGTGGCACCCCACACGGGAGTTGACGTGTGTGCTCGGTGATGATGGAGTAGCTGAGGCACCCCACACCGAAGCTGACGCATGCACTCGGGGAGCTGATGTTCGCGCTTGGTGATGCTGGAGCTGCTGCGGAACCCCACACCGGAGCTGCCGTGCACTCTCGAGGGGGCGAAGCTGTGTATACGCCTTGGTGAGGAGGAGCAGCTGCGGCGCCCCACACCAGAGTTGACGTATGTGCTCGGGGAGCTGTGTGCGTGCTTGGTGATGAGGAGCAGCTGCGGCGCCCCACACCGGAGCTGACGCATGCGCTCGGGGAGCTGATGTTCGCGCTTGGTGATGCTGGAGCTGCTGCGGAACCCCATACCGGAGCTGTCGTACACTCTCAAAGATGTGATTGCTGTGTTCACTTGGGAATACAGGAGCTACTGTGGCGTCCCCATACTTGAGCAGTCGCGCATGCCTTATGATGGAGTTGCTATGTACGCTCAATGCTGACAATGGGCAGATTTTCTCATGAATCGGCCTGGGAATCGGCCTGGTATCCAGGGGAAGCTTCTGGTGAAGCACATGGTGGGTGGTTGAATAGGTTTTCTTTCCCTCTCCTTTGTTTCTTTGGTGGATGCACTCTTTCTCCTATGTCCATGGTTTTCCCATGAGGTTTTTTACACAGTTATGAGTTTTAACAAGGCATCCGAGGATACTGGTATTTTTCAATATTTTTCCTCCTGCTGCTGTTTGTTTCTGTACTGGCCATTTCGTTTTCTCCTCCTGTGTTCCTTTGCATCTTCCGTACGAGGGGAAGTGTCAGAATAAGGCAGCGTCCGGAGGTGAGGAGGCGTCCGGATATGACTGAGTCCCCGAGTACCGGCTTGGGGGGGTAGTCTTCCGTCCTTTGTCCTGACAGCCTTCCTGTATGTAGAGAGATCTTGTGCCCACATAATGCTGTAACACAATCTTCACCTTTTATCGATCCATATATTCCAACAAGACTATGCCACCACGGACATCAAAACCGATAGCCACCTATACAACCTCGGAGTCATTAGTCGACAACCCGTAACCAGCCCATAAGCGCACTTCCATGTTCACACAAGAGAACCCCCAATGGTACTCCCAGGGGACCCTGTGGATCTGGACGCCACCTGATGATTCAAGTTCGCCTGGAGAACGCCAGACTGATTTCCTTGACGAAACACGGATGAATGTTACAGCTGTGGAAAGAAAGGATATTTCACGAGGGAATGCCCCTAGCCCAAGAAACTATGGCTCCTATGGAAAAGGCCGTATTGAGCTGCAGTAGCCACCTATGAGAAACAGGAAGAAGAACAAAGCACCCAGAACCTTGAACCATTGGGAAACAACCGCCCTTGGGAATAGACCTTAGCAACGGTTATCTGAGGGAGAAGCCAGTTGCAAAAGAAGAAGAAGAACCGCCCTACCGAATCCGAACAACCCAATACGACCGAGAAGAAAAAGTAAAGATCAAAGTAAGGATCCAGGGAACCAACAGCAAGGAATGTGCCACCATAGCACTGGTGGATAGCGGTACATCCAAAAACTTCATCGATAAAGCCTATGCGGAAGCTAGCGGAATACAAATGCAGGAAAAAGCAACACCTCGATGAGTCTTGACAGTTGACGGAAGTGAGGTCACTGGTGGGCCGGTAACCCATGACACTCAGATCCACTTGACTATGAACTACCACGAAGAAGATATCCGACTACATTGTATTACAATCGGAAACACCCCAATTATCTTAGGACTCCCTTGGCTCAAGCTTCATGATCCAGTAATAGGATGGAAAAACCATATGGTAAGATTCCACTCGGACCACTGCACTGAGAAATGCTTGCCCAGCTTGCCAAGAGCCAACACGGTCCCAGAAGAAAAGGCCACAGAGCAATACTACAGGAAAACACCGGAAAATGAAGGAAACTGGGAAATCAGCGAAACAGACCCCTGGGAAGTATGCCAGACAGTAATCGACAAGATCAAGGAAACCTCTAAGACGAGCGAGAAACCTATCCCAGTTGAATATCACGAATTCCACGAAGTATTCACTGAAAAAGAACCTACGGTATCACCGCCCCACTGAGTACAAGATCACCATATTCCACTCGAGGAAGGAAAGACACCACTGTACGAACCCCTGCGCCCCCTGCACGATGAAAAAATGAAGGCCCTCAAGGAATACCTAGACATTAACAAGAAACAAGGGTGGATCCGAGCATCTACCTCGCCGGCAGGAGCACCAATCCACTTCGTAAAGAAAAAAGATGGAGGCCTGCGCCTATGTGTGGATTACTGGCAGTTAAACGAAATAACAGTGAAAGACCAGACGCCACTCCCACTAATTGGAGAATCACTCGACCAATTGTCCAACGCCACCATCTACACCAAACTCAACATCCGAGACGCATACTACAACCTCCAAATTGCAAAAGGGGACAAATTGAAAACAGCGTTTCGAACTCGCTATGGCCTATACGAATACTATGTCATGCCATTCGGACTCACCAATACGCCTGCATCATTCCAAAGGTGGATGAATGAAATTCTGAGCGATTACCTGGTTATCTTCTGCGTAGCCTACCTGGACGATATCTTGGTGTTTTCCCAAAACGAAGAAAAACACTGGGAACATGTCCAAGCCATACTCATGAGAGTATGAGACACCAGATTAACACTGAAAGTGTCCAAATGCGAATTCCACACAACGGACACAGAGTATCTGGGATATGTCATATCACCAGAGGGACTAAGAATGGATGAAGAGAAAATCAGGACAATCAAGGACTGGAAGGAACCAACGAATGTCAAAGGAATACAGAGATTCTTAGACTTCGCCAACTTCTACCAACAGTTCATCAAAGACTACAGCAGAATCACAATGCCTCTATCCTCCCTGACCAGGAAGGAAAAGATATGGGAATGGGGCGACAAACAACAGGAGGCATTTAAGACACTCAAAGAGGCAATGATCACAGAACCAATACTGCAACACTTCGACCCGGAACGACCTATTACCATCAAAACAGACACCTCAGATTATGCCATAGGAGCAATTTGCTCACAGCTCGACGAAAAGGGAATCTTGCATTCTATAGCATACTACTCAAGAAAACTCAAGGACCCAAAGCGCAACAATGATATCCACAACAAAGAGCTACTGGCGATCGTGAACACACTCCACAAATAGGATACCTATTGCAAGACAACGGGACCCAAAATCACGATTCTCACAGACCACAAGAACCTCGAATATTGGAAAACAAAGAAGGACCTCAACCTATGGCAAGCCCGGTGGGGTGAGCGATTAGCCAACTACAACTTCACAATCAGATATCGACCCGGGAAACTAGCTGGCAAACCAGACATCCTCTCTAGAGAGTCAGGAGACTCTCCCTGGAAAGGGGATATTAAGTATCGCCAGAACCGCAGCCAAATCCTTTTACCGGAAGAAGCATTCGAAGCACTCCAGGTCAATACAATGGAAACCATCAACCTCGAAATAGACAAGGAACTCCTGAATGAAATCCGGACACTAAGTGCTACAGATGAAGAAATTCAAGAAACCCGGAGGAAAAAGGCAAGTGGGACCACCCGCGACGGGATGATTGTGCTAGGACTATGCGAAGAAAACAAGGGGCTCTTAACGTACGATGGCCTCATATAGATCCCTGACAACAACAGACTACGACTCCACATATTAAGAAACCACCACAACGTGTGAGTCGGGGGACACCCGGGCCGAGCAAGAACCCTGGAACTCATCAGCCAAAATTTCTACTGGCCAGGGCAATGAAAGTATGTACACAGATATGTCGACCACTGTGACACCTGCCAGCGAATCAAACCAATCCGACATGCGCCGTTCGGATTGCTCAGACTGCTAGAGCTGCCGCATCAACCTTGGAACGTGATATCAATGGACTTCATCACGACATTCCTCACAAGCAATGGAAAAGACGCGCTATGGGTAATCATAGACTGACTGACAAAAATGGGGCATTTTGTACCATGTCAAGGCACAATGGACCCCAAGGAGCTAGCCGACCAGTTTCTCCAACAGATAATCAGATCGCATGGACTACCAAGCAGTATCGTATCAGACAGAGGGTCCCTGTTTACCTTAGATTTCTGGAAACGAGTAACGAAAGCACTCGGGATATCACGGAACCTCAGCACAGCTTTCCACTGACAAACAGACGGACAAACGGAAAGAGCAAATGCCACTCTTAAGCAATATCTCCGGGCATACTGCAACTATCAGCAGGACGACTGGGAGAAGCTATTGCCAATTGCCGGATTCTGCTACAACAACACCCAAACCGGAACCACAAAAATAACCCCCTTTTTCACCAACTATGGATACCATCCTTGATTCATGCTGGATATCGGCATTCATAACGATGAAACTCTGGAAGTATTGGAATATGTTGAGGTATTGAAGAAGCTGCACGAAGACCTCCGAGTGGAAATTAAAGAAGCTCAAATGGCTCAAGCGGAGCAAGCCAACAAGACAAGACACCCAGATCCAGTACTGAACCCAGAAGACAAGGTCTGACTCAGAAGAAAGAACATCCGAACCACCCGACCCTTGAACAAGCTGGACTACAAGCAGATACGCCCGTACACCATCCTTGAAAGAATTGGGTCCCGAGCATATAAACTAGACCTACTGGCCACTGTCAACAATTACCCAGTCTTCCACATCAGCCTCCTCGAACCCACATCCAGTATAGAACCCATCCCCGGACACAACCAGACACCACCCCCTCCTGTTATCATCCAAGAACAGCAAGAGTGGGAAGTAGAAGAAATCCTCGATTCCTGACGCCACAGAACCCAAATCCAGTATCGAGTCAAATGGACCGGCTTCCATGACTCCGACCATACCTAGTATCCAGCCTGAAACTTTGAAAACTCACCAGACGTCGTCCCATGCAAATCACTCTAACCAACGATGTCCTCTCCTTTCTGCAAACTGCAGCTCTCGAGTGAATCCAAGAACAAGTGATCTTCCATCAAAACCTGAGAGAATGGGCTAATGGCCAACAAACTACAACCAACCAACTGATGTTGGAGCAACAACACCTACGAACTGAGGTCGACTCAATCCAGACCGCCCTGCGTCAAGATACTGGAATGGGGCAAACCGAGAAAAGGAATGTGCCGAGGTACTTACAGGCAGTGCCCGCAGTCACCCGTAAGATCAGGCTGCCCGCCATCCCCACGGAGGACTCATACCCCAGGAAAGGAAGCCCCGCCCCAGATCGGAAGCTTGGGGAACCGCTACAGAACGAGGGAACCAAGGAAGAGCAGCTTGTGCGAATCATAGCCCAAAAGTTAGTCAGTATGCTGGAAACGCAGACAGCTCAGGCTACCAACAGGTCCGGTACCCAAACAGACCCCCAAGTACCCCGTGTGGCACGACTAAAATTGGACAATCTGACGAAGTTTGACCGAAAGCCAAAACCTCCTTTCCACACCTGGTGGGATCCTGTCAGAATAAGAAGGCATCCGGAGATGAGGAGGTGTCCAGAGATGAGGAGGCGTCCAGAGATGAGGAGGTGTCCGGACATGACTGAGTCCCCGAGCACCGGCTCGGGGGGACAGTCTTCCATCCTTTGTCCTGACGGCCTTCCTGTATATAGAGAGATCTTGTGCCCGCATAATACTGTAACACAATCTTCACGTTTATCGATCCATATATTCCAACAGGTTATGAGCCCGGATTGAATGCTCTGCCAATCCGCTACCCATCGATAATTGCTCCCGCTGTACCTACCACTTTGAGCCTCGCTTCTGCATCTCATCCCTGCACTCTAGTTTTTTTTAAGCCTGAACAAACATAGCGTCAACATCATGACCGACTCCACCACGTACACCTGCAAGCATGGCTCGACACCCATCCTCAGCGCGAGAAACTACCACTCATGGAAGAACAACATTACGAACCTCCTCGCAATGGACGACTCCCT
>Ga0307508_10006253_pt1 | contig 11219 bp, 13 predicted proteins | sample 9_EM_MG_FD_203089 | JGI IMG/M metagenome (GOLD analysis project Ga0307508, IMG submission 203089) | Populus trichocarpa ectomycorrhiza microbial communities from riparian zone in the Pacific Northwest, United States - 9_EM | ecosystem: Host-associated > Plants > Roots > Unclassified | place...
TGGTAGTAGTGGTGGTGGGGGTGGAGGGGCGGGTGGGATGGGGAGTAGAGGCGATTAGTGGGGATTCTTTAGAATTTTTTTTTTTTGAGACTTACCGAACCTTCCTCAATGCATTCTCCTCGGTCGCACGAACTTTTATGGCGATCTGGTATGTGGTTGTTGAGGTATCGTGAATTTGCGTGGTGGGGTGCGACGCCGACGGGGTGTCCGGTTAATGGGTAGTAGCCGGGTAACCCCTACAGTACGTTAACAAGTGCTTTGGTGCTTACTCATCACTCTCCATCGGTCCATGGACCGTATTGAGGTATATTTATGCATACCAGTTTCCGCCAAGACTAGCCCCGTCTCGAGTCATATCTGCATAGATAGATATCATGTATCTATCTATGCATGCATATAGGGTCTCGGCAGAATTCCGCGGGGCCCTAGCGCCGCGATCTTCGCTCGCAGGAAAGATCGCTCTAACTGCTCCCGGGAAAGCCCCCGGTCGAGCACCCATCGACCCGTGTTTAGTTGTTCGATTAGTGAGATAGGGCGCATGCGATCAATGATTAAACAACAGAAAACAACAACAAAAAAACCCTCATCCGGCTGTGCCAGCCCGCTGTCATTGTCTCGTCGCCCCACTTCGACCGGCCCCCGCCGCCCCGGTAGTGTTTTGGCCGTGTGCAGCCTCGTTCTCACGCTCTCGTACATAGCCCTAACCACTCTCCGGAACGGCGTTTCCACGTGCGCCAGTCGAGCTCGCCTTCATGAAGACAAAGATACGGCCGGGCAGACACATCTGCCCATCTATCTACCCGGGCTCGGTCCTCGCCCAGACAGTCCTACACCGCCTGCCTGCCGTCGCCATCCGCTCCTGCTACACAATCCGTGCCCGGCCGTGATTGGCTCTTCCTCTCCCACCGCTGTTGCTTCGATTCCGCTCAGCCTACCCGCATCGATCCGCCCCATCTCGATAGCTGACCTCGCTCTGGGGATCCAACCCGCACCCTTCGGATGTGTGCTCCGTCGCCCTGACCTCCTTGCTCTTGCCCACCACCCCCCTGTCCGCCACCCCGCCACCATCCCTCCCTGTGCGAATCAAGGCGGCCATCCTAGTGTCTGCGTGGTGAGTCGTGCGTCGTGCGGGTTTGTCCATGCCTAAGCCACCGGACAATTGTATTCTGCATTGTTGCCGCAAAATCCCATCTGTACCTTTCATCGTTAAACCTCTTTACCTACCCTCCATCCCCCCCCACTCCTCTCTGTCGGCTTTGAATCTCCCAGCTTGCTCCTTGCGTCCGCCTTCGTGCTCGTGCTCTTGGATACATACCATTTATCCACCTCTCTCCTCCCTACTCAGACTTCTGCTCGGCGTGGATAGTCAACCCGTGCCTTGCTCGCCACAAATTTCCCTCAGATGCATTCTGCTGGCTCCTCCGCCGTGAACGCTGCCGCCGACGCCGCGGGAACCGCAGTATCGGCATCCAAAGAGAGGGGAAAGCCCAACAAGAAGGCGAGGCTCGATGCTGCCGTTATCAACGTATGCTCGAGTGCCGCGGAATCTACGTGCTACGTGCGTCGGGGAGGGAAAAACTGACGTGGGCTCTGTGTTACCTACTCTCCAGATATACGGAAACCAGATGGTCTCCAAACGGAGTGTCGAAAGGCTGTATTCGCGGGAGAACGAACACCGATTTCTCCGACACTTTGTCAGGAAACCTCAGCCTCGGTCGCCAACCGGCAAGTGCACCACCAGTCCAGCGGATATCCAGCTCTGAATGGACGTAAAGGCTTACGGTTGTTTTGTGGGTAGTTAACCGCGGCTATTGGCTACGGGTGCAGGCGGTTGAGTATGTAGTGGATTCGTTTCTCGGCGAAGAGCTACCGCCCATACCCGTGCCGAAGAAGAAGGTCGTGGTCAACCTGGGCTGCGGATAGTCAGTCCTCCTTCCGTGTGCCGTTGCAGTGCAACAGGTGAACTGCGGCCTCGGCCTCTGACGTTGTGCAGTGATCCGCTACCTTTCCGGTGCATATCGAAGGATAAAGCGAACGCGGAGGTCTTGTATGTTGATATCGACTATCCGGCCTTGATCACCGACAAGGTCGCTATCATAGCCCAGACACCCGAGCTGCAGGGTTTCCTCTCGGAACAACAGCATTATCCGACTCCCGTGGACCATGTGCACTACAGGAGCAGACAGTATCTGGCACTGGGATGCGATCTGCGCGATCTCGACACTCTCCGGAGACTCTTCCAAGTCCACGGGTTGATCGATACAGCGATCTTCTTCACGGCGGAGGTCTCCCTCACGTTCATGGCCCGCGAGTCCGTCGACGCACTCATTCAGTGGGCTGCCACCCTACCCGACGGTAATTCGGAAGACCCCCAGCTTTCTGCTCTCGACTAACATACCATCTTCCCAGCGCGTTTCTCCGTCCTGGAGCAGATCATTCCATCGGGGCCGCACCACCCATTTGCACGGACCATGCTTAGACATTTTGAATCTCTTCAGACTCCGCTGAACTCGGTGATCGCTTACCCACGATTATCCGACCAGATCCGGCGCTATTCCACCCGGGGGTGGAATTCGGTCGATGTCTGCGACCTTCTTGCATTTTGGAGCAATCGCATCCAGCGCTCCGAATGGGAACGCATCGAATCGGTGGAAGACGGATTTGACGAGTGGGAAGAGCTGTATTGCTTTGCTCAGCATTATTTCATACTGTATGCCCACAACGGCAGCAATCCCCACACTCCCTTCCATGGTCCAGGACATCACTGGAATGGCGGCGGAGAGTACCGGCGGTACCCTCTGGGAAATCGCGGAATGGACGACAATAAAGGCCCCGACAGCCATCCCACAGGATTCACTGCGGAGTTTACGGCTGCTCGCTGTCTGAAGCGAAGGTTTGGAGCGGCGGCAGCGGTTGGTCCCGACAGTTTGGTCTTCCAAGGCGGGCAAGGGCCGACCGCCAGACTAGGAACATCGCTTTGCATCACCCATTCCGACGACGATATCAGACTACACGGAAAGGGTCCCAGCGCCAGAATGTGCCACACGATGACGGCTTTGCCCAACGGCAAAGTATTATTGGTCGGCGGACGAACTTCGCCAGACAAACCCATGAAGGACGCATGGTTGTTCAGCACTGGGAACTGGACGCAAGTGGATGACATCCCCGTAGCTAGATACAGACATGTCGCCACTGCGGTCGATGGTGATAGGATATTGGTGTATGGAGGACGGGGGGAAGAAAGAAAGGTTCTGGCGGATTGGCTGCTATGGTCCGAAGATCGTGGCTGGAGAACAATACAAGCTGTTGGTTCCGCCCTACCTACACCACGATTTTCTTCCGGCATATGTTGGACGGATCGAAGATATGGCGCCCTTGGCGGTGGTTTGGACGCACGCGGAGAAGTGTTGGACGATATGTGGAGATTGGAACTGCACGAGAGTGCGGACGGGAAAGAGACGATCAAGCCATATTGGAGCATGGTCAACATACTATCCACACGGAACCTCTGGAAGCGGTTCGGGGGTCAGATGCTGTACACCGGTCACGGCCGCATACTCTACGTGGGGGGTATAAGCGGCTGCGGATTGATGCGAAGAGAAAACGAGATATTGGAGGTTGACTGCAACCGGGTCACGGTCTCCGCAGTGTATGTGCCTTTTTTGAGAGATGCCTCACCATTCCTCATAGGCCATTCTGTTGTTTGCCTCCGGGAACGGGTGGTTATATGTGGCGGAGGTGGTTCATGCTTTAAGTTCGGTACCTGCACCAACGACGGAATATGGACCCTGTCGGACAGCGAGAAATACGATACATGGAAGTTCCTCGAAGAAGGCAGGGGCTTGGACATTCCACAAGACGCCGACACACCAATGCCCGACACATTGGTGATGCCCTTGGAGGGCGATGGGCCACCGCCTCGGATGGTCAATGTCCAGAGGACCAAGATCGAATCGGACGAGGACTTTAAGAGGGTTGTGGCATCAGGGGAGCCCAGCATTCTCGAGGGTGTCGGAATCGGCCCCTGCGTCAGTTCTTGGTCGCCAGACTACCTTAAGGCTGCGGTGGGGGTGAACCGCAAAGTCATGGTTCATATGGCCGAGACATCTGTTTCGTTCCAGCCTAAAAACTTCAAGTACGAGAAGGCTCTTTTTGGGGAGTTCATCGACACCGCATTCACTCCTATTCTCCACGCGCGCTTGTATCTCCGCTCCTTGTCCACCGACAATCCGACCTCTGCATCAGCGAGTTTCGTTGAGGACTTTCCGGAACTCGCACCAGATTTCGTCCTTCCATCATCCCTCGCCCTGGTCTCGGAACGCCATTTCAGTTCAGCCCTCCGCATCTCCAGCGCGGATGTTGGTATGTGGTTGCACTACGATGCCATGGCCAATATACTGTGCCACGTATCGGGCCGGAAGTCTTTTAGGCTCTACCCACCAGACGACGTGAAAAGGCTATCCTTCCCCCACGGTTCCACCGTGTCTTCTATCTCGGACATCTTCGCGCACAAATCACCACATGGAACCACACAGTATGATGTCGAACTGAACCCCGGAGATGTCCTTTTTATTCCGCCGTTCTGGATACATGCTGCGAAGCCATCGACACCCTGTATCAGCGTCGACATCTTTTTTAAGAATTTTGATGGCGTGTCGTACACGCATGCCAGAGATGTGTATTCTAACAGGGACGTCACAGTCTACGAGAAGGGGAGAAAGAAGATACATGGAATCGTCAGCGATTTCAAGGATCTGCCAAAAGATATGCGAAAGTTTTATCTGAGCAGATTGGTGGAGGAGCTGAAAGACTGTGATATTTAGGAGGTGATTCAAGATGGAGTAGCGAAATTCGTTTAACTGGAGTATATAAAAGTTCTTTCTATTTTTCTCCCCGGTGCGCATTATGCTACACGATAGGCCTTCCCCTCTCACTCCAGCTGTGCATCGTGACCCCAATTCTTGAGGGATTTGTAACTCTTGCTTCCCGTGTCTTGCTTTGCGGTCTCCTCTTGGGCAAGGTGACGCTTGCTGCCGTCGCATTACACTCTATTGTTCAGCGGGGGAGTCTACTCGAAACAGGCACAGAGGAAGGGAACCAACCAATAGGACACCACCTTTCGCATGTGCTGAATGTCATCATCATCGTACTTTGCCGGATCTTTGGTTGGATTCCTGTTCAAGATGTCGACGATGTGTCGGCCACTGCAGTTGGCCCATAGTTAGCGGCATTAGTAAATGGGGGCGGGAGGCCCCGCTTCGCTTGCCTTTCGTGACCGACGGACTCCCCGGCGGCATCGCCGTCCTTGTGCCAGCCCGCGCCCTTCGAGGCCGAAGTCTGCAGCCAGCCGTCCAGATCTGCTGGGCTCATGTTCACCAACTCGTTGAACTCCCTTCCGTCGGGTCAGATCGGGGGTGGGTTACTGGTAGTAAAGTGGAGTGGTAGACGTACGAAATTACGGTGGCTTTGTCTTTGACCATTCTGACGAGCGAGCTGTGGATGTGCACCTTTGGGCTTGTGGTGAAGAGCCGGCGGAGCATGGGAGACTGGGTAGCTGGAGAGGGAGTTTTTTTGGCAACACATACACGGTTATATGGCGCACTGTGGAATGTCGGACGTCATCCTGCGGTAATACATACGCTTGGCACTTTCTACAGACTCCCAGCGATGGGGGCCATGGCTGGAGCCCGGTCGGTGTGGCGTACGCCTGCTTTGCGAACCGATGCATGGACGCTGAAACCGGTGATCTCATCGATTCTATATTCGTCGATCGTTGAGTGCTGGGCTGTGACTCACGTCTCGCCTGCTGATGACCGAACAGTGGGTTCATGGGGTAGATGCATCATGTGTTCACGTGCTTGCGTAGCGTCTACCGCCCAGGAAGATGAATGCGGTGCTAAACCCTGCAGAATGACAACGCATCTACTGCAGCTCCCCCACTCTCTCCACAGTCAAAAAGTCAGTTGAAGCCAAACCATGGCCGCCGTCGAACCACAGCGCCGCTACCACCACCACCACCACCACCACCAACCATAGCGATACCCAACCATTTGCTCCTCCGACCACCACCAACCAACCAACCAACCAACCAGCCAACCAACCAACCAACCAACCAACCAACCACCACCACTACCACCACAGCAATGACAGACCAAATCCAACGCGTCCTCTTCGTCGCCCCAAAGGTCCACATCTACGCGGTGCCGCCGCTGGCGTCGAATCAGGGCTACAAGGCGGCGCAGTGGAACGTCGACAACGAGCGCGCCCGCATCTTTACCGCGCGGATACGGATAATGGAGACGGCCACTGTCGCCGGCGACGATGGCAACGAGGTGGAGACGGTGCGGACCGACATCCGTCTCGAGGATCCCAAGACGGGGGATCTATTCGCGAATTGTCCCTATGAGGTTCGAGCTCAATCGCTGGAGCGGGAGAGAGAAAGAGAGTCTGACCAAACGTGGCATGGCGCGCAGGGCTCGTTCTGCGTCGAGCAAGTCGTCGATTCCTCGAGATTCTTCGCCGTGAGAGTTGTCGACGGCCCGCGAAAGGCGATCCTCGGCATCGGATTCGAAGACCGCAGCGATGCGTTCGACTTTGGCGTTGCGCTGCAGGAAATCCGGCGACACATGGCGGCGGCGGCGGCGGCGGCGGCGGTGGCGAGCAATGGCAAGGGCCCCAATGGCGGCGGCTCGGACAACGACGCGGCGCAGAAGCCGCTGGAGAAGAAGGACTACAGCCTCAAGGAGGGCGAGACCATCAGTATCACTATCGGGGTACTCTTCTACTTTTCCCCTCTGAGGTGTGGTTGGAGGAGGATGGCTACTGACTGCAGTCGAATAGAACAAGGGCCGTCGTAGAGCCCCCTCCGCGAACAGTACCAGCAAACAGGGATTGCCGCTACCATTCTTACCCCCGCCGCCCAGCGCGAAAGACATCAAGCGGCGACAGAGCAAGAGCGCGAGCGAGGAGCCGCCGACATCAATGGGCTTCGACGACGATGCGTTTGGCGATTTTGTGTAGGAGAGAGAGCATGTAGGTATTGGTTATTGTGTTTTTGGTTCCTTTCCTGCATATAAACAAACGTCTCATTCGCCTACTCTCTCTTTGTCGTCAAATGCGGTAACAGTGTGGTTTTTTCTCTCTTCCATTTTTGCTTGCCCCACACCATGGGGACTGGTTCTCTAACATGGAGAAACGGGAAACAGGAATTGGGTGGGTTGGTTTCTTTCTTCTTTTTTTCTTGAGGATTTCGGGGGGGGGGGGCGGTTATGCGTTTATGCTTTTGGTCATGATGGTACGGCTCTTTTTTTTTTTCTCTCTTCCTTTTCCTTGACAGGTTTTCGATTTATTTATTCCACATGACTAGTTACTTATGTAGCTACCTACCAGCGGATTCATCGGAATCAGTCGAGCTCCAAATGAGGACTTGACGGTTTCGCGCAGGTTATCGGATTTCCCTGGTCACGATGATGGAGAAGTGACCCGCACGCCCGTTCTGCTGCGGCCAGCATCAGGCCTCCCACTGCATACCAGCCCTATCTCTGTGGTGCGAGTATCCGAATCATCGCCGGACGCCGTGTGGACCACCTTCAGAGCCGTGGTTCGCTTTGCATCGTCCTTGTAAGTCATTTGGCACTTATTCAAGCCTGCCATGAACGCCATTTGCGAAGGAGATGAAAGGGAGCGCAAGCTATCGGTGTTTGCCCGTCGACTGGTCAGTACCGAGTGGTCGCACTTCACTGAATGGATGCTTACTTACCGGAGTGATCGGACATGAAGCAGTGCCTGCGACGGATCGCAAGCCGAACTCGTCCCCGTGCGGGGAGACAAGCCTTCCATCTAATGGCGAGCTGTAGCGACAACGAACCTGCCAAGGCCCGCTTGTAGAAAACCCACACTAGACTAACCGTGTAGCATTCCGGGTGGGGAAGGACGACACGATCCACACGGATGGAATATCGTGACTGCCTCCGCCTCTCGCACGTGGGCGTTGGATAGTGCCTTGGGCGTCCGGATCTGTACAAAGGTTTCACCTGCGTGAGGGCATTGTATATAATAACCGCCGAGCACTCACCAAGGGTGTAAATTACCCTTGCTTTGCCGCTGCTCCTCCGCCTCTCCACCCCTTCCTCCACCGTTCTCCCGTCCTAGATGGGAGCTCCGTCCGCGGCGTCGTGGATCCTCTCGTTCATTCTACCCAGCACCCGGTGGCTATTTTCTTCTTCTCTCTTCCTCTGCGGATCTGCGGAGCCAGAACGGCGCTCTGCACATCATCCATCGCCAGAGAAGGAGCTCGCACGCACACAAAACAAGCTTCTTCCGCCCCGCCCTCTCCTCCTTACTCCGCCACGAATGGGCGGGGCAACTACATACATAGCACTCCAGCTGGGGAGCTCCCGGTCGCTGCATAATGCGTCACTCGTCTCCGCGTTAAGCCCAAAGAAGAAAAAGAAAGAGTCATGTGCTCACTCAGAGCTGCTGCTGTGCGACGCTGCGATCGAAGCACATGTTTGTGGCGACGACACCGATTGGACGGATCTGTCCCGACTCTCGGAGCGTGCGCTCGCCACAGCCCGATCCGACGAATAAACTGCGACAAAGCCGCATTCCACCTAGCGCCAGCGATCTGGATCGGATCCAAATGGGGCGCGGATGGTGTCGTGCCGGGCATTGCCTTTTCGGGAGCGGAGAGAGTAAGGGTCGATATTTGAAACCCTTCTGGAAGCGACCGATGGCGTCCGTCCGATCTTTTATTTTCCTTCGAAGCACATTGCAAAGTATAGTATCTGTAGTACAGCACACGCACAGAGGGCAGCCAAAAGGACGCGGACGCGAACGGAGCTCCACCCGTCGACAATCCCGCGGGTGCTTGACCTCTGGTCGCCCTCGGAAGGTATGTACTCGATCCGGGTATGCTGCGAGGGGACAATTGCTAACTCTGCCCGGTTATCGAGCCCGCACAGGGAAGGTTGTCTGTGCTCGCGCCAGGAATGGAGCCACCGGTTTCGCCCTCGATGTCCGTATCCGGGCACCGACTGACCGCCCTCCGGAGACCTGTATATGTATAGTCCATCCGTCCCCTGCCAAGTTCCGCTTATATCAGCCAAGAGGTCGGAATTCCGGGCGGCCCAAGGACCGGAGCCAAGATAGGTCGTAGGTATGCCGTCTATCTATCTATCTATCTCTCCATTTATGTGGCTGGCATGCGCTGCTGTCAGGTGCCAACTGTCCCTCTCAACTCACCCCTCTCACCCATCTCACCCATCTCACCCCTGGCTACCTTTTACCACCACGATGTCGCCACGCAAACTCAGAATCGCGATCATCGAAGCGGACGTTCCCATGCCCGGCACCGCGGCACGACAGGGCAGCTACGGGGGCGTATTCGCCGCGTTCCTCGACAGCGCCATGTCCTCACTGGGGGAGCCGTCGGCGCAGCTCTCTCTGACGAAGCACGCGGTCTCAGCGGGAGCCCCGCTTCCCGCGCCATCGCTCGTGGCCATCCTCGACGGTGTCCTGATTACGGGCTCGCGCGCGAACGCTTTTGACGACACCCCCTGGATCGTCGAGCTCGTCGGCTTCGTCCGCGGGCTGCTCCACGAGGGACGAGTCAAGGTCGTCGGCGTGTGCTTCGGCCACCAGATCATCGCCCGCGCTCTTGGCGCGAAGGTCGCTAAGAACGCCCACGGGTGGGAGACTAGCGTTATGGACGTCGTTACGACCCGGGTCGGAAGGGAGATCTTTGGCCGGGACGTCCTGGTGCGTCGCCTTCTTCCCTATCCCTCCTCCTCCTCCTCCTCCTCCTCCTCCTCCTCCTGTCCCCCCTCCCTTTCCGCCCCATTTCCGCCCCACCCCGATAAGCCCCAGACTGACGTGATTGAAAAAATTGAAAAACAAAAACAGTCGATCAACCAGATGCATCGCGACGTCGTGACGGCGCTCCCCCGCGGCGCCGCGAACCTGGGTACGTCCGCGCGCTGCGCGATCCAGGGCTTGTTCGACGAGGCGGAGGGACGCTACCTCAGCATCCAGGGCCATCCCGAGTTCACGCCCGAGATCGTGGGCGAGATCCTGACGGTCCGCCGCGACGCCGGCATCTTGTCTGCGGACGAGTGGGCAGACTCCATGGCGCGCCTCAACACCGTGCACCACGGCACCGAGGTCGCCGTCCAATTCCTCCTGTTCTGGATGGGCGGGCTGGAGCGGCTGGTCAAGGGCCGCCAGTGGACGAACGGAACGATCGGCGTCAACGGAGCCAACGGCATCGAGGTCAAGGCGCAGACGGCGGCCGCCGCTGCTGCCGCTGCCGCTGCTGCCGCCACTGCCGCGGGAGAGAGGTGTCTGCATAGATCTCTGTTGCTTTAGGCGGGGAGGCAGAATGTAGACGGACGTTGGGTTGCTGCAATACATACAGGATAGTCTTAGAACACACAGGGAAACCTGCAATCTTACTTTTAATTCGCCATTGCCATTGCCATTTCGTCCGCGACACCAACCAGCGGCTACCTACACCAAAAGCAGCAACAAGTAGCAGGCTGCATCTCCCCCCCTCCCTCCCGATCCCACCCCCACCCGGGAGCACATACATACAGTAGTCTCGCTTGACCCTTCGCCAAGTCCGTCATCACTCATCACTACGCTAGCGCTCTTTAATAATAAATTTCTTTCACGCGGGGTCTCCCTAATCTCTTACTCGGGAAAAATCAATTAGTACCCGGAACCTCTCCGACGATTGTGCCTAAGCCTGCTCGGCACAAATGTGTGGTGTCCGGGGTTCTGTAATGATTTTCCGATGGCTCGGAAGTTGCGTTGATTTGAAAGTTGGTGTCGGGTGTGTGGAAAATTTTGTATGTACGTAATAAGGGGGGGTAATTTTCCTTCCAGACTCCCAGCGGCAACAATTAGAGTGAATATTATTTTTCCCGGCACGTGATTGGCTAATTTCAAACCATCACTCTACCAGCTGGGAGTCATTGAGACTATACATACAGCACACATCAAATTGTAATAAAGGATTGTACATAGCAATCAACACCACGGCCCCATCCCGTCCCAGTTTATGGGGTCCGACAACTTTCATCCACAGCCGCTTGCTTTCGCAAATAAAAGAAAAAGAAAACCCGAGCCCCCTAATGAAAAAAAAATTATAAGAAAAAAAAAAAGAGGAAGAACGAGAACGAAAATAACCGCGCAAAAATCTAACTTTGGGGGGGCGGGCC
>Ga0307508_10006255_pt1 | contig 11219 bp, 11 predicted proteins | sample 9_EM_MG_FD_203089 | JGI IMG/M metagenome (GOLD analysis project Ga0307508, IMG submission 203089) | Populus trichocarpa ectomycorrhiza microbial communities from riparian zone in the Pacific Northwest, United States - 9_EM | ecosystem: Host-associated > Plants > Roots > Unclassified | place...
TTGCGAAGAGGAATGACAGAGGAGCATTTGACAGTTATACCTCTATAAGTGTTTCGAGAAAATCCAGGCGTTTTGAAAGGGAGTATTCCGACCTAAAGCATGAAGACACGCATTCCCGCCACTAGCAGTTAATACAAGGCTATAAAGCTCGTTCACTACTTACCTGGACGTCTCTACTTGTAAGTTATGGCTAGTGGGGCCCAGGTTGACAACCCTGTCGTCTGTCATGTGCTCACAGCCGTCACCATAGCCCTCGACAACAGCGAGCGCCAGAATTGCGCACTGTTCGGCAGCGATACGTGAATAAACGCCTCACCTGACATGGAGGCAAATATTACGTTCTCGGCCTTGAAAGTGGATTCCTTTGGTGGATAAAGGATTAAGCGACCACCAGACAACTTCCTGCCAACCTAATCGTTCGCATCGCCCTCGAGTTCAATCGTGATCCCTAATGCGAGGAGAGTGAATCGGCCCAGCAGTTGCTAACTTGTAGCGCTTTGCAATGTATTAGAGAATCGTGGATTTGGGCGCTTCATGACCTGCCCCGTTGTCCGTCAAAGGTGCACCCTACCCTGTTTCCCGACTCGTTTGCCCCTCCGTTGGCGGCCAAGGCGGAGGTCGAAGTCTCGGAATCGCCTTTTCACTTCAAGAGGCGAGGTCTGGATACAGCTGGATATCATTTTCGACAATTGATTATGCGATGTCTTGCACATGAAACTGCTCGTAATCGCGGCATTGGTTGAGAAGTGTGAGTATGCGGCTCAGGACGAGCAGTGGTGAAATTTTTGAGTCGCGGCATTTGCGGGATGCAGTCCGCAAGAAGAGTGAGGATAATTGTAATTTCTGCGTCCTCTACGTCGCACTCCAGCGCGTCAATCACAATAAGGGTAGTCTTCCCTCTCTTCATAATGGCCGCAATGGCATCGCAATCAGAGAATCAAGCTGTGCGTATCATTGCATGAATGCCACGCCCTAGGGCATCAGGATCTTGCTCCAATGCACCGTCGATGTAAGATGATACGCAACACTTGGAAGAACCACCCTCGGCGTTTTTCTGTTGTCCTCACACCTCGGGAAGAAACTCGCGCCAAGAGGATTGGATATCGCCATGCGGTTGGCTAGCGTTTCGCAACCGTTGATTCTCCTATACCGGCGATTCCGTAGAGTATATAGATGGTTTTGTCCGATCTTCACTGTTTAACCAGTTCGTTATATCGTCCATAAGCTTGGTGCGAGTGCCCTCGAAGCATGAGGTCCGCTTGGTATCCTCGTACGAGTCGTGCGCGGCGGCAGGATCTATGTTGAGTCTGGAAAGGTTCGGGGGCTGATCTGCGTTATGGGAGGTTGCGGAGGAACAATTTGGACGCCCGCTTTGGCAAGATTTCTCGCGGAGGCGGCGTGGCCCGTTGCAGATGGTACGTGAGCAAGGTCCGCACTATTCGCTGATGGTTGGACAAAATGGGGTGAGGGACTGATGCGAAAAAGGTTTTCATCAGGAGCTGAGACAATGGGCCGTTCTATTTAATCAAATTGTCAACAATCTATTAACTAGGGCTGTCATTGAAGATGACTGACTTAGATGCCCGAATAATGGAGGATAATCGTTAAAGTAGCCTTCAATCAGCTTGAACCGCTGTTCAGATAAACGAACAGCTCCTGAAATCCCTCAATATGCGCTGTTGCCTCGGAGTTGACAATATATCTCGTGATATCGCGGGGGATGGGACCATAATATCGTTGCGTCGCATGAAGGCAGGGCGTTCCTGACAGAGAGCATCCTCGTCGCCATGGGCTCTTGATAAACGGTCATCGGTCCAGACCAAAACTCGGAGAGCGCGAAGGAGAACTTGAGACTCGACGTGTCCGCTCCGGTCTTCCGGGTTCAACGTCCCGATCTTCACTCATCCAGATACGGTTTAGTGTCCCTTGCAATTTCCCGTGCTATTGCGGGGTAGAGAAGTGTATGCGGCGTGTTACGAGCCAGAAATAAAGGATATAGGTCGCCGGGGGCAAAAGGGTGGGCAGATCGAAGGCCGGGCTGATCTGCGTGGATGTGACCCTTGTGCGCGAGGAGCAAACCCGGAGAATCCGGTCACGTGACAAGGAGAGCTCGCACGACACGACCCAAGATGTCGCTCTATTCTTCCGCTCAAAAGGCCAAACGACGCGCCGCAGCTAACCATTCGCGACCTGAGCTCAGTGACGAGCAAAAGCAAGAAATTAAAGAAGCGTTTGAGCTGTTCGACACGGATAAGGATGGCGCGGTGGACTATCACGAGCTGAAAGTTGCCATGCGCGCTCTTGGTTTTGATCTGAAGAAGCCAGAGGTGCTCAAGATCCTGCGTGATCATGATAAGTCTGGTCATAGACTACTAGAATTCGATGATTTTGCGAAAATTAGTGAGTACACATATCTACCGTTTCGAATATCTTCCGCGTCGCGCTTGGGGTCATGCGTGATTTTCAGAGTTGCTGTTAGCTTTGATCCAAAACGCGCGCGCTTGATATGATGCCATCATTTACTGACCTCGGGCCTTATATGCATGTGCAGTGACCGAGAAGATATTAGCACGCGATCCTCTTGAAGAAATACGACGCGCCTTCCAACTCTTTGACGATGACGGGACAGGGAAGATATCAGTGCGTAATCTTAAAAGAGTCGCCAAAGAGCTTGGGGAGCCATTGGATGATGATGAGTTGTGCGTTCCTCCTCCGTGTATTGTGCTCCCTTGCCGCGGATCTGACGAGCCAAATCATCGCCAACACCTTTTGATCATTGCTATAGACAAGCAATGATAGATGAGTTTGACTTGGACCAGGACGGGGAGATAAACGAGGAAGAATTCTTCAATATCATGTCGGATGAGCCATGACAGGAGCATCAGGCGTCGCTTTGGCCATTCACGCTCTTATCCCAACCTCGTGCACCAAACAGTCTCGTCTTGTTTCCTTCATTTGCAGGCTTACTTATTCATTTCTCTACTTTTGACTGACACATAATCCTAATACTGTAATATTTGTTCGTTTGCAGGAAAAAACAGACGATCCGTTTATGCTGGACATTCTGGCCGTTGCTGCTATGACGTGCTTCGTGTTTTGCGTTGTTCTTACACCATGAGAGGAAACAAATCATCGCGACTCTTGTGTTCAGATGGTATTCTACACGACTGGTTCCGATGGGAGTGGCGCCAAAACACACTTCGGTCTATTCAACACACCATACCGCGTACTGTGGCGGATAGACATGTTTGCGATAGTTAAATTTTTGAGATTTCGCAATGCAGTGATAAAATATCTTGGGGGCTGATGAGCCCCTCTCCCCTCGCCCCTCCCCCAGGTCCCCCCCACAATCTGCGGTAGCCCCTTGTGGTTGCCACGGAAAGTACCTCGAGGCAGCATTCGCAAATTGTATTGATGAGCCGCATTCTGTCTGAAGATGGCCCTGTTTTTTTCTGTTTGACAGCCTCAGAGATAATTGCCGAACTAGTTTACGGTTGTGCGAGTCGCGTTACCCCTGCAGGCGGTGGTCAATGAATGAGATATGAGACGGAATAATGATGCATGTATGTATGAGCGTTGCTGTACGTAAGTAGCGAAGAAGAATGCTTTGTCCATTAAAGTCGCGTCAAAAATAAGGGGGGGGGGGGGAGGGGGGCGAAGAAGTTAGGAAGCTAGGAGGGTGCGCAGTACGCAGTACCAGTGTGCACTGGCGCGCGTTCTTTGTTGCATTGTTGTTGTCATCATCGTGCAGTTACAGACAGACCATGCCAGGGTTCGTATCATTTTTGGCCTCACTGGCCATTCATAAAGAAAAACAGGATGAATAAACATTCCATCCCGGCGTGGGGACGAAGGGTATGTTGTCGGAGGCCGACGAGGCAGAATTAACGGGACGAGATCGGCCCACGTTTCAGAAAAACGGGTCAAGACCCATATTGCGGAGGTGCGGCCCCAGGAGGTAACTGAGGACGCGGGGCAGTCGACCTCCGTGTATGGCCCCCATGCGACGAAGTGGACGGCGGCGGGGATGGGGCATTCCCATATCCCGGGGCGGCCGTGGAGGAACGTTTGGAGTTTCTCGAGACTCGGCGAACATTGTGAGAACCTGAATCAGGATTCACGACGCCTGGATCTGTGAGTGTGTATCCGCGAGTCGGGGGGGCAGGAGGTACTTGGGTTGGGGGTTGTGAGGTACCAAGCTGGGCGCTTTGCCTGCGCACGGCTGGCTTGGATGGCCGAGGTAAACCTTGTGCTGGGGGCAAAGGCTCGGCGGCCTCAAAACGGCGTGATGCTGGAGTGGGCTGAGTAGCGTGCACGACGCCAGGTTGCTGGCCGTACGAGACATTTTGCGGTGGCTGACCAGCATAGCTCGTACCGCCTTGTTGCGGGTAGTGAGCGCCACCAGGGCGTAAGCTGGGAGGTGCGGATTCCTGATTCTGACGACTATAGCTGGGGATGATGGGTTCTGTATCATCATACGGAGAGCTACCGGATACTGGTGCAGCACCGCCTAATCCGTCTGACGAGTCCGACGGGGACGAGCCTCTGAGGGAAGTGTCGCCTTGAAGCAATGCACGTGGTGCCCCTAGGCTGTCTTGTTGCGGAAGTGGAGGTATCATGGGTTGTTGCGAATTTCGAGACGCTGACGCATTATCATGGTACGTCTCTGCAGTTGATCCGAGGGAATATCGATGCTCAACACTACGAAAGATGGAAGTCAGCTCAATTTGCGTCATTGCATATCATCAAATTCTCACCGTTTAGACGAACTGTTGCGAAGCATCACGTCATAGCCCGAGTCGCGCGACGCCATTCCGCCCTTCCATCTCCGCTCACGCTCAAATTCTGCCCACCGCTTCATGACGATATGAGTCGAGTCAAATTCGCCCCGTTTTTCGCCATGTCCATCGTCGTCGTCTCCAAGAGCTTTTCGAGTTTGGCCCCATGAGAAGTCATCGAAATGCCAGTACGCGTACACCGGAAGGGCAAAGTTCCAAATAGGTAGGGAGAAGAGGTACACCAACATCCATCCGATATAGGCAATCTTACGGGAAGTGATGACAATGAGGAGACCGGGAAGACCAAGGATAATGGCGAGAAGGATCAGGGAGATTGTAGTGTTTGGGCCTCCGGGAATGATAGTTTGAATGATGAGGTACATGGTAAAGCTGATGGCGGCAGGCAGCACGAGGGTCCCGATCAATTCCATACCGACGATAAACTGCATGGAGAAACAGAACGTCCCGCAGAGGTCGCGTACGAGAAGTAATTCGGCCAAGTTGTGAACAGTCGAATTAATCCATCGACGCCGCTGCGATAAAAGCACCGAGAACGTATCGGGAACCACGGTCTTGCAAACAGCCTGGGGGCAGAAGATCATTTTACGCTTGGGGAAAGTCTTTAACATGAGCGTGGTGAGATATCGATCTTCTCCAAGTAAGAGCAGGTTCTTCTTGTGCAGCGTGTCCACAATGTTCTCAGAGTAGTGCTCGACAACATCCGGGTTAGCCAAGATTGGAACCCAATACCCCCCTGACCCCTTTGGAGCCTTGATGCGGTACATGCTGAAACATCCAGGAAGACAAGTCACACCACCAAACATGGATTCGAATGCCTTCGTCAGATGGTGCGAGATGTAGTACTCGAAGACTGGAAATCAGGAACGTTTTAGGCGAGAATTCCGGGAAATAAATAAACAACGTACCTTGTATCATGGTGACCCAAGTCTCCGACTTGTTGGCAATCTTAGTCTCGCCGCAAAGTCCCATTATCTCCTCATCATGCACCATGCATGCCGTCATACGGGTCAACGAATCAGGGAAGACTTTCGTGTCTGCATCAACACAAAGCACAACCTCGTAGCGATCTGGGCTGATCCCAGTGCAACGCCATATCGAGTTGAAAAATTCGTACTCCATAGTCGTCATTCGCTCGTCAAACATGACTTTCTGCAAAAACGACATTAGCACCATCTGCGAATCGCGCTTGCCACGATTTCCCGGCTTGGGATCGTTCAATTCGAGTGGGTTGCCAGTCTTGGCCACAAGCAGCACTGGCACACGTTGTTGCTTCGATGGCTCGACCGTGTTGTCGTCGTAATCGTAGAAGCCCGCGTACACTTTAGCCATATTGTGGCGCTTGTGGCCATCGGCAATGGAAACATACGAGTGCGCATCCACTTCGTCGATGGGTACCACTAGTTCCTTCATCATGCTTAACACGATCTCGGGAGTCGTAAGGCTGTTGCCTTGACCCTTGACCATACCATCAGCAATGACCATGATCAACTTGTGCGAATTGGGATAATCAGTGGTCGCGAGCGAGTCGAGTGTCGTCCTCAGACCCTCAAGTGATTCAGAGTACGCCGTAACAAGGCAGATGGCATGCAACAGGGGGAAATTGAACGGCTCAAAATCGGGGGGAGGTTGCGGGATGACGTTATGCAGTGGGAATGGGCATATCGAGCCGCTCCGGTCCGCCATGCTTGGGAGGCTCGTTGAGCTGTTGGAGCTGCGCAAATCGACGGTGTTGGGCGGAGACAGGAGGCCTTTCGCACCGTACGCCGAGTTCGTCTGCGTCCGCTTATACGGCGCCTCGGGCAAGCCGTAGGTAGTCGCAGGCCGCGCTGCGTCTGCACGGCTGAAGCGGGAATGGGTCGGGAGGAATTGGTTGCCTTTGGACGCACCCCCTTTTGCAGGGAGCGCAACGGACGGTCGATAACGACTAGGCGCTGGGCGATAGATGTTATCTGTCCAGTTTTCAATTTCCGCCGCACGCTGCATACGCTGCGCATAGCTCTCCTGGGTGAATGCGCCTATCTTATATGACACGAACCACCCGAATATGACGGCCATACAGAATCGGATGCCAACCACGCCGATGATAAAGACCAGCGAGAGGTACAAGACAACTTGAGATGCCACGCAGCCTATCGAGTTGGTGTCGATAAAGCCAATGCCAACGTTGTCCTTGAGGCACTGGAAAACGTCCATGTAATTGTTGCGATACACCCACATCGTCACATCACGTTTGTTGAACGTTCCATTTTTCTTCTTGAGATCGTTGAAGATGGACGGGTACTGGACAAGAGAAGTGTCCAACCAGTTGAGTAAGTGGAGGTCAAGCACCATCCTAAGAGGAAGGGCCTTAGCACCAGCTAAGGGGTCTATGCACAACGAAATAAACGACACACGATTCATAAACAACGAGGTTTCTGTTGTCATCGGTGACATTATCCCACGTGTAATAAACCTGGCCGGATGGTCGGTACTTTTGCACTTGCGCTTGCGTTCCAGTCTTGATATGGCAGTCCGTCGAATTATCATACCCAGTCAAGTTGACGGCACTGGTGCCCCATTGATTGTAAATATTGCACGGGAACATCCAGTCGAGCAACCCGTTGTGTTGTGTAATCGCAGACCCCGAAGCAGCGGTGATGATATCCCTGCACGACCCACGATTGTACTGAAACATGAACGAGAGGTCCATGCCTGCTGCCCCCCAATTACCTTCGTAAAGCGGATTCTCTTTACCGGTGAAGACGCCCGAGACGGCAGGGTGCTTGAAGTGGGAAAAATCGTAGTCGTGCCCATTGATTATGATTGACGCCTTGTCGATGGCACCAGCGAGATAACGGTTGGGTGGAGTGCCGCAGACGGTTTGGTTGAAACCAAAGGTAAGGAAGCCGACGCCTGCCATTGAGGCGACGATAATCGACATTAGCCCGATTTTTTCTCGCCACGCACGTTGGCGTTCCGGTGTTCGCATCCCTGACCCGAAACGCATTACGTTACATAAAAGCTAACGGCAATCACGGTTTCCGCAGAAATGAACATACCGCAGGCCCGAAGTAGGAACGGGGGAATGCAAATGGTTATAAACCAACAATAAACCATCCAGGCATCGACTGGTCCAGGAGCAATATTCTTGAACAAGCCCTTCTTCTGAGGAACGCCCGTGCCACCTGGACCAGCGGCGTTGGTGGCGGTTGCGCTGACAGAGGGTGCATGCCGTTTTCTCCTTAATGTAGCACCTCGGGCAAACATGTTGAGGCGGGGTTCCTGCACATCCTCTTCGCGAGCGAGAAGCGACTTGCCCCGACGCAACCCAGTTTGAGGCATGTTGCCAGTCGTAGAAGGCCCTATGGCCATCCCACGAGCGGCGGAAGGATCTGCATATTGTTCTTCCTCCATCTGAGCAGCATGCTGCCGGTAATGCCATTGGCGATGGCCAGGGTCGATCTTCTCGCGATCCGGACGAACGAGGCTCTTCTTACGCCGAAATTCTGAGTCTGAAAAAGGGTTGACGAAGCCGGTTTCAGCGTCACCAGGCGATATTTGGCCTGCGGAGTTATCTTTCGAGGTGGAGTACTCAAGAGGTCGGCGTGTATTGCGATCAGCGGGTGGTGGGGAGCGCCATCTTCGCTCAGGCTCTTGGAAGCTGACATTGGGCTGTCCGGCAGGCGTTGATTGAGGCATCGTCGGGCGCTGGGGTCGACTGGAGGCCTGGGGTGCTGCATAATTGTCGGCAGTGGGAGCACGTTGCGTCGGCTCGCGTTGTTTGCGTGGGTATGGAGGGGTGGCATCATTGTAATCCATTGCAGACAGGAACCTAGTGAACGCCGATGGCTCGCTGGGCTTCAGTGGCCTTCAAGGTCACGACGGGGAGAGCGAGGGACGAGGGGAGGAGCAATGAGCAAGGTCAGCGAGTAATGAGGTCCTTGGTCACGTGCCTAGGACAAATTATGTGAACTAGTAATATTGATAATATTATAACGACTGATCTACCTATACCAAGAAGATTATGATGGCATTATTAGGAGCCATGAATTTTACAGTTGGCGTCTTCGAGATCGTTCCGTACGTTCCCTAAATCCCAGCGGCGCGGCCTAGACGATGCGCCGGAATTGCCCCATGATCACGTAACCGCTAAACGGAAGAAGCCTCGAAGAGTTCACGGGAGGCGCCCGATAGCGGCACGTTCCTCGCACTGTTTATATACGAAGAGTCCGGCTTCTCTACCGCCAGCATGCGAGCATGCATTGATTCGTGAACAGATACACGCGCGCAAATGGACATTGAGCGCTAGTTCTGCAATGATGGCCTTCAAAAATCGTCTGCTCTGAACTACAATTCTCAAAGGGAGCCACTTTCTCTTTCTCTTTGATTTTTTAGATTGATGCGACGCAAAGCGGGACGCATAACTGAATTTGGCAACTTCTTGCTTAGCTCAGCAGCGTTCAGGCTTGCTCGACGCAAACAAGTAAACCTCCCCGAGCCGACGCCTGCGAAAGAGGAGCGAATCCCATGCATGCCCCCACAGCTTACGAACCTTACAGCTCAGAGGCACCAGAAATATCTGCTGACGATTTGGCTTTCATATCGCAATTCGCCGAAGCGACCGAAAATCCTGCACTCGAGTCTGCCAGTGCATCTTGTCATTCGGGCGGCGCAGGGCTTGGTAGATCAATAGCTCCTTTGCCAAAAGATCCCTTAACTCCCAGCGGCGCTAAATCCAGCGACCCTGTTGGTGATGAAGATGTTGATTCTGAAGATGAGGTGGAGGGATTTTTGACTGGTGCCCCAGTTCCCGCAAAGGCATCTTCAAAAGCTATACACGTGGCGAAGTAAGCAATCTTCTGAGCGCGCTGCATGTCCTTCAGCATAAAACTCACATTTATGCACCTTGGAGAGAGAACGCCTCATCTGACACGGAACTGCTTGATGCAGATGCGGCTGACGGCCTGTCTTCGTCCTCAGATTCGGATTCGGACACCGATTCGAGCTCTGACTCTGATTCTGGGAATTCCTCGGCCTTACGACCCTCCATATTGGATAGCCACGCTACTGCCAATACCACAAACGAAGGACAAGCTCTGCTGAGTCTCAAATCCAGCGAGCTTGAACTAGCGTCGAGTTCTCATCCCGCAGCTGTCACTATACCTGTACCGCTGTCCGATGTTGACTCTGATGAAGACGACTATGGTGGCCAAGCCCGAGCGTCTCGAAAGAAATCAGCTGACGGCGGATCCTCGCCGGTGTCCGCGTTCGCCACAAAGCACGAATTAAAGAACCCACCTCTGCCCGCGGCAGAAACTGAAAGACTTGAGCCACACGAACGGATAGAGCCTATAGGAAACATCTCGAGCCTGGTTGGGAGTGCTGTCATAATCCAATCAATCGAGCACGGAAGCCACCGTGTACTAGATACTGGTAGCCTCTTGACATTCGAAGATCGCACGGTTTTAGGCGCTGTGAGTACACCCCTCTTACACTCATCATTTAGATTTACTGCTCTGGCTCGCTCATACGTTTCTCGCACGATGGACAGGTGTTCGAAGCGTTCGGCCCACTGATGAGGCCGATGTATATCGTCCGCTTTCCGTCCGCTTCAGACGTCGGGGCCGATGGGCGTGTTGGTGTGGGCACCAAAGTCTTTTATGCCCCCGACCGAAGTACATTCCTCTTCACTAGCGCACTAAGACAGACGAAAGGGAGCGATGCAAGTAATCGATACGACGAAGAAGTAGACTGTAGAGAGATGGAGTTTAGCGATGACGAGGAAGAGAGAGCACACGGGAAGATGCTTAAAAACCTGTCCGTGCTAATTTCCTTAATCTATCACCTTTCTGACCTCCCGATGTTTGACTAGACGGAGAGAACATGCAGCAACATCTTTCGATGCCAGTGGGTCATCGAGCCTTTATCCCCAACGCAAATCGCATACATCGACATCTGCACTCCCTTCTGATGATATCACAGACATCTTCTACGGCGATGCATACGATGATCCTCCCTCTGCTGGCCCTTCTTCATCATTGGGGGGAACAAGAACGCTAGATCCCCGATCAATCCCGTCCGCGTACGACGAGGTCTCGCCTTACGATGATCCGCCGCCCGCTGGGAGCGTGTCTGGTGATGATACTGAGGTGACTGATTCTCATACTGTGGAACGACCGACAGCGTCACGAGTGCCTCCCGATGGTGGGGGCGCGTATGGGACTGGGAATCGAGGGCATCGGAAAGGAAGAAGTTTCCCGCCAAGAGGTCGTGGCCGAGGTCGAGGGCGGGGCCGCGGTGTTGAAGGGGATCGCAGTGCCAGTTCACGTTGGAACACCTCAAACATGACCGACCTCCCTTTGCCATACTCCTCCGTACCTGTGACACCTGCACAGGCAAATGAAGGGTACGATCCGGCGCATCCCGAGTTCGACGATGATT
>Ga0307508_10006256_pt1 | contig 11218 bp, 8 predicted proteins | sample 9_EM_MG_FD_203089 | JGI IMG/M metagenome (GOLD analysis project Ga0307508, IMG submission 203089) | Populus trichocarpa ectomycorrhiza microbial communities from riparian zone in the Pacific Northwest, United States - 9_EM | ecosystem: Host-associated > Plants > Roots > Unclassified | place...
AGCTGGGTCAAACATCAAGTCATATATTAAATATTACTGATGGATTTACCGATAAAATTATTTCGTCTATCAATCCGTCGACATTTATATCGGTATAAGTGACACGTCACTGTACGACTTGTCTGTTTGAATTCAACTGTAATTCCATCGGTAAAAGCATCTATAAAAACTTACACATTATCGTACTGTTTGGTTTTTTTAATTCCTTCTATTCTGACTGGGATTCCCTCGGTATATACCGATGATATATTTCCGTCAGTATTTATCAACAGAGTTAGCACTTGAAAAAATTTGATCGGTAAATATCACCACAAAATACTAATGTATTTTTTCTGTTGGTGTTTCTATTTGTATTCATTGATTTTCTGATAGTGTAAAAAAAATAAGAAGACCCTGAATCACTCTTAAAGTACTAGAACCTAAGCTCTAGAATAAAGTAAAAACAAGGCAAGATCATGTTAAGGAAGATGAAAAAACTATGGAGAAAAAGAAAAAAAAACTATTGCAAGTTATACAAAACATCTCTTCTTCAACTCCTTATTATACCGATTTTTAGAACAAAAACTAATATGGAATTAACTCTAATAATTACCAAAATTACTTCTTGCTATTTTACCTAAATTACCTACCATAAAAAGAATAAAAAACCGAACAGTTTTTTTCCTTAAAAACCATATATTTTTATTTTTGAAAATAAACTATTCAAATTATTTATTTAAGGGTTGGCAAAAATTAAATTTTTATGGGTCAAAAAATTATTTTATAACAAGCCCAAGCCCCAAGCTTGAGCTCGATGTCGAGTCAAGCTTAGCGAGCGCGTGTGAATTATGCCCTAAGCCCACTTAGATTAGGGCATTTCCCATCTAAAAACTTTGGTGTTCTTTGTGCCCAATGTGAGATTGAGTGCTTTTAATTTTTAAAAAAATATGTTAATTAAGAGTTATTTAAAATTAATTTATTATTTATTCATAATTTATTTTAGACAAGTTAATATTTTATGTAAAAATACTTTTGTCAGAAAAATAATTTTCAATCATCTTAAATTTAAAAATAAGTGTACTCTACTTTTAATTTCTTAACGCCAAGTTTTCTAAGACAAATTTCTAACAAGAAAGAATGATCCGGAATCGAAGGTCAAACCATTTCGTCCGTAATAAAAAAGGTAAACAGGACAAACGATAATGAAACTGAAGACGATATTGCCTTTGATGGTAGGGCTCTCTCGGCGCCATTTACAGCCAAAACCCATAGACTTCCTGTTGCCAGACTGCATCGACAAGACATCAAGATTCGTCCGAGGATACGAGTAAACATAAGAAGTCTGAATACCAAATCCCATACACATGCTGATGACCATGAATCATTATTTACCCTTACATCATTGGGTCCAAACTGCTGGCTCAAAAGATCAAACAAAAAATTTGATGCAAGGAAAGATGGAGATGGAGATGGAGATGGAATTGATGCCGATATTTTCCATACCTTATAAGAGAAATCGGTATCATGAAGACGACACTTTTGCCTTGGCCCGGCGAGGATGAATACATAATACCGACGTGATGAGTTGTTTGATGCGGAGCTAGCAAAACTCCAGTTGTAACGCTGTGGACATACGATACCCATCATAAAGGAAAACCCAAGATGCTCCCATAGGATTGAATTTTCTCTAGTTGATTGGTCTTGGTATCTGCTTCTGATGAAGTCTTGCGCTTTAGAAGCAGTACTTCATCAGAAGCAGTGGCATGAGTTTTGATAGTAATATAGTGTGATTTGTTTTTAATCTCCTTTAGCTACAATTTCCTGCTGCCTCTTCATAGGCGTTCCTTGTACTATTTTGCCTATAAATAGAAAAAAAAATAAATAAAAAAAAAGGATTGCTTCTGCTGTTGATAAGAAGACCGGTGCTTTAGGTTATGAAACAAAGGCCACTTACTTGATGATTATTTTGAATATACTTCCGGAAATTTAATAAAGACAAAACTATTCACATTTTTATATGAAACTATGGCTAATATAAAATCCTTTCTTTCTAATTTATTCACATGTTTTCGGCATTAATTATGCAGGTACTATATTTTTCACTCCAAGAAATCAATACTTTGTAATTTATTTAGCATTGTTCTTTTTACGAGGAAGACATAGGATGGATTCGTGTTTATTAAGGTGTAAATATAAGAGCAAAGGACATGTTAATTTACTTTCTTTTTTACGAGGGTGAGGAAAACCACACAAGATTAAGACCTTTTCAAGATTAATAAATGGGCTGAAAATTTAGAAGTAGATTGTTGAAAAACATTGGAAATCATGAATACCCGAAGACAAATACTTTTTAGCGTAAAAGATCCTCAAATACTTAAGTTATCACAAATATAAAAGGAATAAAGCCTTTCAAGTTCGTGTAGTATATATGTTTGCTAAATTTAAAGGAGATGTGAAAGTGTGGTTGAGGTTGCTTTTTAAATTGTTTTTCGTTTGGAAATTCATTAAAATAATATATTTTTGTATTTGTTTTTAATTTATTTTTGACACCAGCACATCAAAACGATTTAAAAATACATAACAAAAATTAATTTGAAGAAAGAAATTTCAAAATTTACTAAAATTATAGTGCAAACGCAACCCCAAACAGGGTCGTAATGACATGTAGTTACGAAGAGGAAAAATATGCACTAAGAAATATGTTATTGGAACTTGCCTTACCTGGTGATTCATAGATATTTATATAGCCATAAATCATGCCAACTTGCATGAAATTAAGGATAAAGTGAGGGGAAAATAATATGAAACATACATTAGTTGCAATTACTTAGGATAACATTCTTATGGTTGGTGATTCACTATTGAGTAAAGAAATGATATCACATGGGTTATCCACTGGCTATGGGCATCCCTAACACCAATTTATGAGCCTAATTATAACAGGAGGACATGAGAGCATTTAATGCTTAATACCAACTATAGAGAGAGTGGATGCAATAATTTTGGGTTAGGCTTTTCCTATCCTAACTTGTGTTTTGGAGTTGGTTTGCTCCTCTACTCGAGTGTGTTGTCGTATTGGGTTATGTGGAAACCTTATGTTTAATCTAAAGACTAGTATGTTATGGTGTAGTTAAGTCAATTAGACTTCTTAAGGTTTGACCCATCCTTTTTTAGTCCAATAAAGTGATGGGTCATATCATATACCTAGACCTAAAGAGATGACTTAATCAATCCAATAAAGTAATTAATCGGCAGTTTAAGGCCATTAAATGTTCTAGTGGCACAAGAAGCTAAAGATAATTGAGCTTCATTAATGAGCCAAGGCTTATATAAGAACATAAACTACCATTCACTTATTCTACCATGTAAACCATAAGTTAAACCCAAATTTGTCATCAAACCACCAAAAAAGTCATCATAAAAACCACTTTCTTCACTTTATAGCAATTACAAAGTTGTTTTGAAAGAGATTTAAGCAATAAAAAACACTATTTAAAGGAGTTCCAATCCATCTTGATGGGTGTTTGCTTTGGTTTTTCTAGAATCAAAAGAATAAAAATTGTGTATGGTCAATAACTTTTCCTCAAAAGATAGGTCTTGTCAAAACAAGCTTTAGTGGACCACTTTCAGTATGGTGGATCCTTCACACTTCTACTTTCTTCCCCAATAAACTTATCATGCCAACAACATCATCCTCTTCCTCCTTCTCTATTTGTAAAGGATCAAAAGTCATCAATTATATCACCTTCTGCTAAAACTCCTCACATCCCTCAATATTATGTCCCATCGCTTTGTGGAACCTACCAAAACCATCATCCTTTTTTGGACCTGATCCACTTTTCGCTGGAAAATACTAGAATTACAACAACATGTCATATAGCCTATCCATGTTTACCCTTAAAACTTGTTTTTTCTTCCCTTCATACTCCACAATGTTTACTCCTCCACTACTAGAAGCATGATTGGGCAAAGGATTGAAATTGACGTTGGGGTATCTTTAAAAGTTATTCACCCTGCTTTGAATAATTGCAAGAGCTTCTTCTTGAATGTTGAGCAAGTGTATGATGTGGCTAGGATTTCTAGCATGGTACTCGTAGGTCAATTCTAACTTATACATTTCCCCTAGGGGCATTGGTAAAGGTGGGAGTTGTTCTTGGTTTCTTCGGTATGTTCTTTTTGGGTTGTTTTCAGTTTGGTTTTTTGATGGGTTGGTAGGCTGGTTTACTATAAAAGACTTTGCAAAGCTGATATTGTGTACTTTAGGGGACAAGGCTTAATAGGTTTGGATGTGATAGCTTTGGGTTTGGAAATCATTTTTACCCTTGTACCTTTTTTCTATATTGCTTACCTCAACATCTTTTTTCCTCCTAGTAAACCCTTCCTTCTTAGTGGGTTCTGATATTCTATCGGCTCTTATCCCTTACTCTATTCTCGCAACAATAACCACAACATCATAAAAGTGTTGGGTAAAGCTACCCATCAGGTACTCATAGTACGGAGATTTAAAAGTATTGGCGAATAGAGTCATTATTTTTTTCCATCTATGAGCATACCCCCTCACTATTTCTTTGTTGCCCTTTTCCATCACTATTAAACTTGTCCATTCTAAAGCGATGTCAATATTGAATTTGTATTGCCTTAAGAAAGCATCAACAAGATCACTCCATTTCTTAACCCTTGTATTATCTAAAGTCATATACCAATTTAACACGAAACCAGTCAAGCTGTCTTTAAAGAAATGGATGAACAACTTGTCATTATATATGACCTCCATTATTTTGTTGTAATATGACCTCAGGTGTGTATTAGGGCATTCTAACTCCGTGTACTTGACAAATTCTGGTACTCTAAGCTCCTTAGGTATCATTACATTTAGTATTAGGCATATCTCAGCTGCTCTAACAAAGTCATAAACGTCAAATCCCTCAACAACTCTAAACCTCTCCTCCCAGGCAACCCACTTATCTTGTTTAGGGTGACCAAAAGATTTAACCCCATGGTATTCCTTTATAATTAGATCTATTATGGTCGGTATTTAAGAAGGCATAATTGGGTAAGTCATTGAATTTCTTGTTATTCCTTGTGGTCTAGTGGTAGGATTTGTTTCCAAATTTGGTGGGTCAATGATAACTAGAGCTACTAATGGGGATAACAAATTCGGATGCTGACTGGATGTCCCTTCCCCTAACTACGCTCGCAAGAGTTGGTCGAGTAAACTAGTCACCCGAGCCATGTTATTCTTAACATCATCCAGCTCTTTTTGGTAGTGAACCCTTTCGTCATTTTCCATCCTTTTACAAAGCTTAGTATTGTCGATTTTAATAGGGGGACCAATATTTCGAATACCTATTGGGCACATTTTGAAATTCATAAACACAAGTGCATATAAATGTATAATTATGCATGATGATACATGTTTGGATATGGATTAGCCAAATTTCTGAACTGATATATGCCATCATTTGGGTAAGATTTATGATCCTTTTATAATTATCGAGGCAATTTGATTTGAGCCAATTCCTAATATTTATACTCATCAATACAAAATGATGATGAGAAGATTAGGTCCAAGCCCTTTTCATTAATGTTCAGTGAAAGCTTTTACATTTGAGGATCAGTTCATTCATCATCATCTACAGGGGGAAAACAAAGCTTTTGTTTCCTATATTCCTAAGAAAAGCACCTGTTTCAGCTATACTTTGTTGATATCAGTGAAGATCTCTCCCAACTTGTTGAGCATTGAGATGAATTCTTCGAGCATGGATAGAAGCTCAGTCAATATGCTCATCCATGTTACTCATCTTTTCTAAGAGCAACATGTTGCTACTATTCAGTTGATTATTCTTGGTATCAATCATCTGATTATGGTGCTCCAACAACCTATTTTTCTCCTCTAAATGTTTTGCCCTGATTTTTCGTTATCAAGCTCTTTTTAACAAGTTGATCTTATCAATCTTGGAATTCCCAACAGCTTTTTCTTTGGCTTTTGCTTCAGCCAACTCACTTTCAAGCATCACATGTTCTTTGTATAACTGCTCATATTGTTCAATCTGGCTTTCTAATTTTTTTTGGACCCTTGAAGACATATCAGCTCTTTCTTGGCAATCATTGAAATTGGCTTTCAATGTCTCAAATTCGATGTTGGTTTGCATCCAACTTGTTCCCAATTCTCCTCGCTCTTTCTCAACTCGATTGCTAGCTAATTTTCCAACACTATGAGCAGACTACAGACTTTTCAGATCATCACCTTTGTGATATGTATCTTGTATGGTTTACATATGGAAACCCATAATCATCTATTTTTTGAGTGCTCCTTCTCAGCAGCATTATTTAAAAGAATTAAATAAAAAGATATATTAAAAGAATATACTATGTTTAATCATTCAAGACTAACAATGACAAAAAACAATTATTGAAATGATAAATAAAACTTTGATTCAATTTAGGATTAATCATTTAATAATTTAAATTTATGAGACATAAAAGAGAGATGTACTTTCTTTTTTTTATTAACATGAATGTCCGGGTCAGCTTGCGCGTACCTCGACTAATCCCACGGGCCCTGAAGTTAACGACCATGTAAGCCTCTAGTGGCCCTGAAGGGACTCGAACTCATGACCATTGGGGAGCAAACCTAAGACCTGACTAGTTAAGTTACCCCTCAAGGTTGTTAATTTTGTTGGATAATGATATCTAATAATAACCATATAAATGAAAGTTAAAAATATTTAGATAGTAATTTCATCGATTACTATGAAAGAAAATAAATAAATTAGATGCTTGAAGGACAAATGTAGTCTAAATAATTAATATTTGAAAATAAGCAATCAGAAGTAACAAAAATAAGGACAGTAGTAAATCTCAACACATATTCTGTAGTCCTAATGCAAATACAACATACTATATGTCTATAAATAGCCATCCGATACTAGAATTGAAAGCCACAACCCACGTCTGAAGCCATTCTCCGAAACAACATACAATATGGCTCCTAAACTTTCCCATCTTTTATCAGCAATCCTCGTTATAATCTTTTCTATCCAGTCCTTCAGAGGTCAGGCAAGAACTTTGAAACCCGAGCATCGGCAATCTTTTAGCAGCTTCCTTCAAGGGCTGGAGGGGATTCAGAAGGGCCAAACTGTGGAAGGGCTTATTGAGCTCAAACAATACCTCAAAAAGTTTGGGTACTACCCAAGTGATATCACTCTCACAAGCAGTGATTTTGATGACCACTTGGAGCTAGCACTCAAAACATACCAGAAATATTTTCATCTGAATGTTACTGGTAACCTTGACTCTAGTACCATACAGCAAATGATGATTCCACGATGTGGAATGCCTGATATCATCAACACAAAACCGAACAGCACTAAATCAAAACACAAGAAGGTCCACATGGTTGCTCATTATGATTTCGGGGCACAAAAGTGGCCACCTTCCAAGTATGCTCTGACCTACAGATTTGGCTCGGGTGTCCAAGTTGTTGGTTCGGACACCTTGAGGTCGGTCTGCTCAAACGCTTTCAAAACATGGGCAAAGGTTTCTCCATTCACTTTCCAGGAGGCGACTGACGGTGCATCAGCAGATATTGTAATTGCGTTCTACAGCGGCGATCATGGGGACCAGGCTCCTTTTGATGGACCAGGGAATATACTGGCTCATGCTTTTTATCCACAAGACGGCCGTCTCCATTACGATGCAGACGAGAACTGGAGCACTGACCCCGCAATGGATCAAATTGACCTGGAAACCGTTACTGTTCATGAAATAGGACATCTGCTTGGCCTTTATCATAGTAAAGATCATCCCGAAGCCATCATGTATCCAACGACAGAACGTGGAAGCAAGAAAAGAGATCTCTCCCAGGATGATATTGATGGGATACATGCTCTCTATTCCAATTAATTAATTAAACTATATGCAGTATAAGTTAAGGAATTACTAGAAAATATTCATGGCAGTTGAAAGCTGGCCTCATCTCATACTCTAAGAGTGTTTATTTTTGTGGTAAATGTTATGGTTGTGGTTTGAACAAAGTAATTTTAAAAAAATTATTTTTATTGTGGTTGGTTCATATAAAATGTGTGTTTGGTTAAAATTGTGGTTTGATTTTTTTTGCTAAAAATCATTGCATGATATGTTTGGTTAAAATTGTGGTTAGGATTGATGTTGTATATAAAATGACTAAAAAGGACATAAATTAATTTATTATTTGTTTTAATAGGAAAAATAACATTTAGTACGAACAATAATCGGCATAAAAAATATTCATTTTTATTAAAAAATGAATATTATTTCCCCATCAAACTTGTTGCATTGTCATCACGAACATAATCCATACGCGAAGCCCTCTAATGCCCAGGTGTTTATTATTATGGAACCACATTGGTTAAAGTATCAGTAGGAACAAAATCAGGATGGTGATCAAACTCGTTAAATGCAACATCTTTGATCGACTTCCTTCGAATGTATTTATGCAGTGTCATTGATGCGACAACAATTTGAACTTGTGTTTTGCAAGGAAATACAGGCATGTTTTGCAAGATTCTCCACCTTTTCTTCCAAACTTCAAATGTACATTCTATTACACATCGTAACAATGAATGGACACAGTTGAATATTTCTTCCTGACTTTGCAGTTGTCCTTTTCGATGAAATTATGGAAGATGATATCTCTCACCTCTATATGGCCCCAAGTAACCGTACTCATTTGGATATCCCGAATCAACGAGATAATACTTCCCCGCATCAAGATAATGATAGTTCAAAACTTATTTCCTATTTCAGACAAAAAATAAAATTATTCAAATTGAACAACACCCCCAATTTTTTATGTCTCAATACCTTCTAGTGGCTTCAGAAATCTTATATTTAGATTGTCAATCGCCTCAAGAAATATTCTTGTATTGTGTGCACTACCTTCCCATCCAGCCCAAACAAATGTAAATTGCATATCAAAGCTACATGTTGTCATTATATTTTGAGCAAGTACACCTTTTCTACCAATAAATGGTATTTGATTTTCTTGTGATACACAAGCATGTGCATGTGTTCCATCAATCACTCCAATACAATTCTACAAAAAAAATTAGTTTACGAATCAATTTAAATGTACTACAAATATTTGTTTGTAACCTTTTCAATTATTTAACAACTTAGATAAAGTATTTTTCACCTTGAATTGTGGCATATACCTTGGATTCATTGCAATTTCCATTGGTGTTGTTGAGAATTCTGGATCTACTGATTTGATAAGATCAATAGCTAGCAAGCACACCGACCTAAGAACTTTGTTGAAATATCTGCTTACGGTTTCACCTGAATGTTGAAATCTCTCATGAACTTTCCTGTTTGAAGCTCCTAAAGCTAAAGTATAAAGAAACATGCTTACCTTCTCAATAACACTCATCTTTCTAGACTACTTTAGCCCATACAGTGTTTCCAAATCAACACACAAACTCTGTAATGTGTCTGCATTCATCCAAAACATGTTAACACAACGTACCCAATGCCCATTTAAAATTTCATTTAACCATCTCATTCCTGTGTTGTATGAAACCATACATGGTTTTTTGTAAATATAATTATTATAATACAAAGTCAGTGCTCCAGCTGTGCATAATAATAATTTATTGCAATCACACTCTCTAAGCCAAAAACAAATCATCTTCCTCATCATCATCGTGTTTATTTGCGTCGTCGTCGTCGTCGTCGTCATCTGTATTGTTCCCATTACCAGCACCGCTACTACATCCAAAACCACATCCAGTACTTGTACCACCAAACCATTTGACACATACTGAACAATATTATTCATAGCATTGTCATACTCATCATCAAATAGATCATTAAACCAATTTGCATCCATATCTACAACACAATATAATTTTCACCCATGAAATTTCCATAAATACATGTACATAGAGAATCTGTTTTGAATATTAAAATTTCATGCGACCTAAACTTAAACCAAAACAATAACTATAAAGCATTCCTAAATTATCGTAGATTTTTTAGTAATAATTAATGAATACAATATTGCATGCATCACAAGCACACTTATCAATAATGAATTTAGCTAAGTTTGCAACAATAAGAGCAATTAATTGAGGAGGAATGAGGTACATAAAATTGATTTATTATATAACCTCAAAACCGGCAACTAACCTTCTCAAAATAGTGCAATTCAAGTGGCAATGCTTGTTATATGTTGGCGGCTTAAATGAATGTGCTGCAATTGAAATTGTGCTTTAAATAGGCAATGCAAGACATGAAGAAACAAATGTACAAATGCCAGCTTTTAACAGCCATTCAAACCAACTTTACACCAACAATTCCAAACTCTCAAAGCTAACAATCAACATGTTAACAACCATTCAAACTTACAAATTCCAATATCCAATTCCAGATTGCAACAGCAAACACAACCCAAATGTTTACAGCCATTCTAACCACATTCAACACCTATAATTCCAGCTTCTAATAGGAAGCATTCTGACATATTTTTCAACCCTCCAACAGGAACCATTATCCAACAGATACAAATAAAATGCAATACATTAACATAATATACGTTTCAAATTAGAAATGTGAAAAAACAACAATGACTAATCCTGTACATTGAACCATATTATAACAACACAACAGCAGCAGCAGCAGCAGCAGCTCATGAAGTGCAAATCAACATAAGGATCCATATTGTGCTCTTGTAACTGCCAAAACACACAACACCAAAATATGTTCATGGATCATTACAATATGTTGACAGAATCAGTGTTATATACAATCCAACCACTCTTCACTTGAAATATGAAATTCATGTAATACTGCAAAAAAAACATATGAAAACACAATCAACTTCAATTGCTAAGAAATAGAATATAAATAAGTGTAAGTACATTATAGCAGATTTACACTTACACCAAGGTTTTATGTTTGACCTCCTCTCGAACATTAATTTCAGCCATTGAAATTTTCTTTTCTTATCTCCAATGGCTGCCCACATTTCCCTCCTACTTCTAACAAGTAAAAACTCAGTTGCAGAACAATAAAGCTTACTGCCAAAAACCACTTCCTTATTGGAGTGAAACTCCTTCATGAACTCTTCTATGCTACATCATTAAACAGTTTTACCAACGAACTAATTCTATCGGTGACAGGAATGAACTCTGTCAGTAAAATAATTACCGACGGAACACGTTCGTCGGTATAATGGTCGTCGGTAACTCCCCTTTCCGTT
>Ga0307508_10006257_pt1 | contig 11218 bp, 11 predicted proteins | sample 9_EM_MG_FD_203089 | JGI IMG/M metagenome (GOLD analysis project Ga0307508, IMG submission 203089) | Populus trichocarpa ectomycorrhiza microbial communities from riparian zone in the Pacific Northwest, United States - 9_EM | ecosystem: Host-associated > Plants > Roots > Unclassified | place...
ACATCACGCGACATCACGCGACACCATGCGATCGGGAGCGGAAGCGGGTCGGGAGCGGGTGGCGTAAGATGTCATTCGTCCGAAGGCGTTGCGGAAGAGGGACGAGGTGGCGGGAGCGGAAGCGGAGGGCAGGCGGGAGTCGGAAGCGGAAGTGGAAGACGAGTGGGCGTCGGAAGCGTAAGGGGTTCCCCTTACATTTACCCTATGTGGTTAATCTGAGAAGTATTTTTTATTTTTGTGGGCCAAACATTTTGAATTTAATAGTGGACTTCTATTGACAGAATATATTTTCTTTTTCACATTCAAACATTTGTTTTTTACTTACATTTTTTCCAAGTTGGGAGAAACAAAATCTAATTTTTTTTTTGTCCCAGCTTTTTCGGAATTCAAAAATGGGCAACACAATAAATTATTTGCACTCTTTACTCTCTATTCTTGCCAACTGGAAAGACAATAAGAAACAACTTATTTCCCAACATTTATATCCCCTTCAAAAATACACAAACATATTAATTATTCCCAGTTCCTGTAAATGCATTAGCAAGCACCTGCCCTGTGACTGGCAAGTACTTGGCTTCTGCTGACCCTTCAGCCGCCCCCCGCCTGGATCAAGAGCCATTGTTTGATATATTATGTCAGCAGATCATGATCCTCTTCAAGCAATCAAGGGGTATCCGGAATGTTGATCCGTGACCTGGGGTAGGGGGGTGGGGGTTGCCTTTGAGGGCCTTAAAAAAATTTGCTATTTATTATTATTATTATGCTAATTACATACAAAATATATTATTTACAACAATAAGGCCAGGTATTACCTTCCTTGCTGCATTAAAAGTACATATAAATGGTGGCAAAAGGGGTACACCCCTCACCAAGGGGGCACCGGGATCGAAAAAAAGTACCCAGGGTCAATTTTTTTGGTAAGGCCCCTTTGGGTGAACTAACTAACTAACCTAATCAGGCACATGTCCAAATCAGGAAATATGACATCATATTCCTTATCTCCATGAGCGTTTGCCTCCTCGAGTTCCACCAGACGCCTCACAAGCCGCGCACACCCAATTTCTGGGTTCCTGCTTGAGATCAACACATTGAAGGTGGTACTGGACACACAACGTAAGCCACGAAATATAATCAGGCTTGAGCGGGACTGTACTTATCCACAGAGTCTCGCAGCCAGCCTGGTTACATGCGAGTATCCCATCCATTGAACGATCAAGTACCAATCTACATAGGCACCCATTCAGCGCATCAGCTATCTGCCCTGGAACCCTCTTTCTTTTTGACCGCCCAGAATATTCGACAGTTTCGGGTCTGATTTCAGCCGCTGCTTGGGTTGTCTGCCCTGCACTGGACTCAGACTCTTCATCTCTGCCTTTGTCTTGGTCGCTGCCAGTGCACTTCTCGCTGCCATGTATCTAAGTAATTTGTAAGCAATCTCTCTTGAGACTGTTTGTCTTGGAAGAAAAAAAACCCACACTGTTATCTTCTAGTACCGGCTGCATGTCGAAGCTGTCGGAATTTTCAAGTTGTACAAAACCGGTGCTGGCATGATGTACATGGCAATTTGCAGGGATATTGCCTCCTTCGTTTCTCTCCTCACTGTCGATTACATCACTGAACCTTACCCCACTAGCATCAGCACCCTCTAACCCAACAGCTCCATCAAATCCTTCATCGTCTTTTTCACCAATCCCTTTGTCATCGTTGTCATTGAACTCTCCCTCCGATTTCTCATTGAGATCGTCATCCACAAACTCTTCAGACACCTCACTCAGCTGGGCCTCATCTTTGTTAGAATGAGGTTCAGTACTGCCAGCAAATGTGTCACCATCACTAAAAGAGGTATATCATCAACATTTCTCTAAGGAACTTGAAGAAGAAAACTAACATGTTAGGAATCCATGCACGGTGGTTCTCCAATACGACCAATTGTGGAACCTTCGACTTTTTGTTGCGTTTAGCCATCACCTTCCCTCGTTTCAGCCAAATCTTCTTCATTTCGGACTTTTCGAAATTTGACAACTTCCAGAGGTGCGCGTATCTGGTCAGTGGCAACGCTTTGTGTTTCTCTTCGAAATGAACCTTCATAAAGTACTTCCAGACTGTGGGGTCAGTCTTGGGGAAGATGGGACAGTGAATTGGCACGTTAGAGCAAGGAGAGGATGTGCTTGACTCTGCTGCTACGCTGTAATAGTAATTCATTTTCATAAGACAACCTTTTGATGTCTTTTGATTGATTCTAGGCTTCCCATTCGCACCCTTTCCTTTCGCAAGATAGAACTGGCACATTTGCGATGGACAGAGGCACAATCCACATAGAGGTTCAATAGATTGAATAACACCAGGATCGTGAAGAATATGCGAACCGATATGCTCGAGTACACGTTGCCCTTGAGTCAGATCGAGTGTAACAGATGGTGAGCATCGTGGGCAGTTGGATATTGTCATTGATCCAATATTTCCTAGATCACTGTCACTCTTGCAAATAAAACAAGCACTACCTGTGAGATTCAAAAGGTGAGAGTTCAATCATTGGGAACTTAAACAATTACTGACTGGAAGCCTCACGGTAGGGATATTCCTTGGATACCGCAAGTTTGGGCACATTCTTGAGATCAGATATGGTGAGACTTTGAAAGAGACTGGCTGTTATTGCAACTAAGACAGTGCTTTGCAACAGGTAAAAGGGCATGCTCAGCACAGATTTTGATGTTGTGGGATTCACAAATTGGATAAGGTGCCCAGGCACCGTAAACGAGTGCTCATCTGTTGTATATGTTCTCCAGTCATTGCTCCCCTCCGGATCGTCTGCCAATGTTGCTGGTCGCAAACCTAGCATTTGGTAAGACACCTTAACTGTCTCTTCTGTGAGCATTTCAAAACTGATGAAGTCAACTGGCTGTCCATCAATTCGCAGTCCATTTACTTCTCCAATGCAGAGCCAGAAGTCGTTCTCAACGCGGATGAGAGTGGTGATCGGGTCTGACATCATGATTTTCTGTGTCATTTGGGCTTGTGGCATTGAATAAATTTTCGTGGTCAACATATCTTAGAACGGACTGTACATGCTTTAAATGATCTGTTGACCCCACATGTTTACGAAACTTGCTAAAATCCTTCAGCACACGCGCTTTGTTCTTTGCAGCACCCTTTATTAGCACTTTTGAATCAAATGCTTTTGTGATTTTGGTGTTGGACTTGGAGGAAGTGAGGTTGGCAGCAAGTTCGTCTTCGACATTGACACGCATTTCTGATTCATGAGAGTCCAACTCCATGATTCTATTTGTGAGCACAATGCTTGGAGCCTCAAGACTCTCGTTGATGTCATCATCCGCCAGTGGAACATTGATGAGGGGAGTGCCAAATGGGGAGAGGATATCGATTCCTTCCAATTCATCAAGGTTAAGGAGTACATTTTTGAGGCTATCGCATCCCTGCTCAATCATGCGCCGACCACGATTCCAGGAAGTTTGGAGAGAAATGTCTTTAAGTTTGACATTTCCCCTCCAAGATCCTGGTTTGATATGGTCAGCACTATCTGGAATCTCTTTGAATTCTGAGTCGCGCGACATAGTTGGCAGTTTGAGACAGCGTGGAGAACGATCCCATTGAGGATATCTAGCAAGGATATTTGAAACCTCTGTCGTTCCAGCTAGGCGAGAAACGAGCTGCAGAATGTCTAAGTTGGCGTCATTTCCGACCATAGTCCTGAGGATGCCAAAAAGCTCTTCGAGTCGGTCAGTTCCCAAGAGTATGAGCCAAAATTCGCCATCGGGATCGTCAACTTTTGCTTTTGCCACACTGAAGATCACATTCTTGACCATAATCATGAGGTTGGTGTACAAATTGGTAGGAATGAATTGCTTGCCAGCCAATCTATAAAGGATCATGCAAGGTGGGCTGCGGCGCTGAGATGCTCGATCTGCTTGGAAAGGGAGAGATCCATGCAAAGATATGGGAACACCATATGAAATAAAAGCCTTCCAAGGACCCATAATGCTTCTCGTGCTTCTTGAAAACCTCGGCAAGAATTTGGGGAATCGCGAGGAAGGTTCCAGATATCCTTGAGCATGTCAAAGGCCATTTTGACGTCCTGCTGATCCTCAGGATTAAACAATGACCGAATGTGATCTGCTGAAAGTCCAGCAGACTTGAACTGATCCTGAATGATGTCAGGCGTGATACAAAGGCCATTGACCACAACCCCCCATAGTCGTAGCAGCACATTGCACCAACATTTGAACACATGCTTCCAGTCTTTATCACACGTTAGATCATCGTCACCAACATAGAGATTAAGGAATTTGAGGGGCCTGAGCAAGGGGTAGATTGGCAAATTATGGTGTAGCTCAGATTTAAAGGTAAGGAGAATGAATGAAGATCCCCATCAAGTTTCGCCATCAGATGCAATCGAAGTTATACGGAGTTTTGTTTGAGCCTGCAATGAATTTACACCCTCATAGACAGTCTTGATCACTTCCCCATGTTCCTCTCCAGATTCTTGTTTGCAGTCACCAGATACAAGAACAGAACGCCCAGGATATATGCGATTATCCTTGCAGAGAACGCCCGGAGCAGCAATGGTTGCCTAAGAATAGATCAGAGCACGCCCAAAAACAGAAAATTTGCTTCCGTGTCCTCTCACCTCGCCTGCATAGTGAATTTTTCCATTGTCAAGGTTCTGAAACAACTCTTCCATATCACCCTCATTCACAAACTCCGTCGACGTCTTGTATACATGCTCCCTGCATATCCCAAGAAAGCGATTGGTCTTGGGATCCCATCTGATCCTCTTCTCCGTCGCAAGTTCATCAAACATCAACACCACATGGACAAATCTTGAGCGGTTTTGACTGTGAATCACATCCAGCAAGCCATTGAATGTCGCCTTGACATTAGCCTGAACTTGGTCAACTGTCGGTTGTTCGTGTGATGGGATAATTAGTGGAACAGTTGAGCGGGTCCGTAGGTAGGTAACACTTGGTGCTTGGTTGGCGCAATGGTTGATCTCTGCCACCCGATTTCCTCCCAGCCTCCACATGAGTATTGCCTTCATGTCCTCTTCTTCAGTATAACTCTTTGGATTATAGTGATCCTCAGTGGCGGCCATATACAAAGCCAACAACCCACGAGCACCCTTCTTTTGACGAAGACCAATACTAAGCAAACAGTCAACTCGGCTGACCTTCCCACTTGCAATCGCCATCAACAGTCGCTTTTGGTCAGAGAGCACAGTCGCCTTCACAAGGAGCTTTCTTGCTTGGTTTAATCCACACAGGTGATAAAATTCGACCAGTCTGTTTTTGCGACGAAGCATTTCTTGGAGCCCACTGAAGCCAATGTAAGCGAATCCTGTATTTTCATGAGCACCATCTTCAATCCACATGAAAATTCCTTCCAATGTCTTGTTCTTGACTAGTTGTTGACAAGGCTGACAGGTATCGTCTCCTTGAGATAAACCACTGCAGCTTCGTGCAAATAACTTCATCACACCATTCATCACGGCATAGTTCCATGGGAGGATGAGCGTATCGTGGAGGGCAAATGGATATGCATGTGGGGACTTTCCATCCGGATAAGTCACTGCGTATCCCTTACATGCTGCTACTGATTTATTTTGTTGTTTGATAGTGTCCCTGGACTCGAAGGCTTCAACATTGATAATATTGCCCTCAGCTGCCAAAGTTATGGAGAAATTTGTGTCGGAGTCCATTCTGCATGAAGGTGGCATTGCTGTATGGGTCTTGTTGTTGTGGGTAGATGTTGGTAGCCTGGATAGGTCAGTCAAGAAGAGATTTCCTGGTAATCAATTGTTACTGATGTTTTCTTGATAGCTTCTATCAGATACTCCAATTTGGCCTCGAACAACACCGCATTCATGCCCTGCTCCTCAACAAAGTATGTCACAAATTTGACCAGACCATCCAGCCCCCATTTACCATGACGGATGATCTCATCCATGTTCCCTTCTGTTCCCCAGCCCAACATTGACTTCAAGATATTGTTCAGCACCACTTCCCAGAGCTCATCAGCAGCTATAGTGGGGTCATCAAAACCCTTCGAATCGCCTCCAAAAACAGCAATTTTATCGGATTGTAATGCTTCGGGAATATTCTCTGGTAAGCCTTTGACCAATCCCTGCAATTTTCAGATGAAACTGCTTGCACTCACAGTCGCATCGGAAACGACTTTAGGAGTTGAAGCGCTGTCTTCTCGAGGGGTGGATATAGCAAGATTGGTGTTCTCGGGTGTTGGCGCCAGTTTATGACTGTGAATGGGTGCCACTGAACTGTGGACAGTCGAAGGTATTGGGGCCATTCTGGGTTTCAGGAAGGAGAGTATTGACCCATTTTTTTTCTTTCTAGCCTCCTTATCCTGCTTTGCTTGAGCATCTTTACAGGTTTCCTTTCTGCGATGCCGCTTTTCAAGATTGGCAAGCCCGGAAGGGCCACACTTTATGCAAGTGCCACAGTCTGGGCAAGTGGCAAATCCCTCTGTATCAAGGACTGGCAGTGGTTTCAGAATGGTGGCCATGAACTAGATTTCAGTGTTTTGGACCTTTTGATGCTGTTGGGTAACTTGAAGGTGTCAGAGAAATTGAAGAATGCAAAGAGTGGTTGTGGCCGCATCACGATCAGCCTGCCAATCGATCACCTTTACTTGCTTTACAATCCCTCTATGTTTCCTCTAATACCACTAAAAACCATCTACATATGTCTTATGTGTTGTACAAAGTTTCTACCAGGCTCAAATTGACAATCTGTAGTCCTTTTCTGGAGAGGTCATAATTTTTTTTTCGCAGCCTCCAGCCAGACTCACTAACCGGGTGCCGGTCCGGGATTTCGATCCCGGTGCCCCCTTGCCCCTCACTGTCTCAAAATCAGAGAGACAATGTGGCAGGGAGGGGCATATTCCCCTCGAAATTCGAACCTGTCTTGTTGTTATGCAATATGTACACTAACGGTGATCTCCATGACACATGTGTGAAAGAAACACCTCAGTTGAATTATACATGTGACCCATGAAAACTACCTCATATGGGTTGTGATTTTCTTGGAAATTACCATTTTGGGTATGTTTTTCTCACAGGGGGAGGGGGACCCCAACTGGACCAAGGCTTAAAAAAATTTACCGACCCTGGGATTTTTTCAACATTCTGGATACCCCTTGAACAAGCGATTTGATTTAGTCTTTCTACTAACTACCAGGTGCGCATAGTCACTACCACTCTTACCTCTCATTTAATGTCTGGCACCACCTTCCGGTCAATCTCAGGCACCTCATATACTTGTCTCCATTCCTTCACAAGAGGCAGATCATGAGGAGCACCCATTACAAACTTCACCGAAACTATTTGACCTAGATAAAAACTTGATGGCCAACTGTGTCAGATTGCTCAGGCATTTGAGGGAGGCAATATTGTTGTTACCCAGGGGTATTACCCCTTGACGGCCACTAGAAAATTGATCCCATTCGCTTTTCAGTGTTTGCTCGTCCCCAGGTTTCAGGTGATGGTCCCTCAACACTGACGCTGAACATGTCAGGCGATTGTGTATCCGCCTCCTGGTCTATCACACTCTCAGCATCAACTACTGCAACTGGGGAATTCCACTAATACCACGTCAGCTGCAGCCAAGCAGCCAAGGGTCTCAAGTGTATCAATGTAATGTCCCTTCCACCTTTCTACGTCACATCACACAAACCTAACCATTTCACCTCTACACCTCCAGGGCATACCCAACCCGTGAATGGACTACATTCCTTCGAAATCGGTTGTCTCCTCTAACAAAGCCAAGTATTCTGAACAAAGTCTGAACAAAGTCTTCCTCACAATCCATCTTCACCCTCAAACATCATACAACTGCAAAGCCAGCAAACATATCCATTGAGAAATCGAGATTCAACAACTCTTATCCCATTTCATGCTGATTCATCGGTGGCCTGTCTGGCTGCTCTGTGTTCCTCGTTCCTCGTCATTTCAATGGCCCAGTTGTTGTCTTTGAGACCAGGTGCCGGCCACCGAAGCTGAGATCGATAGAGTTCTTGACAAGGCAATGGACCCCGCCAGGTTATGAGGTCATCGACAGGAAATGCCAAAAGGATCACAAAGCTATTTTCAGTTATAATGGTGTTAACCAGCTCTTCTGGTTCCCAATGACTCAGACAGGGTTCGTACCTATCTATGAACCCATTAAATACTCCCTGTCTCTTGGCTTCTGCTGGTCCCTCAGCCACCCCGCCTGGATCAAGAGCCATGTTTAGCAGACCCCCCATGATCCACAGTCAGAGATTGATATTGGCTGTTTCATACTTTGTACTCAGCACTTAGATTTCTTTTCCATCTGTGGTCGCATGTACCATTTGAAGAAGGGGCTTGGGTCAGAGTGCTGAAATGTGGTAGAACATTTGGGATTTTATATCTCGACGCCCTTTCGACCTACACCCACCAAAATGCACAATCACTTTAACTGTATCTCTCTTTTTCTCTATTTTTTGATCCTCGTTTAATCACCCATTCCTGTCAGCCTCAACCATCATTTCTCATCCTCACTTGCTACAAGAATCCAACAATTCAGCCATTGACCTAGAAATTTCGAGTGTAATGGCATCTCTCTCATCATCAATGTTGTTATCTTTGAGGGCCTTGCATATGGCAGAAGGACATTGTGATCAGCCTTTGAAGGCTCTTGAGCGCAACCAGGTATGTAATCAGCTCATTACAATATCTTTTATGTGCTCATCTAATGTTTATAGTAGGTGCTGCAAGTGTTTGAGAAAGATCTCAATGTTGTTATGCTTCCTGGGACCCGTACCTCCAGCTTCCAATGGCTTTCAATTTCCATAACCATCTGCCTGCCTTCATCATTGATGAAGTGCATGGCATCAAGTGGGGTGCAACTTTCAACTAGTACTGCAAATACCAGCACACATGCAGAATTGATGGCACTCACGTGCGAGTGATTTGATTCTACAAATAAATAACTTGGCCAAATTTTGTGTGCCAAGGTGTCAAAATCCATGCAGCACAGTCATTTATTTACACTAGAGGGTTCTAATAGGCATATACTAGCCCATAATATTCAAATTTCTACATATAGATTTGAAGTTACTTTGTGTGGGATTTGAACCATAAGTTGACACCTCACACGAAATTTGGCTAAGTTATTTATTTGTAGAATCAACACAAGTGCCATCAAATCTGCAAACAGCTATAATACAGTTCTACTGCAATTTTTGATTTAAAAAATTTCAGGTGTCTAAAGCAACATATGAACTAAGAGAATATTAATTTTTATAGGATGTGGCCATTGGAGCAAATGTCCTCCCTTTTGGAGCATTTTGTCCCCCCTTCTGCGAAGGAGCTGCAAGTGGCCCAGAACAATGGCTTGCTCCAAACCCAGATCTCAAGGCAATGTTCACTTGAATGATTCATAATCCACTCTCTTGAAATCAAGCATTGGCAATGTTTGTCAGGACGTTTGACTGTGAGCGCTGAAGCCACGTGCGGATGATGGCTATTTTCAGTCCATGTTGTAAGGACCCCTGATAGGCTAGATCCCTCCAATCTGGACAAGATTGGCAAATTTTTGGTCAAAAAAAAAAATCTTTTCAAAGCGGAATGTCATGAAACGTCCAAATCTGAGGTCAATAGGCATGGAAATTAATCTTTTGTCTGGACAAGAACCCATTTTTGGGATCTAGCCTCTGCCTGTATAATCAGGGGTCAAATGTTGCACCAAATCCAAGGACATTCCTTTGTCAAGGATCACATCAATCACATCTGACAGTGACATGTTGGCTAATAGGGGAGAAGATCCATCAAATTCTTTGGTAGTAGGACAGGACTCAAAACCGATTGAGGGGTACTATAACGGTAAAATGCTTGCCAACCTGTCACAATAATATGACTTGCCAAGCAAGAGCAAGGGATTCACCGTGGCCACCCAGAGTCGTCAACTTAAGCAATCACTCAGCCTGGAAACAGCTCCCAGAAACTTCAAGTTGAATTGTAAAAACCGACCCAGTGGATCAGACTGGGTGATGAGTCCCTCACCAGTCTAGCTGTGTATTTTCGTGATTGGCATATGTTTTGCAAGTATATGAATAATATAACTTGCTAGCATACTATAACTGTATGGTACTAGTCTTGTTCCAATAGTCTGACGAAGCTAGGCCCAGAGTTGTCTAGAAAAACCACAACAGAGCTTGAGCAGACTTGGTTCATCGCAGCTAGCTAAACAAAGTAGCCGTGATAAATTGTTTATATTGCACAGACTCTCAACAACACGAAGCCTTATGCCTAATAATACAAGGTAGAGAGAGGTCTTAGAACTCAAGTGAATACCAAGGACGAAGCAATATTGCATGTTCTAGAGCGAGCTAGCAAGAGCTAGTGCAATATTAAAGTTGAGCTTCCTTAAATGGATGAGTATCTATATTAGGTTGCGTGTCTAACGACACGAGCCTAAGCTAGGGAGCACACATGATCAATTACGTGTATCTCGGACTGATAGAGCTGGATCCAATCAGCATGATTGACGCAACGTGTCAAGCACATCAGTACAATCTCCAAAAAGGGAATGTCACATGATGTCACATGATGATAGTATCAAGCACACAGGGCTTGTAGTAGAAACACAAGCTATGCTGTCAAATGACGCTAGCAGGCCACAAGGGATAATTAACACCATATGTTAAGATAAGGAGCCGAGTATCCAACAAACCAATCAGAAAACTAGCTCAATCGGAAACAATCAAGCCTGATAGATAGAAATGCAAGAGTTGCATGTATCATTGTGGCTGATGCAAAAACCAAAGAGCGAGGAATTGCCATGGAGAAATCCTTGGCAAGCTTGGTGTGATATCCATGTGGGTGTTGCATGTGGGCTAGTACGAAGAATGCAGATGAAAACACGATCTAGATGAGGATTGGGTGTGAGCAGGTATAAAAGCCGCTCGTTTTCAAGGAAGGAAACCAGACAAGCATAACCCAGTCAAGTGCATCGAGCAGAGCAGTGACCAAAGCTTTGTATAGTGCAATTGCCGCTTAGTCTCAAATGAAGTAACCGAGGAGTGGATAAACCACAAGCATTATCACATTGTTACGGTTATTGTTAGGACTATTTTACTTGTCTATTTTTACTTTTCTTTGTCAGACACCCTTGACCCTAGTCTTACTCATCCGCCCTTAGCCCATGCCCTTGACCCTAGTCTGACT
>Ga0307508_10006258_pt1 | contig 11216 bp, 8 predicted proteins | sample 9_EM_MG_FD_203089 | JGI IMG/M metagenome (GOLD analysis project Ga0307508, IMG submission 203089) | Populus trichocarpa ectomycorrhiza microbial communities from riparian zone in the Pacific Northwest, United States - 9_EM | ecosystem: Host-associated > Plants > Roots > Unclassified | place...
ACACGCGTCGTCCGGATGCCATTTGCCCTGACACGGCTGCGTCCAGAAGGAAAATGCCCTGACACGGCTGCGTCCAGAAGGAAAATGCCCTGACACGGCTGCGTCCCGAAGGAAAATGCCCTGACACGGCTGCGTCCAGAAGGAAAATGCTCTGACACCGTGCGTCCAGAAGGAAAATGCCCTGACACCGTGCGTCTAGAACGAAAATGCCCTGCCACGCTCCGTCCGGTACGCAGATGCCGTGGTGAGCTGCGTCCGGGCGCATGGTGCCGTGGCGAGCTGCGTTCGAATTCACATTGCCTGTGCGTTTTGCGTTGGGAGCGGTATGTGCGCTGCCAGGGTGCGTCCAGAGCGTCCCGAGCGCCTGGTGCGTCAGGACGCAGCCTGTGCGTCCGGACGCAGATTTTTTTTCCTGATGCCCTTGTAGGCGTCGTCACCGTCGTGCTCCTGATCGCAGCCTTTACTGGCTAAATACTTCTCAGGTGCATTCGAGGTCGCAATCTATGAGTCTAGATGCTTCCAGGAATGTCTGGTGACGTCGGTTCAAGTGCCGCAGCAATTGCAGTTAACTGAAGAATATGTCTTTGTAACTTAACAAGTTAAGGTCCGATCTTCAAACAACTGACAGATGGTCTGGCTCCCCTCATATACCCACCGGACCCGTTCCGCCTCGCGCGTCCTGCACGACCGCTTGTGAGTTATATTGTACCCAGAAAAAGATGACATTTTTGCTGGTATACGGCAACTAGTACCTTTTAGTATGGGTCCCGCGGAGGATAACCTTGACACCTCCCAGGGATGTGACCAGACCCCCGCCTGAGGCTGCCACTCATCCCTTTTCCCTTTGGTAACCTTGAGTTACCACCTGGCTGCTGTTGGGTCGGTAATACTCCTCTCTTTCAGAGCTCGCCCCAGCCTGTGACTTTCACTCATGAAATCTCACTCGTCCTCAATCCTCAGATTGAGTCCGGCTAGTCATACTAATTGCATGTCTTGGGGTGTCACCAGCACACTGGGTGTAACACTACCCCCTCCCTCACAAGGGTTCGTCCTCGGACCAAAGTTCATCAACCCTGACTGTTATTCCCTCCTTGTTAAAAACCAGAAAACCTAATATGTAGGAAAAAAGGAAAACCACCTTGCAGATAAAACCAAAAAACCTTTAACCAAGGAAAACACCATTATCCGCTACATCACACCATGTCCTCGGTGTCTTATCAGCCATTAAAAACCTGGATCCCCTCATAGCTTCACCAGGAAAAGGTGTGACCCTAAGCCGGTAGGGATGCATGGGATAGGTGTCATGCAGGTGCATGTTTGCCCGCGACGGCACATTGCCGGACGGCAGCATGCCGAAACAGCACCTCACCGGAACGGCACTTCCGAGGCCGGAGGGCAGTAGGCCGGGGCCGGAGGGCAGTCGGCCGGCTGCACACCGCCGGAAGAAGGAATGTGACGGCGCAGGAAGGGCTTGGCAATGGATATTTAAGAAGCAAGCTCCTCCCGCTCGTAGATAGAATGAATGACTTTCTTCTCTTCTTTCTTCTTGTCCGTGATATCGTGACAATTGGTAGCAACACCGCTCCGCACCAGTGTCCGAGGCTCGCCTCGACCACCAGGACCATAGCATCCCACCAAGAACCTCCAGTTTTCGCTCCCCCCCGCTTCCATTGCCCTTTTTTCTCACCCCCACTCGCCCACTTACTTTTCTCCCCCCCTCCTCCCACTCCCATTACCGCTTCTCTCTTAGCCTTCCTCGACAACCTCATAAGCAATAGTACCCATACCCATAATTTCTCTTTTGCCACCCATAGCCTATCCGATATTGATGATCGGCTACTAATCGATACCATCCGTTGGGCACGTTCCGAAGGGATTCCCTTGCAGATACAAGGACCGTCCATACACCCTGTTCAGCAGGCGCAAGGACTGTCTATACAACCTGTTCACCAGGCACAGAGACTGTCAGTACAAGGACCGTCTGTACACCCTGTTCAGCAGGCGCAAGAACTGTCTATACAACCTGTTCAACAGGCACAGAGACTGTTAATACAAGGACCATCTGTACACCCTGTTCAGCAGGCACAAGGACTGTCTATATACCCTGTTCAGCAGGCGCAGAGACTGTCAATTCAAGGACCGTCCGTGCAATCTATTCAGCAGGGTCAGGAGCGGTCTGTACAGCCTCGCTATTGCCGCCTGCAGATAGAGTACGAACTCCCTGACGGCATAAGTGCCATACCCGGCTCGCCAGGTACTGTTCTCATTCCTATCCAGGTAGAGAACTCAAGCAAGAAGCGTAAGGTTCGGCTGCAGTTAGTGCAACCTCCGGTGGTCCCGCTTGCCGATCGTGGCACCTACTCAGGACCAAAGGTCACTAGCACCGAGGTCAGTATACCGGCCGTCTCGCTCGCCGAGTGCAGCACCTACTCAGGCCCAGAAGCCACTAGCACCGAGGTCAGTATACCGGTCGTCTCGCTCGCCGAGCGCAGCACCTACTCAGGCCCAGAAGTCGCTAGCACCAAGATCTGTTTAAACCTACCGGACGCTTCAGAAGCTATGTCTAGTAGCAGCAGAATGTTAAAATGCAGGGAGTATAGCCCTGCTGGCTCAGTAAGCGAATACGAGGATGAACCACGTGCCGATCCGCCATCACGACGCCTTGCCATTGAAGAGAGCAAGTCTGAGAAGCGTCGTGGCAAGCAACGAGAACGTTCCCTGCAAACACACCTCGCACGTCATGGGTACAGACAGCCATAAGTCATTCCCGAGTCAGAAGACGACGATGCCATGGAGGGGATATGTCACGCTATTGAGGAACCTCCCAGCAGCCCGATGGCTAAACCCGAAGAGCGCCGGCAGTCATCTAAGATGCCGCCATCTAAGATCCTGCCAGCTACTTCAGTCATGGGTCCAGAAGTGGCGCAGCCCGGGTTGGCTCCTCAATATCTTCCAATAGAGCAGTACATGCCAACGCTACCAGCACAGTACTGTCCGCAGCAAACGACGCTGCAGCCGCAGTCAATGGCGCAACAGCAACAAGTGCAGCAGCAGCCGGTGCTGCAGCAACAGCCGGTACAGCAGCAACCCTCGCAGCAGTACTCGCCGCTTCAGCAGTTGCCATCACCATTGCAGGCACCGCAGCAGTACCCGCAGCAGCAGTATTCGATGCCGCAGTACCCGCAGCAGCAACCCCAGCAATATACACCACTGCAGCAGTATTTGCCAATCCCGCAACAACAACAACAGTCTACTACAGCCTTAGATAATATCGCCGCTCAGATGGCAAACCTCGCAATGGCGTTGAGCCGCAACCAAGGAACGATGCAGGCGGAGGTTGCCGACTTACGGAACGTGCCAGCTCGTGTACAGGTTCCCATGGAACCTGTGGCCCCGGCTTTAAAGCCATCGGACATTGCCACCTTCGAGCCAAGAAACCAGTCAGATTCAGATGCAGCGTCAAGATTCATTGACTCCATCCGCGATGCAATTTCCCATTACGGAGAAGCACGTACCCGTGTTGTCCTTCGGCGTTGCTGCAAAGGGCCAGCGGCAGAAGATTGGGTTGCAGGAATGTCAGATGACGACCGCCACCTTCTTCGCACAAACTGTCGCCACTGGATTGACTTGCTCGAGCGAGATTTCATGCCATACCTCGCATCTCGGCTGTCGACAGCACGCGCAGAAACCTTCCGCTGGAACCAGGGTCGTACTCCCGCCGAGTATGTTGCCAAGAAGCTGCGTTTACTTCGTATGGCCAACGTAACCAATGAGGACGAAATTGTTGAAGAGCTTCACCGAGGGCTCGTTGATGCTCCAAATCTGCACCTGCATCTAGATAAATATGTTACCGAAGCTGGAAACTCGGTTTCGGAATACCGGCGTGCAGTCGCACATTTGCAAGACTCCGCAAGGCACGAAGGTACTATACCATCGCCTCAGCCATGTTCCAGTACGCGCCGCCCCTTTTTCCGCGAAACTGGCAACAGGCCTCGTACTCAGTTCTCTGACATGAGACAGGAAGCTCCGGCACCCGCAAGTATGACGGGCGGCGTAGTAGGCGCACGAAACCCCATTTGTTCCGCCTCAAGCCTTTCCAGTCCTTCTACTGCAAGGGCAGGTAAGCAGGTACGGGATTGTTTACGCAAATGCAAGAACTACCCAGCATGTGAGATGGCGAACACTGGGACTGGCAATGCATTCATAGCGGAAATACAAGCAATCAAGTAAAGCGTGCCTATTATGCAGAGCCTCGTGAGAGTGAACCAGAGAGTGATGATGGCGACGATGTGACGGAGAACATCCTAGTTGATGAGCTTCAGCCACAGTGTTACACCTTAGTAATTAGCTAGAGTACGTAGCAAGGGAGACTCATCACGGGCCTTCAGAAAGGCACTAATTGCCCTCTGAAGCACGGGTAATGATGTCAGAGAGTCTAGGCAGGAGATCGAGGAGACGGGGATTAGCTGTCGGCCGAGAAAAACCGGACCTAGGCTAACTCCGGAGATGGGGGGGTGAGTGCAAACGAACGGATCTCTTTCCAGAGGGAGATTGCGTCACCCCAGGGTGATCGACAGGCTCTAGAACTTAGACCCCGCACGACTGCATGGCCCTCATACAGTACGTGGCTCCCCAGGGAGCTCTCGCCTTAGGGAGAGACGGAGGACTCTGAGCCTAGGGTGCCGCAAGGTGCATGGAAACCTCATCTCCCCTTATCTACACCCTGCTATGACCAATGGATCACCCACGGGGTCCCCGCGCCTCGGGGAAATCCAAGCCCGAGTCACCAGCGCTTACGCTGGTTCATCAAATCTCACGCTACGACCTCCACCATAAAAGAAAGAGGTTTCCCCCGGAAACAGAAGGGAAACCAGCACGAACATCCTCACCAACACTACCACCGAACCCACACACAAGATCTAAGATTATTCCGTTGTGAATTATCAAAAGTATCCTGATTACCTTGACTTTCCTCAACACCCCGGTTACGAGACAACCCCAGTGTCACACTATAATCTTGATCTCAAAATCACCCTACATAAGAAATTCAGCAACAAATACCCTTTGACACATGCCCTCGTTCGAGCACGATCACTTCTACCTGCTCGAACTCTCCCACATATTCGAACCCACATCTCAATACTCACTCGACTATACCTTCTCCTCTATCGACAGCGAGATCTCAGGCTACGAAAAGTGGGACGAAGAAATCGACGGAGCAATACCCTCCGAAGCAATCAGTTGCACTCCCGGAAACTGGTACACCCAGTACTGGTTCAACAGCGCGCTTAACGATCTAAGCGCTGATCTCGACAGATACGAATTCCGAGAAATCTTCGACTACACATTTTACGACGACGAAACGATCTACACAGGACACCCTCTCGACCTATACTAGGAAAATGGCGTCTACCGACTTCAACATGCTCCGCCTGGAAGCCCCCAGAGATGTGCTACAAATCACCAACGGTACGGAGCAGGCGGAAGAAACCTTGGAGGTCGCCAATCCCGCCACGTGGCTCCGTGCCCTAGCCATACAACAAAAGCAAGCAGAACAAGACCTGGCGCAACTGGTCCACCTCTGCGGAAATACGATCGATCACGGCGACCAGAGAATCCAGCAGATCGAACAAGCCTACCGAGACTTATCGGATGGAACTAGGTACGTATATGACTGATTAAGCGCTAACGAAAGGATCACGGGGGACTGGATCCGAAGCGAACTAGCAAGCACGGCCAGCGCGTACCAGGCCTTTGCGCACAACGTCTGGGGCGCCATTATCGAACGAACCCAAGAGGCCGACCGAAAACAGGTAGGACAGGCTACGCAGCTAACACGACTCAACGATTCCATATCATTTCTAGCAGAGGCAAACGTGGCAAGAAGCCAACATTTGGCAAACTTTCAAGGTAACGTGGAATTGTGGGCAGAAGAACACCAAAAGCGAGCGGACGAGCAGCAGCAGCGGGTGGAATACCTGGAGCAACAGCTGCAGGAAGCCAGGGAAGAAGCGAGACAACAAGAAGAGGCCCTCCAGCTTCTAGCGGCTCGAATTCCGGTCCCAGAGACTCCCCGGCCTCCAGCACCAGCCTCAGGAGGACCCTCACCTGAGCCAGCGCCTTGGCGGAGCCCGGTCCTGGCAACCACTTCAAGCTTGGTCGACGCCCTATAGCAGCTCCGAGCGGGACCTTCGGGTAGTCCCAGCCCCAACCCACAACGACCCCCGGTGCCACCCCGGCCTGCAAGAAGAATCCGCCCGCCCGCGTTGTCACCCTCACCTGAAAGAATCCCCATGTTCGGAGGAGGAGGAAGGCCACCGCTACCTCCGCATCGACCACTACCACCCCCACCTTCGCCATCACCGCCACCGTCGCCTCGACCCGCACAAAGAACGTTGACCACCGAGAAGCTTGCCCGGACAGTAGCCAGGGCAGTGGCAGAAGGCGTAGTCGCCGCCACACAAACAACCCCGGCACCAGCCGTGGCAAGGATCAACACCTCCCGTCTAAAGATGAAGAACCCCGACCCGTTCAATGGGAAGAACACCACCAATTTCAATCAATGGTGGGAGGCGGTTACAATGTACCTAGGATTTTACCCAGAAACGTGGACCGACAAAAAATTGCATGGATAGGAACCCTCCTAACAGATACGGCCCTGTCCTGGCACCTCCATCGTTATAGAGACCTGGGAGAGGCGGACACCTGGGTCAACTACTCGGCGGCAATTCGGGCTGAGTACCACAATGACCGCGAAGCAGCCGACGCTCAGCAAAAGCTGGGACAACTCCGATACCAGGGGTGTATCCGGACATACATAACAGAACTCCGGTCGCTCAATAACTTCGCCCGGGCAAACGGGGAGAGTTTGCGGGAAAAGGTTGACCTAGCCATGACCGACGCAATCCTGGATATGAGGTTCAGTCAAAACGAAGGAGAATTCATGGACGACGACGACTTCATACGCGCCACCTACAGACCGGGCATCCAGGTAGAAAAAAGGAAGGCCCTCAGGGCAACCCGAGAACTGGTTCGATCGGCAGCCCCGCCAAAACCCGAGGCACCCCGAAAGGCCCCCTCATCAAAAACCCCAAATCAGGAAGAAAAGCCGAGGGACCCCCAGCACAGGGGCGCCCCGAGAACGGACCGGAAAACCCAGTACAACCAACCCGGTCATTGGGCATCAAAAGATGCCGCACTCACTGGCGTCCCAGCCAAAGAATGGGAGGAATACGGACGGAGTAATGACGACTGTTGGCAATGGGGCAGAAGCGGCCATAGGACTTACGAATGTTTCGCTGGGAGTACAAAAAGGGGGACCTCCCTACCCACGGCACCTTGGAAGGTCTCCGCAGTATACGGAGAAAAAAGGAAAAGATCGGAGGAACCCGAAGCACCGATCCCGGCCAAACAGCAGAAAGTCGCAGCAGTAGAGGCGATGGACACAGCTCCGCTTTGGGAGGGATCCGACTCGGATTTTTAAGAAACCCCGCCACGGCGCCCGGAGGGGTCAGAATCATCATATGCGGCGCTTGAAAACGAAAACCAGGGGTCTCGAACGAGGAACGACCCACGAAAAAGCCTCGTAACACACGACCGATAATCGACATGCTGCTCCACGTCGGAACACAAAAGAAACCGATAAGAGTCCTGCTAGACACAGGCTGCTCGATAGCCTTGATCAATCAAAAAACAGTCGACAAATGGGGAATCCGGAAGAAGGAGCACAAGGAAGCTCGGACGATAGAAAGCTTCACAGGAGCCACCGTCCAAGGGGCAGGGCAATATTATACGGAGCCACTATGCGTGCAACACCGAAAACACTTCTCCCGGGAGGTATTCGAAATATCACCGATGGAAGAAGGCATTGACATCTTTCTCCCATTCAGATGGATAGAGCAGCATCCACCTCAGGGAGCATGGGAATCGGAAGAAATCCGATTTAACAGCACCAGGTGCCGGGAAAACTGAGACAAATTCGCAACCAACGACTTCTCATTAACAAGGGACGACACCGTGGCTACGAATCCAGAAGCCGGCCTCGTAGGCCACGTATCCGCCGCCTCCGACCAGCCGCTGGAGGACGTCCCAATGGAGTTCCGCCAGTACCTAGGAATAATGAGCCAGGAGGCAGCAGATGCGCTCCCCGAGCACCGCCCCTATGACTGCAAAATTGATCTCAAGGAAGGCGCCACGGCACCCTGGGGACCAATCTACCCGCTCTCAGAAATAGAGCTACAGACGCTTCGGGAATGGCTGAAGGAAATGGAGAAAACCGGGAAAATACGGAGGTCTACGTCACCCGCAGGCTCAACCATTCTATTCGTCCCAAAACCAAATGGGCGAGGCCTTCGGCTATGCGTGGACTATTGAGGATTGAACGCTGTCACCATCCCCAACCGTTATCCACTCCCCTTAATGCAGGAATTACAAGACCGAGTACAGGGCGCTCGGTACTTCACGAAAATGGATCTTAAGAACGGCTTCAACCTTATCCGAATCAGGGATGGAGACGAGTGGAAAACAGCATTCCGAACTCGTTATGGCCTGTACGAGTTCAACGTTATGCCATTCGGACTAACTAACGCCCCATCGACCTTCCAAGACTTGATGAACCACATTCTGTCTGACGTACTTGACATAGGAGTCCTGGCCTATATGGACAACATTCTGGTATATGCCAAAACGGAAAAGGAGCACAACACGCTCGTCAAGACTGTCTTGGAAAGGCTACAACAAAATGGGCTAGCGGTTTTGCCAGAAAAATGTGTTTGGAAGGCCGAAGAAGTGGAATTTCTGGGCTATATCATAGGACGCAAGGGTGTCAGTATGAGTCAGGACAAGGTGGAAGCAATATTATCATGGAACAGTCCCACATCAATCAAGGAAACGCAGTCCTTGCTGGGATTTGCTAACTTCTACCGACGTTTTATCCAAGACTACTCGCGGATAGCGCGACCAATGACAGAATTGACCAAAAAATCGGAAACGAAATGGGAATGGACGCCGGAAGCAGAGACAGCTTTCAAGGAACTCAAACATCGGTTCACCACTGCACCCGTTCTCGGCCACTTCGACGCGGCAAACCCAGTAATAATAGAAACCGACGCATCCGACTTTGCCATAGGAGCAGTCTTGTCGCAACGAGACAGCGAGGGAAAATTGCATCCGGTCGCCTTTCACTCAAGGAAATTCTCACCCGCGGAGATCAATTACGAAATCCACGACAAAGAACTTCTCGCAATTGTGGACGCATTCAAACATTGGCGTCGATATTGTGAAGGAGCGGAGCACCAGATACAGGTATTCACGGATCATCACAACCTGGAATACTTCACAACGTCCAAAACGCTCAACCGACGGCAGGCCCGATGGGCGGAAGAGTTGGCCGGCATAAACTTCCGAGTATATTACCGGCCAGGAACACAAAACGGGAAAACCGATGCATTATCGAGGCGTTCGGAGTACCGCCCAGAAAAGGGGGGGGTAGAAAACCAGCCGATCACGATGGTTTTGAAGGAAAGCCAGCTAGAGAAAAGACGGTCTCAGACATTCGTTGCTTCTTCAGCAAGGCTAACATCCCTCCCAGCCAAAAAATGGAACCCGGACTTCTTGGAAAAAGTAAGAAAGCCGGCGGAAAGAGACGCAACCTACCAAAAAGCATGGGAAAACAAGGGAAAGGAGGAAGTAACAGGACAAGCGCCGAAAGAAATTGAAAAACTCAACGGCCTATAATATTGAAGGAAGCAACTTTGGGTTCCGACGGAACTGGTCCCGCAGGTTATGGAATCCGAGCACGACACCAAGGTAGCCGGGCACATGGGGCAGGATAAGACTATCGAACTTATCCGACGAAACTTCTGGTGGCCCAAGATGAACGAACGAATCACGGATTTTGTCAGGAGCTGCCCAGAATGTCAGAAAAACAAAGCCTCGAGACACCAACCGTACGGACTATCCTCACCGCTGGAACTACCATACGCCCCCTGGCAATCAATAGCCATGGACTTCATCACGGACCTCCCAACATCTGAAGGATGCGACCAGCTTTGGGTAATCATTGACCGATTCACAAAAATGGCACACTTCCTACCACTAAAAGAAAAAAAGGCAGCCGACTTAGCCAGAACATTCGCTAAGGCAGTATGGCGCTTCCACGGACTACCCACAGACATCGTGTCGGATAGAGACTCGCGATTCACATCGGAAACTTGGAAGGAACTACTGCAGCTCCTGGGAATCCGGCCCCGGATGTCCACGGCGTTCCACCCACAAACGGACGGACAGACAGAACGACTCAACCAGACAATCGAGGCCTACCTCCGAGCATTTGTGGGACACGAGCAGGATGATTGGGTAAGGCTGCTCCCGATGGCCGAATTCGCCTACAATAATTCGGTCACAATGGGAAACGGAATCTCGCCCTTTTAGGCCAACTACGGCTTCCACCCACGAACACTGGATCCTCCCAACCCTGATGAGGAGCCGGTTAACCCTGCCAGTACCGTCTATGCCCACTGGATGAAGGCGGTGCAAGACGAGGCCCGACGGGCCCTGGAAGCAGCGCAGGAACGAATGCGGCGATATGAGGACCCAAACCGAAAGCCTCCTCCGGCATACCAAGTAGGGGACCTCGTCATGCTTAACGGCCGAAATATCAAAACACGCCGCCCTTCGAAGAAAATGGATCACAAGAATCATGGTCCTTTCCAAATCGAGAAAATCATCTCCCCCCTTGCGGTACGGCTGACGCTGCCCAGAAAGTGGAAAATACACAACGTTTTCCCTGTGTCGCTGCTCGAGCCTTATCGAACCAGCGAACATCGGACCCCACCAGACCCGTCGAAAGTACTACGAGAAGCCGACGACATCGAGCAATCCGAGGAATACGATGTCGAAGAAGTAATGTCATCCCGGAAAAGCGGTAGGCGTATCTTATATCTCGTCAAATGGCTCGACTATCCGGAGCGGAAAGACTGGACGGAAGAACCATACGACAACTTCTCGGAAGGAGGCCGGGAAAGGCTTCGGGAATTTCATCAGCGGAATCCCGACACACCAAAAGACTATCGGCTCACCGAAGCATAGTCCAACCATCACACCCCGGACGAAACTCAACGCCAGAAAACGCCAAGACTTCCGACCGACACACCAAAATCGCGCGACCGATAAGACTTCACGGACCCCACGATGTCCGGCGGAGCGACGCAACCGAG
>Ga0307508_10006259_pt1 | contig 11216 bp, 5 predicted proteins | sample 9_EM_MG_FD_203089 | JGI IMG/M metagenome (GOLD analysis project Ga0307508, IMG submission 203089) | Populus trichocarpa ectomycorrhiza microbial communities from riparian zone in the Pacific Northwest, United States - 9_EM | ecosystem: Host-associated > Plants > Roots > Unclassified | place...
ATTCATGTTTGTAGGATCTCTTCTCCTGTCACTAAACTTAATAAATATAGCTAGTTAAGTCAAATTCTAACTAGACAGAACCACAAAGTTGATCTATCAACAGTTGGGTCTGTTGTGGCCGTGATGCATTGCCAAAAAGGTCAGTTTTATGGTAGGGTGTTAGGCACTTAAAAACATGTTTTTCTATTGGAATTAACTGAAGCGAGAATGATAAGGTGAACTTACAGGTTGTTGACAAAGTGTGGCAATGCAAGACAGTAATTTAAAGTAAATTGCTTGGTTTTAAAATGACGAGAATTGGTTTGATTGTTTTCCCAGTATACCTCCTCACAAGACTCAAAGATTATTGGTGCCTTCCACATATAAACGGTTTGCTCGCAGTGGATGCTTTAGATTATTTTAGAAAAAGCCATATTCATGTGACGTGAATGCTGCTTGACCCTCAACTAAAGTTATTTATGTGATACACGGGGCTTGTAGCTCAGTTGCCTTGGCAGGCTTTGCCCTGCCTGAGTGCCCTGGTTCGAGCTCTCGTGTGTACCCAGCACTTGAGGGTCTAGCTGCTGTGGTCCATCGTGGACTTGTTCCGCCCCCCTCCCGGGTTCGACTTTCTATGTGCACGTCTGTCACCCCTGCGGTGTCTTACCTGCTCCTAGGCTTGCAGGATGTCCAGTGGGCCGTGGGGAATAGTCGTGGTGCGCGTAAGCTGGCCCGGACACCCCACGTGAATCAAAAAAAAAAAAAAGTTATTTATGTGATTACTTGCATGTGTAAAATTACTCTGATTTTCATACTCTATTTACAAGAATTGTATTTTTTGCATGCAGTCTTTATAGTGTCTTCTGATACATATTTGTGTCAAAAGAATTGTATGAAGTATTGCATGGCTGAAGCTGCTGTCTTACATATATTTATGGTGTGCAGTACATTTCCCTGTTATTCATTGGAATCTTGTTTGTTATATCAGTTCGATGATTTATTACAAATCTTTTGAAGGATATTTTACTTTCAATTTCCTTCTTGTAATTTGTGTATTGGAGATTCTTCTTTTCTTATTTGCTAGTCATGACTTAATTTTAATAGGACATGGACTCTTTGAAGAGATAAATTTACAAGGCGCACCTGTATTTTGTTTTTTCTTTTTCTTCTTTTATTATTTGATAAGTAAACAAGCATTGGACAACAAGAAATCTCTGAAAGAGGGACAAATTTGAGTCATGTTGGATTACTTAGAGGAGGGTATTTGGCATTGCGACCAGAATGTTGTTTGCTAAAAATTTGAATTTTGTTTTTTACTTAAAATTATTATAATTTTTTTTTATGTTTTTGAATCGTTTTGATATGCTGATTTTAAAAATAAATTTTAAAAAAATAAAAAAATATTATTTAATGTATTTCCGAGCGAAAAACACTTTGAAAAGCAACCACTACAACAATGCTAAACATGCTTATCTATGAATGACTTTAATTAGTCCAGCTGAGTGCTGGATTCATATGACAAAATGCTTTCCAAACTCTATGAGAGTTGATTATATTGTCAAAGAACCATCTCAACCTAATAGTTTAAGCTATTAGGTAAGGTCCTAAGATATGATTTATATTATTCTCTAACATACCCCCTTAAGTGAAAGCTCTTTGTGCTTGAAACTTGCACAGACTCACATTACTTTATGCTTGATTTTTATCAAATAAATAGGAATGGTGAGATTCGAACTTGTAACCGCTTGGTCATCAAGGCTCTGATACCATGTCAAAGAATCAATTCAACCCAAAAACTTAAGCTTTTATGTGAGGTTCTAAGATATGATTTATATTATTCTCTAACATATACAATGACTAGCAACTAGACTGGTTGTCCTCACTAGCCTAAAGTAGCAGTCTTTTGACATGACTGCTACAGATGGATGCCTGGGGTTGTTCTAAGTTTATAGTAAAAATCTTTTGAAGCTGATGGTTTTATAGATTGCAAGTGAGAAGTAAGAAGCTTACCTTAACAACGTATAGTGTTTGGCAATATGCAATGCTTCTTTGCGGAATCCAGAGTTGGGAGTGGATCTTCAAGCAATACTGTACTTTTCCTGTCTGAAATTATGGGAATGTACTTTGTCTCTTCTATACTACTGATAAGAAAAGGCTTAGCAACTGAGTACAGGTATGGTAGTTTTTGATGCAAGGTCAAATTACTGATTCTGCTCATGAATTTTTGTCAACAATCTATTTGTATTTTCTATCCATGTTTCTACAATTGCTTTGAACATGCTATTAATTTTTAGCTTTCAAGTGGACACCTTTCTGTAGAACCAGAAATTGTTTGAATCCCTATTGTCAGAATGAAAAGAAAGTTGTAGAAATTGCAGTTGCATCGCGTCGCAATTTCCCCGCAGTTGGAAGAAGAATATTTGCAGTGCATGATCTGTTGTTTAACAGCATGCTTGTCTTCAGCATTTTTTCCTCTTCTGTGTATTTGTGAAGGAAACTGTTGAGCATCTTTTCAAATCAATTTGATAACCCAATTTCCTGAATACTGAAATGTCCTTAGTTTATCCCAAATATGTCTTAAATGTTGTTGCTGAAATTGTCTTGCATTGCTAAAATATGCTATCTTGAAATCCCCATGTATTTTTAATGGCTCAGTTCAACTAGGGGATAACATCTGTTTCCGAAGCTTCTGGGAAGTCCTCATGTTGAGCATTTCATTTTTAGAAGAAAGAGGGAAAACAAAAACTGTTACTGAAATAAGACCACATGCACTCAATACTGGATTATTTATTGTCAGACATAAGTACAAAAATGGTGTTACCAGACTAGAATGTCAATTGTTTTTGCAAGGTGATGATTCCTGACCCTGTTAGGCAAGTTTTTCCAGTATTTCAGACAGCAAATTCTTAATAGACGTGTAGATCTTTTGTTCATTCTCTTGAAAATATAAGTAAGTATTGTTCTCTGGTTAATTAACTTGCACAATATCGATGTGTATGTAGATTTGTTTGTTTTCAGTTTACCACAAATTTCGTACTATGAATTGTTATGCTCTGCATGTAACCACACAATCTTTGACTTTGTTTGGAATTGGATGATCGAATCCTCTTAGTTTCTGAAAATTTACCAAACCAATCTTCTTTCTTAATAAATGCAAAGCTAAAAGATTACAAGAATGCAGATTAATTTGTGGCTACTTGTTATTTATTCTTTGCTTAACTGGGCTGCTTTCAATCGTATTTTTGATTTTTTTGAACTGTTATCCCTTGGCAGGATAATCATAACAGAAGTCTAGGTGGAGAAATTCAGTTTGACTTCTATCACCGGTGTTTTGATGCAATCTTTGTAGCAAGTGCTTTCCTTTCACTGCTTTTGCTTTCTGCACATTATAAGTCTTGCCAGTCTTATAAACACCCAATCGATTGATGTATACTTTGTGTAAGTATGTGCTAATTCAATCATTTCTTTTATCCTGCGTTATTCATCTCATCAAGCTGATTAAAACCCTACTGTTTATTGTTGGATGACAGTTTTTAAGAAACTACAAATTTGACAGTCAAGACATTTATGAAGCTACGGACTTCAAGTAGTGTCATGATCATTTATGCATAACATATGCTTGGTGCCATTGGATTTATGTAGTAGACTTGCAATGAGAAGAGTTTGAAAAATGCCAAAATGCATGGGACAAATCTATTGTTTTCTGTCATCTCATGTTTAAAGGAAGAGAGTGTTGTCTGACTGCTAACTGCCTAGGATTCGCTCCAGCTTTATCATGAGCACACTAGCTTTCAGTATCTCATGTATTCCTGAGGATTACAAAAATGACCTAAGCTAAAACAAACTTGAGGAACAGAGGTGAGCTCTGTTTTGAAATTTGTTTCAATTTTCTGATAATGTGAGTTGTGCTTGAATTAGTGGATGGATTTGGATAGGACAATGGTGAAACAAGTCAAACTGAATTCAGATGCCCATTGCTATGTGAATATTTTACTGTGTTGGTGATTTTATCATCCATAAATGGGATATTTAGCCATACCATTGGTTATTCACTATGTCAAAGGTTGGATCAGTTATCTACCTGATTTTAAATCACCCTCCGACCATTTTCTTGGTTTCGTTCCCACCATGCTAACCAAGAGAGATTAGTAATAGTTTTAGAATCTCGATGTGTTGGACCTACAGCCCCAAAATGCAAGACGAGGCAAAACCGTGCTCTGATTATTTTTGGCGGTTATCTGTTTCCGACAGAAAGGCCATTACAGTGTCAGAAACAAAGGTCCATAGTGGGATGATATCTTGACTTGTAGACCTCAGCAGTTTGCATGAAGTGGCTCTAAAGGTTTCTTCTGTTCGATCTTCAATGATACCTAGAGATGAGTCATAGTAAATTGATGCAGTAGTGACTGGCATGCAGGATTCTACAGTAAACTTTGGGTTCTGTAATATGGCAGTTTGGTATGTCAAGATGATATCGGCGGCTAGATATTATACGGGTAGCGGGTTACTCTGGCAGATTCCACCTTGATGCTTTATTGCTAAAGGGCATAAAAGCCAAGGATGTCTCTTGGATTCTCCATCACAACTTGTGTAATTAGAATTTGACATAGACATATTAGCAATGCACCACAACTTGTGTAATTAGAATTTGACATAGACATATGATGACCACTGGAGGTTTACATGGTCGTTAACTTCAGGGCCCGTGGGATTAGTCGAGGCACGCTCAAACTAGCCCGGATACCCACGTTAAACTAAAAAAAAAGAATTTGACATAGAAAAGGTGCGTATGAATGCATTAAAAGAAAGGCGACGATCACCAATGGAGTGGTACCTCTATTATTCACCAAATTTGGTTTCCTCTTCTAATCGTAATTAGTTGATGCAATTTTCCCTTTTCTTTTCTTAACAATTATTTCTGGGGTGATTGCGAAATGTTCAGGCTGTGTAGTCAAATTGCATTCCATTGATGCCTTTTGGAGAGATGCTCAGATTGCTTTAGTATGTAGATCTTTTGAAATGCTTGACCATCTTTCCTATGTTCACTGCATCTTGCCTCGTTAAAGACATTTATGTCGTTTTCCTCCTCCAAGAAGACTAGGAGAGTGACGGTTTACAGCTTGTTGCAGGTTAAAAAGATTGGAAGACATTCGAGACACAGATTTTCTTACAAGGTCAACACCAGCAGCTCTGTACCACTCACTGTAGAGGGTTTTGGAAAAATACAAGTGTAATGCAAGTCAACTTTGTGAAGGATGGTGCTTATGTAAGGTCTGATTATTATTATGATTTAAATGAAAATGATAAACTTTAAAAAAAACAAAAACGTGTGGCTGAACAATAGGTCCCTGCCGATCTTTGAGCCATTGGATTTTCAGTTTTATTTAAAAATATATTAAAATAATATTTTTTTATTTTTAAATTTTTTTTAATATGAGCATATTAAAAACAATCTAAAATATTAAAAAAATTACTTTAAAAAAAATCAAATTTTAATAAAAAAAATATATTTAATTATGGCATTCAACTTAAGACTGTGTTTGGCATCGTGTTATTTTAAATTTTTAAATAAAAAAAAATATTTTAAAATGTAATAGATATCACAATTCCAACATTCTCACGGCTCTAACAAAGGACCGTTGGCGAAGAGCATTCCACCGCACTCAGTTTCTTGCCACTTAACAACTTAGGCCAGCCAGCTAAAACTGAATTGACAGAAGTAGCTAAAACCAAAATAAATGAGGGACTCTGTCACGGCATCTGATACCTCCTTTGAAAAAGGCTGGTACGTAAAGCAAATGAGGATCTAAAGGGTGGTGGTGTCATCAGATCAGATTTGGCAGTGGAGTTTTACGCAGAGACAGCCACCCACCACTGTCATCAGATCAGATTTGGCAGTGGAGTTTTACGCAGAGACAGCCACCCACCACCACCCCAATCATTATCTTCTGAGAGGGAGGGGGGACCTTCCTCAACCCTAAAAACATGTAATGCGGGACATATTTGAACTTTGACTTTCCTCAAACAGTTTCAGGCAAACATTTTATGGATCGTTGAACCTCTAAGATATCACTGTCCTACTGAAAGGACCTTGCTCTGGTGAGGGAAGAGTCGCAAAAGAAACAAGCCTCAAGATTAGATAGTGCATAAATGCATTAAAAAATTATGAAGAGCACCAGAACTTCAAGGTTAGCAGACCTGCATCCCTTCCTCCTGTAAAAATAAACCGATTCCCATCTAAAATGGAAAGAATCATACTGTAATTTGTGCATATTTGTCAAAGCAGTTAAGCCATGTCCATGCTCCCATGGAACATTTGTGAGTCAAAATCAAGAAGCCTCACCCGTTGTGTCTTTCTAATCTCTAAGCAAATAACCAAGGAACCAGATAGTGAGGTTTAAGCTACACTCTGCTTTACTTAGAGACCAGACAGGAAGCATCATGTCCAAAGCCAATCATCTAGATTTGTAATAAAACAAGCCTTAAACCTCTACCAGGCAAGAAAGAGGGTGTTCAGATCCTAATGAGGTTTTCCCAGATCTTAAGTTTCAAGTAATTTCTCCCCGGAGGGAGGCTGGAACGGCATGAGCTTCAAAACCTGAAATTTAGTGTAGGGCAGCGGAAGAGCATGGCCACAAATGCAAAGCATGAAACAACCATAAGGATTACTGCTACATTATAAATGAATAAGGAAAAATACGAAAACCAAGAGAATCAACTGTGAGAATTAACAAAATTCAGAGCACATCAAAAAAATATCCACAGAAATGAGCATAATGAGATCTAGACCATATCATATGACTTTCAATGTCAATGTGTGGTCAGTTATGATCATCTGAATACCTTTAACAACTCAAATACAGGAATGTTACAAATACATAATTATGGGCTTACAATCACATGGTATCACGTGTCCAGGTTTTAGTCTTGAGAGCAGCCACTTCAAATAAAAAAATTCTGAAGCATAGGACTGCCTTCAAATTCTTCCTCTCAAGGTCCTGCTTTAATGGAATCACAACAGGATAACGACCATCTTTTATGTTCCATGAAATCAATATGCATCAAGATAGAAATAAAATACAGGTTAACATCATAAACTTCGCGATAAAAATGATAATGACAAAACAAGTGTCACCTTCCCAATCAATTTAACATTTGGTTTTGTCCGTGAGTCAAAGGTTTTGCACCAAGGATAGGAATGAAGCAGAGCATTAACATCCCATTACGGCACAGTTTGCCACAAAAGCACCGGCTCGCTCCTTGACAGCAAGAACATTCCATTCTGGTCTGTCTGTGCTTCTGTCCTGAGGATCCCAAGTATGTAGCACAATAACTTCACCTTGAGGACCTCTATGCCCTCCAATCACCAATAAGCTGGTACCGCATGCTTTAAATGCTAAACCCCAGCCATTAGAAGAGTCAGCCCTAACTGGCAACCTCTTCACAACACTCCACGAATTATTAGTTTTGTTGTAGCTCTTTACCTCATTGGTTGCTTGATCAGCGGAATAAAGTTGATTATTTACAACAGCGACCAGTGGAGGAGAACGCATGGCAGGATGACCTGCACTGGGAAGAGGGTACATGTTCTCTATCCTCCTCCATGTCCTTGTCTCAATGTTATACTCTTCACCACAACTTAAACAATCAGTTTGGCTTGACATGCCCCCGATGACATAGAACTTCCCATCCATAAAAAAGCCAGAACACAGTTTCCTGGGCAAGTTCATATCTGGCAAAGTTACCCAGGTACCCAGTTCAGAGTTATAAAGCTCAGCAGATCTCATAATACATCCGTTCTTGTCGCTTCCTCCAGCAACAATAGCAATTTCCCCGAGGCTGCTTGAACCAAACAAACAACGGGGTAAGTTCATTGGAGGGCATCTGGACCAGTCATGGGTAAGCAAGCTATACATCCAAACAGCAAATCCTAACAACTCACGCCCAAAAACAAGTAGCTGAGTTCCTACTGCAAGAGACTCCTTATCGGCATAAGTGAAGCATTCGTCGCAAGGCATCCTGGGTAATCGCATCCATCTCTGCCTTGCAGGATCAAAAGCTTCCCAAGGCATCAAAATACAAGCTAAATAAATCCAGTGTTCAGTAACACCAAGATGCCGCCTCACTTTATATAAACACCCACTTTCAATCAGTGCTTTGAATTTCTTATTCAGACAAGCAAAATTGGGGTAATCCGATCTGCAACTCCATGCCAAAATATCTATTGCAGCGTCATCATAAAGACCAGGCAAGAGACTGTCTTCGGATGCTTGCCCATCACGATTCTCTCCCGTATCCATAGGTTCATAATTAGAATTCAAACTCTCTCTTTCCAACAAACCAACACCAACATTTTCCGAATGGTTATTATTTCTCTCTGAGAGAAAATAAGCCAGTAAATGCAAATTCTTCTGGAAAAGTCCCAAGTCTTGCTCTACGTTCACGAGAGGCTGCAAAATAACGCAATTTTGCAAACCAACCATAACAGATGAATCACAATCTGCCCTTTCCACCTTCACCTTTGGTTCCTTGATAACATCTCTAAAAACCATTCTTCTTTTTCTTTTTTTCTTTTTGAAAAAAGAGAGAGAGAGAGAACTGGGTTGGTTTTCCTTCTGCAACACCAATCAATTAAAGCAGATAAAAAAGAAAAAAAACAATAAACTGTCAAAACAAGTTGTTAATTAATTAACATAAATTGCAACTAAGTAATAACACCAACTTCATGTGGCAACAGATTGGACATAGACAAAAAGAAACATCAAATCTAACATGCGATAAATCGAGATGCAAGGACAAGAAGAACCCAGAAAGGATACAGATCCAATCATGCAATGAAGTCAAAGGCATCAATCCTTAACCAAAATATAAATTCACCATCAAATCAAACCAGCATAAATTTCATTTCAACAAAGAAAAAAAAGGAAGTCTCTTTGCTTGTGGGTCTCACCTTGAATGGCTGAATTCTCTCTCTCACGCAGAGATAAAACTGGAGCCGATCAGATCAGTTTAAAGAAGCAGTAGTTTCTTTCTCTCTGAAAAGCTCAAATCTTCAGATTTTCTTTTTCCTCTTTAAAGTAAAGCAGCTATATCTTTCTCTATCTTCTATTCATCCATGGTTTTGGTTTTGGTTTTTGTTTATGATGGTAAAACATGAAAAAGATTAGTATTGTTCTTTAATGTTTCTCTCTCTAGAGAGGGAGAGGGAGACGCTTGAGGAATTCTAATGGTGGAATCGATCCATCCATTGATGTTATTAATTAATTAGTTTTTCATTAATAAAAATAATAAAAAGCAAAGCAAAGCCAAGGTTGTTGTTGCGTTGTTGGTTTTTTGTTTTAATTTTTAACGTTTTGTTTTTCATGTTTCACTGCCTTTGTAACTTGCTCTCCTCAGTTTCTTTCTCTCTTTCTCTCTCTCTTTTCATCTTTGACCGAAGAGGCAAGGAAGCAAGCAAGGAAGGAAGCATGCGTCGAGGGAGAGTGCTTCTTCTCATCTGCCCTCTTCTTTTGCTTCCTTCGTCGTAGTGATGTGCACGTGCTCCTTCTCATCTGCCCTTTCTTTCTATAAATAATATATTTAATAGGAGTATGAGTGTTTTTTAAAATATTTTTTATTTAAAAATATATTAAAATAATATTTTATTTATTTTTTTAAAATTATTTTTTATATCAGTGCATTAAAATAATTCAAAAACAACAAGAAAATATTAATATGAAACAAAGAAAAAAATAAAAAAATTTTAAATTCTTTCAAAAACGATTTTGAAATGCAAATACAAACAGGTCGTAATACATTATTCCTTCTTCTTTTTCTATTACTAAAATTGCATTTATCATTAATTATGAGTAGTTTTACATTTGAGTTAAAATTGTTTCTATTTAAATATATTTATCTTTTTTTAGTTATATTTTAAGTTTTTATAATTTCAATCAATTTATAAAAATCATATCAAAGAAAACATAAATTTTCCTTATTTTTCAGATTAGAGGATTGAATTTCAAATATTATCACATTAATAACTTGTGGTTTGTCTTTCATACAATTGTTTCTCCTTTTCTTTTATTAAGTTCATAATTTCAATTCTTTTTTTTTCATTTTATTTACATTCTAAATCCAATTATTTTCAAGTTATGAAAAAAATCTAAGGTGTTTAAACCTTAGAACAAGGTTTTATTTATTAATATACAATGTTATTAAAAATTCCAATAAGCAACATTAAAAAAAAAGAAAAAAAAAAGAGGTTTTTTCCCTCTCTTTTTCATCCAATAATGAGATAGCCACCCTCCTCCCTCTCCCCCCACAAAACCAGTCACCCTCGTCCCTCTCTCGCGCGCGGTGCACTCTTCCCTTTCTCTCGCACGGCACAACCAACAGCCGCCCTCCCTCCCTCTCGCATGGCGCAGCCAGCCTCCTTCCTCTCATATACGTCAGTCCCAAAACAGATTCGTACTCCTGCATTTTCAACTGCAATATGCAAGATTTTGTCAATACGGAAGATTACAATATTATTACATGGTGTTTAATTTTATCCGTTTTGTTTGTTAAGGATTGTTTGAAATCCAATGCGGGTTGCTGTTGAAGTATCAATAGAATCTAATTTGACTGGAAAAATTGGGACTTGATCTGATAAAATCGTACTATTTCATTGGACTAACATGGGAGAGATCTTGTTCAGAGTTAGAATGGAATGTCATAATTCAAAATATCCTCTGATGATATAATCTGTTCTGGAGAAGCATAGAAATCTTATCAAATACATTCACCTGATCCCTTTGCTTACTTCTCCCAGAAACAGGATCGAGAGGAAGGAGGTGAGGAAGAAGACCCCGTTGATGTCTTAAAGGCTGTAGGTGAAGCTGGGAAAGGGCTTGTAAAGAGTGTGATTTTTTCAAAGGCTGATGAATTAAGCCTTACTTTTCTCCAGGCCTAGAACAGGAATCACGAAATTCCTTGTAAACATTCTTGTTTTCTTCTCGATATAGTAGGCAAATCTGACACAACAGTCGGACAATTTTGAAGAAACATGGTGGTCTGTATCCATGTTTGTTCTAGCAAGTGTAGCACAGGAGCGAGGAAGCAGAAACATTGTATGTCATCAGTGTTGATTTAATTATATAAACGTGTTTGAGTGTATCTAGCTCTTAAATTCTCATTCTTGTTAGCCATCTAGTTATATCAAAATTTGAGTTTAATTCTTAGATTGTGTCCTGTTTGTGACCATGTTTTTGCCTTGG
>Ga0307508_10006260_pt1 | contig 11216 bp, 13 predicted proteins | sample 9_EM_MG_FD_203089 | JGI IMG/M metagenome (GOLD analysis project Ga0307508, IMG submission 203089) | Populus trichocarpa ectomycorrhiza microbial communities from riparian zone in the Pacific Northwest, United States - 9_EM | ecosystem: Host-associated > Plants > Roots > Unclassified | place...
GTCGGCCTTTGCTATCCGAAATCAAGGGTTCTCCAGATAGTCCGTGCCCACGAGTCCGTCGTGAATGATGTCCTGGAACTGGACGCGGACGTTTGTTTGAGCCGTTTCCGGTGCCGCCGCGAAATGAACCGGCCCGGAAATTGTGGCCCAGTGCCGGGTCCAGTGGTAGCCGGTCTCGTCAGTGCCCGTCTTCGTCGTCACGCCCGGGTCATCGACCTGCACCCCGCAGTCGGGCAGGTAGCGTGAGTCGAGGATGAGATTGCCCGACCCGGTGTCGACCTCCACGCAGACTTCGCGACCGCTCGGCAGCACCAGCGTCGCGAACGGGTCGATCGAGGGACCGTCCCGGCGAATCTCGAGCGGAATTTCGTAGCCGTCCGCCGCAAAGCCCGTGGCTGGTTGCATGACGAGGCTCATCGCGTCCGGATCGGTGGTGACTGCCTGATTCTCGAAGAAACCCGGGCCGAGAATCCCGGCGAAACCGGCGGGACCGTCGTCATCTCCGAGGTCGGCGACGCATGCGATGTGCGCGTCGACCAGGTGCTCGCCGAGTTTCATCCGCGGCAAGCGGACGATCGGGGACCGGATTTCCTGTCCCGACATGCGCCGTGCGGCAAAAGACTCCCCGGTCCACTGGACATCGGGGCGCGCGGCCACAACGGAGGAGACGACGGTGACACCGATGCCAGTGTCCACAAGAAACCGGTAGCTGTCGCCGGCCAGCTCCACGGGAACGCGGACCAGGTGCTGAACCCGATCGAAGAACACGGAGGTCATGCGGTAGGTTCGCGGCCGTCGATCAGCTCGTCGATCTCGGCTAGCAACTCCTCGCGGCGTTCGTCCTCGGTCGGCTCGCTGGTGGGCTGGGGCGGCGAGGGCTCCTCGTCGTCGTGGGGCGGACGCCGGGGCGTGGGTCGCGGTGGAGGCGGCTGGGTCAGGATGAACCGGTCCCGGTCCCGGCGGCGGGCGGCCGCGCCGGCTCGCGGGTCGTCGGGCCCCGGCTCCGCGTCCCGCCGCGCACCGTTCTGCTGCGCCTGCGTCATGCCGACAAGTCTGCTCCCCTATCGCGTCCGGGCGCCAGCTCCGCCTCGAAGTTGGCGCAGTGTCAGTCGATGTCCCAGATGCGGCCGGTCACCCAGGCGTACTCCCATGCCTGGATGTCCGGCGGCTCGATGCCGAAGCCGGTGAGGATCGCGCAGACCTGTTCGCGGTGGTGGTTGGCGTGGTTGATCGCCTGGGCGAGGAAGATCCCGACCCGGGTCTTGCGGGTGCCGTTGTCGACGACGATCACCCGTTCGACGTCGATCGGCTTTGCAAGCACCTGCTCCCAGAGCGCGCCCGCCTCGTCGTTCCAGCGTTCCAGCGCGTCGAAGTCGGGCTGCTCCTGGCTGTCCACGAAGTCGAGCGGCTGATCGGCGATCCGCCGCAGATAGCTTCCGTCGCAGCGGACGATGTGGTCGAGCGTGGCCGGGATGTCGCCGTACGTGCCGACGCCGGTGGCCTTGAGCTGTTCGGCCGTGAGCTTCTGCTCCCGGCAGAAGCCGATCAGGCTCTTGGTCGCCCAGTTGTTGTGCCGGATGGGGTCGCGCAGGACGGCGTTCGAATCCATGGGCTCAAGCTAGGCGCTCACTCAGTCATCGCGGTATCCGTTTTCCCGAGTCGGCCGGCCCGGGTCACTCACCCCAATCGAGTTGGTGTGCGGGGACGCCGGCAGACCTTCCGTACTCCACGGCTTCGTCGCGCCCTGCCTGGTCACCGACGGGGTACCGGAAGACGCGCCCGGGGAAGACGACCACGTGCTCGGTGCCCACGCGAAAGTCGGCATACCACCCCTGACCCTCGATCAGGGCGGCGGCCAGCGTGGAGGCGAGCTCGTCGGCGACATCATCGGGGCCTTCCACATCGAGCAGCGTCCAGACGTCGGGTTGATACGGCGCCGCTCCGCCGGAGACGTCAAGCCGATCGACACGTGCCATCCGGAGGCCGCGGACCTGCAGGTCACATCCGATGCGAAGGCTCTCGGCGAGAATCCGTCCGTGCAACATGACGACATGGTGGCATCCAGGTCTGACAAAACTCGCGGACAAGCCACTACCGGGACCGGCCCGAGTGTGCGTAATCCACCGCTGCCTGCAAGGTTTCGACGAGCGGCACCTCGAGGCCGGCGAAATGGTCGCGCGCGTGCAGGGCATGTTCGCCAGGGTGGTAGATGAGACAGTCCACGCCGCACTCACGAGCCGCCCGTACGTCGTCCACACTGTCCCCGACAAGCAGGACCCGGGCCGGCGACAGCTTCTGCCGCCGCAGGTGACGGGCGAGGTGCGGAGCCTTTCGGGCCACGTTGTGGTCGGTGCTGCCGTCTATCCGGGCGAAGAACGGCGCGATGCCGGTGGTACGGACGAGCGGCACGAGTTCGCCGTGCGGATACATGGACAGCAAGGACTGTCGTCTGCCGCTGCCCGCCCACCGGGTAAGTGCGGTGACAGCGTCCGCCGTCAGCTTCACGCGGGCGCGGTGACCGGCGTACGCGGCGCGGAAGCACTGGTCGAGGCCGCGCTGTTCGTCGTCGGTCAACGGCCGACCGGCCAGCCGTTCGTAGAACGTCGGGATGGGCTGCGTGTGGTGCCGCTGGTAGTCGGCTCGCGTGACGGCGGGCATGCCGCACGCGCGGAAGGCGTCGATGGTCGCCTCGATGAGGGCGTTGCTGTCGCCGAATATGGTGCCGTTCCAGTCCCAGACGATGTGATCGATAGTTTCTTTCATCCGCGTGCTCCGAGGTTCGGCCGGATCGGATCGGGCCCGGGACCGCACGCGAGCAGCATCACCGCGGTGGAGAGCAACGCCGCCACCGGCGCGAAGGCGAAGCCGTACCGGACGCCGGCCACGGTCAGCGGGCCGGTGAGCGCCGATCCCGAGGCGCTGCCCACGGCGAAGGCGGTGAAGATCCAGGCGAACGCCTCCACAGTGGTCCCTGCCGGTGCGAGCCGGTCGGCGGCGAGGAACACCGCGGTCAACACCGGCGGCAGGGCCAGCCCGCTGATCAGCAGCAGCCCCGCCATCGCCGTCGGCTGCGGCGTCGCGAGCAACGGCAGGAAACCGACCGCGAACGCGCCCGTCAGCAACGGCAGCCGGGCCCGGCCGGCCGGTCGGGCGCGGGTGTACAACAGGCCTCCGAGCAGGGCGCCGACGGCCTGCGCGGCGAGCAGCCAGCCCGCGATCGAGCGATTTCCCGCGGCCTCGGCAAATCCGGTGACCGCGACGGGGATACTGCCGACGGCCACGCCGGTGCAGAGCACCCCGATAACCACGGCGACGAAACGGGTCGCGCGCAGCGGGCCGGCCCAGTGCCGGGCCGCGGGCACGCCGCGCCAGTCCCGGGCACGATCGACGCGGGCGAAGACCACGACACCGCCGAACTGGAGCAGCCCGATCGTGACCAGCGCCGCGCGGGGACCGCCGACCGCGGCGGCGGCGAGCGTGACCAGCGGACCGGCCACGAAAATGAGCTCCTGGACCGCGACGTCCAGGGCGTAGGCGGCCGGCACCGCGGCCGGTGACACCAGGTCCGGCCACAGGGCCCGCAGGCACGCCTCCAGCGGTGGCGTGCCGAGGCCGGCCAGCGCCGCGCCGGCCAGAGTCATCGTCAGGTTGCCGCCGCTGAACGCGACGGCGAAGAAGCCGATGCCGGACACCGTGGCCGAGCCGTACAAGATCGGCGGTTGGCGCCACCGGTCGACGCCGCGGGCCAGCATCGGCGCGCTGACGGCCATGGCGCCCGTGTAGGCGGCGACGAGCAGGCCCGCCGTCGACAGGCTCAGCGATTGCCGGGCGTACAGCAGCAAGGCCAGCGGCGCCGAGCCCAGCGGCAGACGGCCGACCAGGCTGGCGATGAGCAACAACGCCGCCCGTGGGGCGCGCAGCACGGCCCGGATGCCGGGCGAGGACGAAGCAACAGCAGACATGGGACATCGCTCCCGAGCGACGAGAAAAGGCGAACGAGGACACGCGGCGGCGCAGAGCCGGCGGGTCAGGGAGCGAAGTCACCACGATCGTGGTCATTGCCGTAGAGCGGCAGGTCCGGCGTGATCCAGCATGCGTACGCGGCTGCGTCGGCCTCCAGCGGAATCACACGTCGACCGTAATTGAGGCGCCGCGCGCACGCCACCCCATGTTAGGTTGCGGCATCGACCGGCCGCCCATCCTCAGCCGAGCGCTGCTGCTGCGCCTCGTCGCGATCGTGGGTTGCTCGATCAGCTTCTACCTGCCGCTCGCTGTCGTGCCGCTGTTCGCGGCGGCGGCCGGCGCACGGTCGGCCGCCGGCCTGACCACCGGAGCGCTGCTGACCGCCACCGTGCTGTTCGAGCTGGTGACGCCGCGGATCGTGGCGCATCTCGGGTACCGGTGGACCCTGGCGATCGGCATGCTGTTGCTCGGTGTGCCGGCCTTGCTGTTCCTGCCCTTCCCGTCGATACCGGCGATGGTCGCGATCAGCGCCGTCCGGGGCGTCGGTTTCGCGATCATCGTGGTGGCCGGCGGGGCCTTGACCGCCGCGCTGGTGCCCGACCAGCGGCGCGGCGAAGGCCTCGCCCTCGTCGGGCTGGTCAGCGGCCTCTCGTCGGTGCTGACCCTGCCGCTCGGCATCTGGGCCGCCGGCCGGTGGGGCTTCGGGATCGTGTTCCTCGTGACCGCCGCGGCACCCGTGCTGGCGATGGCGACGCTGCCGGCTCTGCCCCGGCACGACGGTCCGGCGGGCTTCCGGCACACCACGATGCGCGGCTTGCGCGACGGGCGCTTGATGCGCCCCGCCATCATCTTCGCGACGTGCACCTCGGCCGCGGGTGTCCTGGTCACCTTCCTGCCCATCGCGCTCGGCCGGCCGCTGTCCTGGGTCGCGCCGCTCGCCCTCTTCGTCCAGCCCGCGGTCGCCACGGCGGCGCGGTGGATCGCCGGCCGGCTCGGCGACCGCCGTGGCCAGACCACCCTGCTCCTGCCCGGCGTCATCCTGTCGATCGTCGGCATGGTCGCGCTGGCCGCCACCGGTTCGCCGGCGGCGGTGCTGACCGGAGCCGCCGTCTTCGGCGCCGGCTTCGGGATCCTGCAGAACGCGACCCTCGCCCTGATGTACGCACGCGTTCCGGTAGCGGGATACAGCACCGTGAGCGCGATCTGGAACGCGGCCTACGACCTCGGCATGGCTCTGGGTGCGATCGGCGTCGGCCTGCTCGTGTCCGTCGTCGGCTTCACCGCCGCCTTCCTGCTCACCGCCGCCGCCATGGTGCCCGCCCTGTTCCTCGCGCGCCGCGAGGCCACCGAGCCGGCACGTTCCGCTCCGGCCGCCCGCTGACCACAACGGCGGCGACTGCCGCCCGCTGACCACGACGGCGGCGACTGGCAGGAATCTGTCGGTATCTGGCAACCAGGACGCTGTCCCCCGCATCGAATGGCACCTACCTTTCGGGTTGCACAATGCCATTCGAAGGAGAGTTCCTTGGCCCGCTACCTCATTCCGATAGTCATCGGGCTTTGCTATGTGGCCCTGAATTCCGTGGTGCCCGAGCCGCACCGCCGCCGGCTCAACGCGATTATGGTGGCGGGCGCGGGCGCGGCGTACATCAGCGGTGGCGGGTTTGGCCTTTGGGAGCTGGCCTTCTGCGCACTCATGGCGGGAGTCGCCTACGCCGGCCTGCGCTCGTATACCTTTATCGGGATCGGCTGGCTGCTGCACACGGGTTGGGACATCATGCACCACCGGCGCGGCGCCCCCATCATTCCGACGCTGCACGACTCGTCCCTGGGATGCGCGCTCTGCGACCCGGTAATCGCGTTATGGTGCTTCGCCGGCGGTCCATCGATCAAAGAAATATGGCGCCGGGATCTCAGCAAAACCGCGGCGGCACAAGACTAAAGGATCACCGGGTTGTCAATGGCGCGGCGCGACCACCCGGACTGTGCTGGTCGCGCCCGGCAGGGGCTGCTGGCCGGTCAGCACCGGCAGTGCGGTCCGGTCGCCGTAAAGTTCGTAGCGGTAGAACGCGATCGCGTACGAGGTGAGCGCGTCCTGCTGCCGGCCGGGCGTCAACTCCTGGGCGGGGCAGGTGCTGTCGTCCTCGCCGAACTGTGCCGGTGGCGTCCACGCGGTGTTGAAGTAGTTGTGATTCGCGGCGTGCAGCGACACCGAGTAGTCGGTCACCTTGTTCCGTCCCGTGACGTCGTCCAGGTACTGCCGGCCATCCTCGCCGGTCGCGCCGTCGCAACTGCCGGTGACCACGGTGAACGGCAGCGTGGTGATCAGCGTGTCGCTGTGGTCGCCCTCCGGGTCGTCGAACTTGACCGGCGCCAGACCCAGCACCGCGCGTACGCGTACGCCCGCCGGCCATTCGCCCCGATGCTTGTCGGACGCCTGCCACATGACGCCCTTGCCCCCGCGGGAGTGCCCGAGGGTGCCGACCCGGGACATGTCGACGTGGCCGGTGAACGCCGGCGCGACCGGCCGCCCGGTGCCGGGATCGACGAACCGGCCGGCCAGCGGCCCGCCCCCGGCAACGGCCAACTGCTGCCAGAGCCGCAGGTGCTCGTTGATCAGCCGGGCCCGGTCGCCGTAGTCGAAGGAGGTCATGTTGATGGCGTCCACGCTGATCGACACCACCACGAAGCCGCGGGCGGCCAGCGCCGCGCCCAGATAGTCGTAGCCCCGGTAGCTCGGGAACGGCCGCGAGCCGGCCGGACAGGGCCAGGTGTCGGCATCCGCGTTGTCGCAGGCCCACCGTCACCAGCCCGGCCGCCAGCAGCAGGGCGACCGCGACGCCGAACATCGATCTCCTACGAATGGTCATAGCTCCAGGACGGACGGACCGCCCGAAAAGGTGGCAACAAGATCCGCCCGTCGATGTAAAGCTTTCTAGACATGAAGTCAAAGATTTGCTACCTTCGTGATGTCAAAGATTTTATACATCCGAAGGACTGATCGTGACGCACGAAGAGAAACGCGCGTGGATCCGGCTGGTCGTCGCCGTGCTCGGCTACTCGGCCTACCTGGCCGTCGTGCTGGGCCGCGCGGACGGCCGTTCGCTGCCCGAGGTGCCGTACGCGGGCACTCTGTTATGGACGGTCGGCGGCGCCGTCGCCGCCTCGATCGTGGCCGAGGCCCTGCTGGCCATCGTGATCCCGGGCGCCTCCCGGGCCAAGGACGAGCGCGACCGCGAGATCGGCCGGCTCGGCGAGTCCGTCGGCCAGTCGTTCGTCGTCATCGGCGCGGTCTCGGCGATGCTGATGGCGATGGCGGAGTGGGACCGCTTCTGGATCGCCAACGTGATCTATCTCTGCTTCGTGCTGTCGGCGATCCTCGGCGGCATCACCAAGGTCGTCGTCTACCGCCGGAGCTTCCCGAAGTGGTGAAGCCGACGCAGGTCACCAACAGCATCCGGGCGCTGCGGTTCGCGCACGGCGAGATGACCCAGGCCGAGCTCGCCGACCGGGTCGGCGTCACCCGGCAGACCCTGATCGCCATCGAGCAGGGCCGCTATTCACCGTCCCTGGAGATGGCCTTCCGGATCGCCCGCGTGTTCCGCGTTCCCCTCGACGATGTTTTCCAATACCCCGACTCCCCCGAGGAGCAGTCATGAAAGCGATCACCCGCATTGTGTACGGCCCGGCCGGCGGCCTGGAGCTCCGCGAGGTCGACCAGCCCTCGATCGGCGCCGACGAGGTGCTGGTCGAGGTGCGCGCCGCCGGCGTGGACCCGGGCGTGTGGATCCTGATGACCGGCCGGCCGATGGCGGTACGCCTCGCCGTCGGGCTGCGCCGGCCCCGGGTGCCGACGATCGGCCGCGCCGTCGCCGGTGTGGTGGCGGCGGTCGGTGCCGGCGTGACCCGATTCCGCCCCGGCGACGAGGTGTACGGCACCTGCGAGAGCGGCTCGTTCGCCGAGTACGCCACCGCACGGCAGCAGCGACTGGCCGCCAAGCCCGCCAACCTCAGCTTCGAGCAGGCGGCGGCGACCCCGATCTCCGCGGTGACGGCGTTGCAGAGCATCCGCGACGCCCGGGTGCAGAGCGGCCAGCGGGTGCTGATCACCGGCGCGGCGGGCGGCATCGGCTCGTTCGCCGTCCAGCTCGTCAAGGCGTACGGGGCGAGCGTGACCGCCGTCTGCAGCACCTCGAAGCTCGAGCTGGTGCGCTCCCTCGGCGCCGACGACGTCATCGACTACACCCGGCACGAGATCGACCACGACGGCGCCCGGTACGACGTCATCATCGACACCGCGGGCAACCGGCCGTTGTCGTTGCTCCGCCGCGCGAGCACGCCGCGCGGCACGATCGCCCTCGTCGGCGGCGGGCACGCCGAGGGCCGGCTGCTCGGCGGCTTCCAGCGGCAGATGGCCGCGCCGTTGCTCTCGCTCTTCGGCGGCCAGCGGGTGTGCGGCGTGACCGGCCGGGAACGCTACGAGGATCTCGAGGAGCTGGCGCCGCGCCTCGAGTCGGGCTCGGTCACCCCGGTCATCGACCGCACCTACCCGCTCGCCGAGGCGGCCGACGCGATCCGCTACCTCGCCCAGGGCCATCCCGCCGGCAAGGTCATCATCACGGTGTAAGCGTCAACGGTGCTCCAGGGCCAGCGACGGCAACCGGCGGGCCAGCGGCGCGGGCAGCCACCAGGCGTGGCGGCCGAAGAGGTGCAGCACGGCGGGCAGGATCAGGCACCGGATGACGACCGCGTCGAGCAGCACGGCGACGGCCAGGCCGAGCCCGAACTGGCGCAGCATCCGGTCCGGGCTGAGCAGGAACGCCCCGAAGACCACCACCATGATCATGGCCGCGGCGGTCACCACCCGGCCGGTGGTGGCGAGCCCTTCGGTGATCGCCGTGCCGGCGTCCTGGCGGTCCCGCCAGATCTCGTGCATGCGGGCGAGCAGGAACACCTCGTAGTCCATCGAGAGACCGAAGACGATCGCGAAGATCATCACCGGCACGTACGCCTCGATCGGCCCCGGCTGCACACCGAACGCTCCCTGCTGGAACACCAGCGTGACCACGCCCAGGGCGGCGCCCACACTGAGCAGATTGAGCAGCGCGGCCTTCACCGGGATCAGCAGCGACCGGAAGACGAGGAGCAACAGCAGCGCCGACAGGCCGACGACGACCATGACGAAGGCGGGCAGCCGGCCGGCGACGGCGTCGGCGAAGTCCACGACGGCCGCGGTGCTGCCGCCGACCAGGAACGTGGCGCCGGTGCTCGCCGTCACCGGTGGCAGCGCCTCGGTGCGCAGCCGCTGGACGAGTTCGGTGGTCCGGGCGTCCTGCGGCGCCGATTGCGGGAAGACGATGATCGTGCCGTGGTTCCCGGACACCGGCTGCGGCAGGACGGCGGCGGCTACCCCGGGCGTTGCCGACAGAGCCTGCCGCGCGGTGTCGGCCGCTCGCTGGTCACCCCGCACCACGACCACGAGCGGACCGTTGAAGCCCGCCCCGAAGCCCTGGCTGAGCAGGTCGTACGCCTTGCGGGTGGTGGTCTGCGCCGAGTCGGCGCCCGCGTCGGCGAAGCCCAGCCGCATGCCGAGCAACGGCGCGGCGAGGGCGAGCAGCGCCAAGGTCGGCAACACGGCCGCGAGCAGGGCCCGCCGCTGGACCGCGGCCGACCACCGCCGCCAGACGTCGCCCTCGGCCCGCGCCTCGGTGCCCCGGGCGGTGGCCCGGCGAGCCGCGCGTTCGGCTCGGCGGCGGACGGAACGCTCGATGCGCCCACCGAAAACGGCCAGCAGGGCGGGCAGCAGCGTCAGCGCGGCGAGCATCGTGACCAGCACGGTCAGGGCCACCGCGACGGCCACGCCCTGCAGCGAGCCGAGGCCGAGCACCACGAGGCCGAGCAGCGCGACGATGACCGTGCAGCCGGCGAAGAAGACGGTACGCCCGGCGGTGTCCAGGGCCCGGCGGACGGCCTGATCGGCGCTCAGCCCGGCGGTCAGCTCCGAGCGGTAGCGGGAGAACACCAGCAGCGCGTAGTCGATGCCGACGCCGAGGCCGACCAGGATCATCAGCGGCACGGTGAAGTCGGCCACGGTCGCGAGCCGGGAGGCCAGCGCCACCAGGGCGATCGCGCCGCCGACCGCGAAGACCGCGATGATGATCGGCAGGCTGGCCGCGAGCAACGAGCCGAACAGCAGCACCAGGATGACCAGCGCGGCGAGCAGGCCCGCCCCTTCCGACGCGCCGCCGCTGCTCTCCTGGGCGCCGCGCACCGCATCGCCGCCGAGTTCGACCTGCAGACCGTCGCCGGCCGCCGCCCGGGCGGTGTCGATGATCCGGCGTACGTCCGCGGCCGGAACGTCCTGCGACTGCGCGTCCAGGGTGACGGTGGCGTAGCCGATGGTGCCGTCCGCGGAGACCGCGTACGGGCTGCGCACATCGACCACATGAGGCAGTTCCGCGAGGCGGGCCAGCATCGGTTCGACCCGGGCCGTGGTCGCGGGTGCGGCGAGCCCTCCGGGGTCACGCAGGACCACCTGGATCGTCGCGCCGGCCTCCACCGGGGCGTCGCGGCGCAGCTCGTCCAGCGCGCGCTGCGACTCGGTGCCCGGCAGCGAGAAGTCGTTGTGATACCGGGCGCCGACCACCTGAGCTACGGCCGTGACGGCGACCAGCGCGACCAGCCACGCCACCAGCGCCCACCACCGCCGCCGGTACGCCGCGCCGGCCAGCCGTTCGAACACGCTCGGCCGCTCGGCACGGCCCACAGAAGATCGGTTCACCGTCCGGACGCTACGGAGGCGCGGCGCTGCGCCGGAACCTCCGGCGGAGGTCTCCCGGCGTCCTCCCACAGGGGGACACCGGATCAGACCACGGAGGGATCCGGCCGGTCCGCGACCCGCCTACCCTGTGGGTGTGCGCCAGGCCAGAGCAAACAACACCGCAGCTGTACGCCGGGAGCTGCTGGACGCCGCCATGGCCGGCCTGGCGCTGGTGACGACCGTGGCGATCCTGGCCGCCCAGGGCCTCGGCACGCCCGACCCGGCCGCCCGGCGCCTCGACGCGCTCGGCATCGCGCTGGCCGTGCTGTCCGCCGTCCCGCTGGCCGCCCGCCGGCAGGCACCGGCGACCGTGTTCGCGGTCAGCGCGGCGGCCAGCCTGGCACTGCTGCGCCTCGGCTACCCGCTCGACGTGCCATTGGCGGCTGTCCTCGCGGCCTACGCGCTGGCCGTGGCATACAGCGGCGCACCACCG
>Ga0307508_10006261_pt1 | contig 11214 bp, 1 predicted proteins | sample 9_EM_MG_FD_203089 | JGI IMG/M metagenome (GOLD analysis project Ga0307508, IMG submission 203089) | Populus trichocarpa ectomycorrhiza microbial communities from riparian zone in the Pacific Northwest, United States - 9_EM | ecosystem: Host-associated > Plants > Roots > Unclassified | place...
TTTATGTTGTCTTGACCAAAATTTAAATTTATTTTTCATTTATTCATTATTTTTTTTTTTATTTTTTTTTTCAAAGTTCAAAAATTAGGTTATGACAAAATACAATGGAAAATAATATCTCATGACATATCTACTAATATATTATAACAAAATGGCTAAAGTAGTCCATGATAAGAAAGTTCTGATTCACTTTTTTATAAGAGTTTAAGCAAAGCAGCGCTAAGTTAGTACATGAATTTGGACAATAACAAAATCTAAAAGTGGAGGGATTTGGTAGATTTTCTTGTGACATGCATACGGGTATATTACAGTAAAATGGCTGAAGTAGTCCATAACAAGAAACTTCTCATCTGTATATTACAGCATTGCAATACTAAGTTGGTACATGCATGTGGACAATATCAAGATCCAGAGATGAAGGGATTTGGTAGATGTTTTCATAAAGAAGTACAAGTTCAATATGTATGTGGATTCAAAATATTTCAATAATAAACGTATTCTTTATATTTAATATTTATTTAAGTGTGATTAATGAGCCTAGAGTAAAGATAAATTCCTTCATACAAAAATATTTTGCAAGAGAAATTTAAAGTGATTATAATTATAAGGATTCATGTTGCATCAAAGCATTATTTATAAATATTTTTGGTCAATGCTCTATCAAGACTGGATATTAATTAGAGCTTTTAAGATCGGTACATATTATGTTTTTTACTTTATGAAATGAAACAATTGTTCTCATAAGCTAAGGTATAAAAGATGCTTTAAACTATCATGTAAGTGCTTATTAATAACAAGTACATTGAACTGAACCATATGAGAATTTCATATAAAGATATTACTTATTTCTATGAAAAAACTTACAAGAAAGTTGTATAAGTGATTTTTAGACTTGAGATCATTAAGTTATCTTATATAGAATGTCACGGTGACCATCCTTCCAGATTGGGATCTTCGAGTGTGGGTGAAAAAAATATGAAATTCTTATCTTTTATCAGTTAAAAAGGTTTGGAGTCACCACCTAGTATTTTGATCATCAGGAACCCTAATTGGTTTTCAGAGTCTAATTAAAAGCACTAGTTGTGTATAGGAAGGACAATATAACCTCTACTACACCCTACCTAAGATAAGTTGCATTGCAATTTGTCTTATTATTAAGGTAATGTTGTGTTTTTTCCAACCATTCGTTTGTCTATTAGTTAAAAGTCGATTTACTCTAGTAGAGTGCACCATGACTTAATGGGTTATGTTTAACCATTCTAGAGTCCAAACATAGTTTTTTTTTTTTTTTTGTGTTTTTGTTTCTTTTGATGTTTAGAAATATACCTTACATATAAGTTCATAATCCTTGGTATTAAAATAAACAAATTGATTTTTTTGGTGTTTTTAAAATATAAGCCAAGTTCTCATGGATTTAATAAACTTGTTATCAAATCCAAAAATGCATGCAAAGTTATATAAAAACTATTTTTCTTGAATTTTGGAATTTTTAAAAAATGCGAAATCATGTCGTGTATTTTTTTTAATGCAAATATGATATTTATTTGATAGACTTGGCCATATGTAATAAAAAATAAAATTGTATTTTTTTAAGAAAAGATTCTTTTTTTTTGTATTTTATATTTTAAAGAAAACTAGTTTATTTAATATCTTAAAAGCATTTCATGTGCATGTAACAATCCCAAATATTAAAAAATAAGAAGCAAAATAAAGGAAACATAAAAAATTATTGTGAATAGGTCCCTTAAAGACATGAAATTGAGTTAATTAAAAAAACAAGGGTCATGTTTGGTAAACACTAAAAAAGGAAAAGAAATAAAGCTCAAGAAATCAGTATAGTGTGTTTTTTTTCTTAAGGCCACGTTTGACAAACACTTCTTAGAAACATAAAAATGCAAGTTTTCCTTTCGAAAACTTTTGGTATGCACTCTTAACCCTATTGGACTCAGCCTAACAATGTGGGTTTGGCTTCCCAACTTGAAGTCTAGAGCCCAAAAAAAGACCAATGCATAGAAAATAAAGAATAAAGATCAGAATAAATTTTTTTTTTTGAATCTTGTCGAGAACACAAAGAACAAGTGAAGAAACCCAGAAACCAAACTGTAAATTTCGACCAAATCTTGTAAAATCAAAGGCACAAACATGGAGTATAGAATTTTACAACATAATGATGTATTAAATAAGAAAAACAAACCAAGAATGACTTGAAATCAAACCTGACAGCCAAGAACATAAACCTTAACATTCAAACTTTCAATGATAAATTAGCCCAAACTAAGTAGTTAATGGAAAAAAAAAGGAAAAAGAATAATATATATAAGTTTAGGCTTCAATCGAAACAAATCAGAAAGGCCAGAAAAATCAAACTATGAGAAATCAAGAAAAAAAAAACTCAATGACATTCAAAGGGCAAAATCCCAGAAATTCAATAAGAACCCATAAAAAGTCCTAAAACCTAAAAAAAAGAAGCTAAATCCCCATAAACAAGTCTTAAACTTACCTCAAACATGCTTATGCTGGCCTACTAAAACTAAAAGAAATCAGGTACAAGAAAAAAACCAAGAACTCATCCACATTACCAACAAAAATCCAAAAGTAAATTTCTGAGATCCTTGATCACTATTACATAGTTTTAACATTTGTTTTTCATCATCTATAACATTTATCAAAGCTAGAATAACCCTAACATTATGCCAAAGAGTAAAACGATTCATAATTTAGGCAAATCAAACATCAATGCATTTAACCAAAATAAAACCAAATGATCAACCTAAACTTCAAAACATCAAAATTGACATTCTGACATACTAATTACATGTTTTTAATAATCCAAGGACATCAAGTTATATACTCAAAATTGTTTTGAACTTACTTTTCTTAACAAATGCATATTAAATCTAAGAACGATAATATACTAAACACAACTTCTAAATTGAAATGAAATCAACAAAATTAATAAAAAAAAACAAACAAAATATAGACATGGAAGACATTAAAGGAGAGGTGTGCCTATTGGGCAACCTTATTTCACCAAAGTTTTAGGTATGCCTTCTTAAATAATTCATTTTTTTTTGTTTTGTTATTTCTTTCCCTTTATTCTCACTTCGAATCCTTAACTTGTATGGACCTTTTCTCTCTATTTACTCGAGAATTATTCTATGTTTTCTCTATTTTTTCCTCCTTATTTTCTCTCTATGATTTTCTTCTCTCATGGACCTACCTCTTGCTCAAGAGCAATTGCCTTTGTATAAGCAAACCAAAATTAGAAGTTGCAAAACCATGGTGGTTTCGCCAAGAGGTTTTATAGAAGATTCTTATGATTTTATATGGTGCCTAGTCTCCTTTTTGTCCTCTTATAAACTAAAATCAAGCATAAAAAAATAGCGTTGGAGCCATTTCTTTCACGGTGATTTTGTTTTTCAGTCATAATTGATTAGGTTGGGTACCTTGTCAAACTCATTGTAGGGATTGGGATATAAACAAACCATTAATAATCCTAAATCATGTAGAGGGGATGTAGATCTACTCTTAAGAACAAAACACACTCGATTTGGAGTTTTGGAACTCCACATTCATTGATTGGAAGGTTAGCCCTCGATCAATTTGAATCCATCAATAGAAAGGAGGCTAACCATTGATTAGATGTTGTCATGTTCATCATGCCAAAAGAGATAGAAATGTTTGATGAGGATAGTTGATTCTTATAGAGAAAGAGTTTCTCAATCGATTGGTGCCAATTAAAGTCTTTAAGGTGGTCAGAAAAGCCATATTTATTCGCCTAAAAGTGGCATCTTGATCAACCCTTTGACTGAACAAGAAGAAGACACAGTGACTGAACAATGTGTCATTCATTTTCTTGATTAAAGTTCGAGTGACACGTTGATTGTCTAAACCCTAAAAATTAGGGTTTTTAAATAGGATTTTGAAAATTTTCAATTTGGTCCATATCTTTTCAATTTTAGCATATGCATATTTAATTGACCTAAAAACTTCTCAATTTTTACAATTGCATCCCTAGAAACATTGATTGAGATATTTTAATTCTCACGCCTTTTAGAAATTACTCATTGGTTTCCGAATTATTCAATTTGACCCATGTTTCTCGTCAAACTTTCAAATTGTTCCAAATTAACCCCTGATTTAATAAATTTCGTTCTCTGGATTTCCACGTCTTTTGCATCTTGGTCCTTGGTCTTAAGATTCTTTAATTTGGCCCTTAATCAACCTTTAAACTTTAAATTTCTTTCAATTAAACCTTTTATTGCACCAATTTAGTTTTTTAAAGTTTTAATCTAATCCTTTTTCTTCCAATTATTTCGGATTAACCTGAACTAGGCCTTCAAAACCTTTTAGAAGTTTAATTAAGTCCTTACACTTAATTAATTCCTTTAAATTTTCTCAAATTAACTTTCAAACTTATTTGTTTTTCAATTAAATCTTAAAAATAAGTTAATTAAACCTATTAGAAGTTTAATGAAATCCTTAAACTTAATTATTTCTTCTAATTTTGGTCAAGTTTGGATTTCAGCCTCAATTTCCTTTTTATTAAGTCTTTCTTTTCTTTAGCCCATCTTGTTAAAATATCATAACTTAACTATTCTTCTAGCATTTTGATTTGTTGCAGCTCGAGAGCTTATCTTCTCATGTCCTGAAAATATTTTTGGATTTTAAATTTCTGATTTTTTTGAACTTTTTAATAAAACAAAGAAAATTATGTATTTTTTATAAAACAATTTTGGGGGATCCAAAATTGGGTTATGACATAGAAAATGTTATATTTTGATCTTGAGTATACATTACATTTATCAAAGATGATAAATGGGTAGATATTGGATATAATATACACTATTTAAAGGTATTTTAGTAAATAAAAGAGGGGGAAAGATCTAAAACTTATAAAAAAAATTGTCACCTAGTATTATGATCAGTAAGAATCCTAATGGTCATTCAGATTTCTGAGGTAAGGAATTGGTTATACCAGATGGAAGATACTTACTCTCAAATATCATACCTAAGATAAGTTTCATTGTTACTTGTCTTTTATTCTTAATGGTATGTTGTGCTTAATATCAGTGGTCTGTCTATATGGGTGATAATAAGTTTATTACAATGAGTTCAACCCTGGGTGTACAAGCTCAAACTTATCCTTTGATCAAATCATTTTGTCATTCTCAATTAATTGGTGAATTGACATATCTATAATCAACTATTCTTGATCAAGACATGTGACCATTAATAGTCTATTAGGAAATAATGGTGAATAATTGGATGAGTCTATATTGGACTTAGTTAACCTAAATCAAATCATAAGAAGAATTGTTGCTAAATATCTGTTTATACAACTATGGTTCATGGATAACGATCAATGAAGGTTCATATATCATAGGGTGTGTTGTTATTAATAGTCACATTGATTGTTTAGCTTTAGGCCCTGTTTGTTTGCTGGAAAGTAGTTTCTTTTTGGAAAGTGAATCCCGGGAAAGTGAATTATTTTCTGATGTTTGGTAGTGTAATGAAAAATAAGTTGGAAAACACTTTCTAGTGTTTGGTTATGTCATGAAAAATTAGCTGGAAAATAACATATTAATATTTTATTTTTCTCAAGTTTATTACAATAATGAGGAACAAATCTTACAAATTAAAAAGTTGAATGAGAATGAAATTGAAAAAACAAATTTCATAAATTATCTCAAATAAAATAAATAATAATCAAAATAATAGAGATCAAATCTAAAAAATAAAAGATGAAGAAATTAAAATAATAATAATTAACATTTCATAAATTATTTCAAATAAAATAAGTAACAATCAAAAGAATGAGGATCAAATTTGATAGATAAAAAATTTCAATAAAAAAATGATAAAAAGTAAATAACAATTATAAAAATGAGGACCAAAGTTAATATAAAAATTAAATTTTAAGAGATGAAATTGAAAAATAAATATTCAAAACAAAATATATAAAGCAATCAAAAGTTTGAGGACCAAATTTGATATAATCAGCAAATAATATGACATCTCTAAATTTTTCACAACTTTCGGAAAGTGTTTTCCGCCCAAATTTTCCAGGAAAACACTTTCCTGGAAACCAAGCCAAATTTTCCTTTGACTGAAAAGTGTTTTTCGTTGACCAACTTTTCTAATGGCAAACAAACACAGGAAAGTTTGGAAAGTGATTTCCGGGAAACCACTTTCTGGGAAACAAATATGGCCTTAGAATGTTGCCCCTAATTAATATTTATGCACACCATTCGATGAAGACTCGTGTTTGCATAACTATTGTCAATGGACAATTGTTCAAGGTTAAGATATTTACATCACGAATGAATGTGTCACTTTGATACCCCAATTGACACCTAAGAGTAATGACATTTAAGAGTTCATTTATGTTAGGAATTATTGATGGGTATTTGACTTGTGCATTTTAAAAGAAGGTTTGGGCTTGAAAAAAAACAAATATAGGATGAAGGTGTTACTCTTAATCAATGACTTATTACTGTTCATTTACTTTAAATATTGTCGGTGAATAACATATTAACATCGAAACTTTTTTCATGAAAGTAAACAGGCAAGATTTATAACGAAGAGAGGATTTGTTAAAATATTTGAATGTCGGCCCTTTGAAAGCCTTTTAATATGGGTCAAACCCTTAATGAGTTTTATAAATAAGTTATAAAAACTAATAAAAATACATGTATGAGTGTGAACATTATAAGAATACAAACTTATATATGAATAGCATAAATATAAACAAGATTCAAGCTTAATTAAAGGATTTGGCCTAGATGCTCTAAAATCAAAAGACTTCGAAAACATATTGAATACATTTACAATGCACTTTCATCCACAAACACATCATGTAAAAAAACACGTAAACAAATTCAAATGTCCACATACATACGCAATCAATCTTAAAGCTTATTCAATCTAAAACATCTCATCATAATACACATCCAAGTCAACCATAAAAAATCATTAAAAACATATTTAGGGTTTAGAATAGACCTCCTAAAGTGGCTAAAACTAGGCTAAAAGGGTTGGAATAGTGGTTGAAGGCTGGTGGACAAGGTTGGAAAATTTAGTGATGATAACGCGAATTGTGTTGCGTCATTGAAGTAAATTGTGAGTAGAGGAAACATGTGGCTTAGTTCAAATGAAGCACCACTTCTTCCTTTTCTCAATGGTGGTGGTGGTGTCAATCATCGCCAACAATAAACAGAGATCTAATCGTTCAAAGTTTGGTCTTTTTTCCTTTTAATTTTGTTTTTTTTTTCTAAACATCTTGGATTGTAACACACAGTTAAGCTTAGTGGTGGGAAGGGGAGGTGTATGTCCTAGTTTACAAGAATCACCATTTTTTCCTAATGGCAGTGACGGTGTCAATCACCATTAGTTGGTGAGAGAGATTCAGCACTTGAGAGTTTTGTCTGACTACTATTTGTTTCTCTAGAAGCTTCTTTTTTTTTTTAGGTTTTTTTACAAGAAAAAGGTAGGAAAATTATTCCGACAACGAGGAAAGATGAGTGAGAGGTTATGATTGTTGCTGTGGTGGATGAAATTGCAATGGTTGGCCGAAATCCAGTGAGGTAGGTTGAGAAGATGTTAGGGATTTTGTGTGTTTGCTTTCTCAAATTTCAGCTTCTTGGTGCCTGGGTTGTCAAGTGGAGAGGATTAGGGTGTTTTTTACTTTTCTTTTATTTCTCTCTTTCTCTTTGTTTTTCTCTCCATATATTGGCTAAGGTTTCCTACACATTTTCCCCTTTATTTATACTACTTTTCTTAAAGATATGTTTATTTTTGATTCTTTATTTTAAGAATATCCTTATTGTATTTTTTTAGTCCTTTAATCATCTTGTTTTGCATTTTCAACCACTTGTCAATTTTGCCTCTGTTTTGATTTTATAAATTTTTATATTTTGATTTTTTTCTAATAACAAATTTAACATTATTTTTTTAATGGATGCGTTAATAGCTAATTACATCTAAAGCATATTTTTTATTTTTTAAAAAGACATTGAAAATTACTAAATGGGCACAAATGTCTCGAAAACATATTTTTAAATTTTTTATTTTTTTGAGAAGACATCAACAAGAGAAAAACTAAGTGGAAATTACAAAATGAGCCTATTAATGGCCAAAATGCATTGAAAATACATTGTTTTAGATTTGTTTTAAAGTTTTTGTAAATATTTTGGAATTGAGGGTCAAAATTGGGTTATGACATATACATCTATCAAATCAAATATTTGCACGGACACAATTATGAAAACATCTAACCTTTGTAAGTATTGTTTTAAAAAATTAATTAATATAAATTTTGAAGGATAGTTTACCTTTCTATAAGTGTAACACTGTTACATTGATAAATAATAATCACAATGGCTATAATAGCATGATGTTAATAAAATAAAATAAATCTATTACAAACTATAATGTAACATAATGAAAAGCAAATTTCTATAAAGTAAGTGTCACGTTATGTAATGCCCATTTTTTAAAACCTCAGTCTTTGTTTGATTGCTTGTTCTGAGTATGTTAGCTCTATTAGGTTCAAAACACACTAAATTGCATAAAATTTATTACCAATATACAATGATGCATGGCTAATATTTTTCGTAACTAGAACCTTTATATGACTATTTATTGATCAATTACATGTTTATTTGTTATTGTTAATTTACTCTCTTGCTAGTTTTGATATTTCTTTTGTTATTTTTTTTTTAATTTTTCAGAGTCCAAAGATATCACAAGGCCATAATTCTCCAAGATAGGGATTTTATGTTTTTTTATAGCTCTGAAATGCATGTTATGTGTTTTAAAAACTCTTTTGCATGTGCTTAACACATTTTATTTAAGTTGTATATTAGCCATATTTTTATTTATTTATCATGTCATTATATGAATCTACTTGTTCATTTAAACGTATACATTCATTATTTTAAGATTAGCTCATTTTTAAGGTCATATCAAGAGCATTCATATAGTCTTAACATCAAAGCATGGCCATGACCTTTTTTTTTTTTGCACATTTTTCAATGTTGAAATGATGAAAGTGTATTATTGTAAGGAAAAAAAGAGGTTGAATTTTTCTTCAGGTTGTGGTGGGTTATTAAACTGTATTTTTCATACTAAAATTGCATTAATATAGAAAGAGCTAAACAAATAATTATATATTTGATCATTTTCCTAACTTTTAGATCATTAATATGCATATTTCAATATTGGTTTTCATGGTCAAAATTGCATGAAACAAGTCTTTTTAGTAATAAAATCATAACTATAACCTTTGTACACATTTTAATTCATCGCAATGCCTAATTTTCGAGAATAAAATACATTATCTCATGTAATCTCATAAGTGTTCTAGTTGCTGTATTTTTTTGTTAACACTCATTAATTCAATCAAACAAGGTTATGATTAGGTGCATTAGATCCTCTTATAGGTTTATATGGTTTGGGCTTGTTCTATTCTTTTAAGTTACTAATGCTTTAGTTTTATTTTATGTATGTGAGGGTTTGATCTGAACTAATGCATATGAAATCTTTACTTTCATTAAAAGCTTGCTTTTAACTTTAAAGAATCTAATGGGAAAACCTAACCCTCCATTGTAATTGTACAACTTGGTTGAGTTTAATATAGCTTACACTAAAACTATAAGGTATTGTCATGTTATATGAGTAAATCTCTTATCAAAATCCAGATTCTAATATTCATTATGGTATTTGTTTTCACCAAAATAAGTGACAAGAATAGTCAATAGATCACTCGGAACTTATAATTATACTAAGGTAATTTAAAATAGGTATAAATAAAAAGATATTTCATAGTTAGTGGTTCCAATGTATTTTTTTAAACTCAAATGTATGCAATTTATAGTTGTTGGCACTAAATAATGGCTCAATTATTGAATTAAGCTAAGTTCTAGTGTCAATGTTACATTTGGTGAAAAGTACGACAATATCAATTTGGTTTTGAAAGTACTAATTCAAAATGAAGCTATCACGATCTTGTTAGAGTTTTGGGACCTTGTTTGTAGATGTTTTGCTAGGTTTTTTTGAAACATATACATTCAACAAAAATGATAAATTTAAAATTTTACAGGAGTCCAAGAATCCTATTAGATAATCTAGGATCGTTTAGGGTTTATGCGAAGATTACCTAAAGATTAAATCTTCTTTTAAGGTTTGATCAACTTCTTCAATGATGGGTTATCGCAAACCAAAGTCATCCAAGTATCTGGCTTCTAACAATAATCCACACGAACCACCAATCAAAAATCTCTTAAAATCTTTTTTTAAAGAGAAAGATTATTATGCCAATGAGTGCTAGCTCCTTTTGTTCTATAACTTATCTAATTTCTCTCTATTAAGAAAATATAAGACATAACATTCTATTTATAGGAAAACCCAATAACCACATAAATGATAAAATATCAATTTTCCTCATTGAATAATATCAAATATATTATTTCAAGATAATTTTTATAATTTTATTTAGTTATGTCCTACTTGATTATTCTAGGTCTAGAACTTTAATTCATTGTCATTTTAGTCCTTAATTTCTAAAATTTATATACAATCAACACACTATTACGTGAGTCTTTTCATAAACACATGTGAACTCTCCATATGAAATCCTATGTGAGTCAATTCAGTATACATATCATGTGACAAACACCTATATATTAGTTTCAGATATTTCTCATACCTTAAATTATAAAAACAACTGCTTCTTTTCATAAAAAATATGATATGTATTAGTTTCAACGACTCTAATTAATATCAAATTTTAATAGAGCATCCATTAACATTTACGAATAATATTTTGATGCAATTGGAATCTCATAATTATAACAATTTTATAATTTTCTTTGTAAAATATTTTTGTCCAAAAATTTCATCTTTACTCTAGATTTATTAATCAAATATTAATTTCAAAATCAAACACAAAAGAATATTAAAGATAAATAAAAAATTTATTAATAATAAATATATTTTTACATAAACAAAGTCAAATATTAAACATATTACAATATATTAAACACAAAAGAATTTTGAATATATTTTTTAGTATGAATGCAATTAAAAAGAGATTCAAATATTAAACATACAAAATAGCTATACAAGAAACATATTACACTAATAACAATGGTTCATAAGTAAACATAAAAAAAAACTTCTAAGTTGTTTTAGAAAATAATATCTATTTATGTA
>Ga0307508_10006262_pt1 | contig 11211 bp, 11 predicted proteins | sample 9_EM_MG_FD_203089 | JGI IMG/M metagenome (GOLD analysis project Ga0307508, IMG submission 203089) | Populus trichocarpa ectomycorrhiza microbial communities from riparian zone in the Pacific Northwest, United States - 9_EM | ecosystem: Host-associated > Plants > Roots > Unclassified | place...
CCGCTTGGGCCGACTTATCGGTAATTATTCGGTTGTCGTTTATGCAGCTGCCCGAGTTGTCTTATTAGTGCTTACATTTACCTGTCTACGCGCGCCTCTGCCTGGTATATACGAAGCCACACCCTGGACCTCCTATCTTCCTCATTTCTGGTAGAATAAAGCTTTTGTCTGCAAATTCACAACCCCGCTTTACATGTAAACCTAGTGATATGAGTGCATTAATGGTTCTTGACCTTCTGGTTGCCTACTATACACTGCCTGCTTAAGGCAGACATGACCAATCGGTTGGCAGAGCTCAAGTTGTCAACCTACTAATTCCTCTCGCAGGGTTCCCATCGCCTTGCTTGGCATTGACCCGTAAACTGAATCACATAAATCCGTTCTCTAAAGAATGCAGTCACACATCGGCACGTCTTTCTCCATGCCATTTGATCGCAAAAGCTGGCTCCACGATGGGGACATGGATTCGTTACCTCTTCATCTCCCCAGAACCACATCGAGGGCAACAGGGAGCGCGCAGCCCGATTGTGAAAATATCCGGCCCCCCAAGTCGGATGGCTTCTTCCAACATCGCGTCATGAAGTCCAAGAGTCATCCAACAGGACTTTACAGTGTGTGGGAACAAGCTAACGACCGCAGTTGAATCGAGCTTTCCACGGCCTAACAAGTACCACATGCTCTTGTAAACGCCCCAAGGAGAAAACTCCTGCAGAGTCGCCCAAGTAAGTCTGAGTTTTAGCTTGCCATCGTGGTGTAAGCGGGTGGACGGGAGAAACATCGGTGTGAAATGACCAACCAAGTTGATCTCGATATATGCCGTTTTCTCGAAGACAACGTCTGAATACGCGCGTGGGGAACAAGCTCCTCGATGTCATTGAATGATTGCATCCTATGATACCTACAATCTGTCGTCAAAGCAGTCAATCAAGGACGAAGAACGAATAAGTCCAAAAACATGCTTCAACTCGGTATGGGTATTGCCTGCGACACCAAAACCCTCGATCTGGAAGCTTTCGGGGGCGGTGGGCATTTGGAAGCCCTGTTGGCGGCGTCCTACGAAAATTATGTCATTCAAAATCAACGTTAGCAGCTGGAACAATTCATCGATGACGCTGCTTACCGGGAATGTTCCTGTGGAGCGCGCTTGAGTGGTGAGTGGCACATACTCCCTGAATATTCCCCTGCTGGGTTGCAATTCTGTAAGGCAAGAGGAAATAATCAGCGTCACGCGGCAGTGGAATCGCCTGGTTCCTTTGGCGTGGGTGAGGGAGTCAATTAATCCGTGTAATATAACCATGCGCTCGCTTCCCTCAATTATGACACCAGAGTCAATGCTCGGGGCCGAAGGATCAACATCATTCAGGAGCCAAGTAGCGGCGGATACCCACGCCGTCGTTGCAGAGGTTCCACGGAACGTGAGGAGCGTGAATGACATTCTGTACATCGTGTCGGTTGAAATGAACAGGATCCGACCATGGCGTTTTCTGCCCACGATAAGCCAAGGGGTACGAGTGAAAAAGTAGGACTCTGACCAAGCGCAAAAGTTTTAGGGCGTGTTATCAAGATGGAGTTTGAGGTGTCGCAACTAGAAGACAGGCCGCTTCGTTCCACATGAGTCTAACGGCGACTGCCACAGGAGCGACTCTAATAGTCTGATAATCGCATGATATCGCGGCGTTTTATATAGTGTTTTTTTCGCGACAACATAAGTCTCCAATGTGCGCATGTTTATGTTTGGGCTCGTCTAGCGGTTGTCGACGAAGCTAAGCTATTAGTTCTATGCACTTTTTTTGCAACGCCATCAACAAGTATCAACAACTCGCAATGTGGCCGCCACCTCTTCTCAGGCTTCTCACCGTCCTGGCCGGCGCTCAAGATTACGATGGACTGTGGAAACTTGTGTTAATGTAGTATCCGTGGTTTCGTCCCTCTCAAACGCAACTTACACGATCCTTTAAGGCTGCTGTTTCCTTCTTGCGACGGCTTCACTGTTACCAAGAAGGAACCGATGCCGCCTTGTGACTCCATGGCTGTATTTTTTGGTCACAAGTCAGACCCTAAAGAAGTCGTCTCGTTGTCGTGGTCGGGTCCGCGGAAATTTGCGCTGTTCACGCCGCACGCCGATTTCTGGCGGTACGGCTGTAGTATGCACCCTGATATTCCGAGCCGTATATTTCGTATTCACTGCGATGGCACGAAACTTACGTTATACACCCTTCTCGGACCCCCCGAAGACGACCGTTATTCGCTTGATCCATCCCAACAAGACGGCTTTGGTACCGAATGTTGGGACTCTGATCTTCTCGAGTCACTTGGCTTCGACAGGCTAGTTTCGCATGCTCGGAGCGTCCGTGAGGCGGTAGGGCTTTCTGTAGAGAGCTGGCTCCCAAACACTAGCCAAGACTCAGTGTATACTGCATCCATTGAAGCCGGAATACGATTCACCGCAATGAGCCCTCCTCTCCTATGCGAGACTAGTGACATCCACCAATGCGCGGCAAAACGACGCAGCCGCGAGGTGAGTATGCGATGTCCAAATTTGGTGCACTTGAATCTGACATAGTTGACTTGAGTCTTCGGGCTCATCTTTTTTTACTCTTCCAGTGGAGCTAACAATCTTGGTGCTGGAGTACTTAGACACACCAGACGTTCGCGGCTTTGCTCTCTGTAGCAGAGCGTGCAATGAGATAGCGGAAACGCGTCTGTGGTGCACATTCGCAATCTGCAGCCACGGCAAGACCGCCGCCTCACGAGCTATCAAGAGATGCCAAACAATTCTTCGGAATCGGAGCCGCGCTAGGCGCATCTTGAAGCTTATCGTTGGTCCATGCACATGGACGTGGACACCCGCCCTGATCCAGCATATATCCTGTGTTTGGCACGTGGTTTCTCGCCTCAAGATGCTCCTACTCAAAATGCCAACCATGGAACACACCGATTCCGCTCGAGGGGGCGAGTTTGCGCCACTTCTTCGGAGTCTTGTGCAAAGTGGCACGCACCTGCGCCTCGAAGTGTTCAAATATGAGGGCTGGCTCATCCCCGACTCGTATTTGCACCGATTTTTGATGACGCAAACCGGATTACGCCAACTAATTGGTGTGGACATGTTCCCCACTCGGCTCGTGGATTGTCCCAAGGCATTCCTGCCGTCACTCAGGCTTCTGGTGTGCGAGCGCCCTGAAATTGCTATCCGACTAACGCCCGGGCGCCCTATATCTGCGCGTCAGATTGACGCCATACGGGAAGAGAAAGATCTTCTAGCCATATCCATGGCGCTCGGAAAATGCCCAGGTCCTTTGGAGGATATCAGATTATATGTTTATGGCCACGGTGTATCTTTCGCTGAATGTCTTCAAGCACTCAAATCATGTCTCACTGGCACCAAGACGCTCAGAGTCTGGGGCGCGGAACCACAGGAGGATGACATAAATTTGTTGTGCGACCTGCATTCCCTAGAGACCATACACTTGGAGTTGGGCGCCCGTTGGGATCCCGAGCATCTTTCACTCTGGCCATCTCGAATGAGCCCCTCGATCAACACGATTGTTGTCTCGCGTACTCTACACACTATCATGTACCAGCGCTGCGGAGAATCAAAGTACTAATTTCGAATTGACAAAAGCTTGTTTAACGCTAATCTGGTTGATTCACCACAGCTCACGCATTTGGAAGCTTTCCAACATGCCCTGTTCCTTCGGTCGTGTTTCCTTTTGTGAGTCTCGCCTCAATTCCACTTGGCATATTGATATCCATCGTTTAGACTTTAGACGAGTACTGGCACAGAAGGCGCTGTCCGATCTGTCCTAATCACAGTGGCCTTTAGGCCAGTTTAAACGATTGGCGTTGTGGTTATGTGCACAGCGTCACTTGCGTCTGACGAGTCGCACAGTTTGCTGCAAACTTTGTGGCCAATTGTATGTGCAACAGTTCAGATATTATCTCTGTAGACAATTACGTGTAAAACTATCGTCTCGTCAGGAAATTATCTAACCACTGGGAAGGCCAAGTTCGTTTGTACTCCCCCTTAGGATCCATCAACGGGATCCGCGGGCCCACGATTTGACGTGGCAGCAGAGAGTAACTCCGTCACACCGGCGTCGTTTTGGGTGAGGGGGCAGGTAAAAATCAGCGCCAGAAAGACATGCTCATGGAAGGCATAGCTATCTCTAAGCTATTGCAACCCAGGTCCATCGTGATCTCTTTACTGACCACAAAGCAGCTCACGAAGGTCAATACAAAATGACTAGTTCGACTGGCCCTCGTGTATGTACGGTGAGAACGTCAGGTTCGCGAGATGTGTATCGTCGTTAACTGCAGGAGCATAAATAGTCACAGTCCAGCGATTAAGTCGGTATGAAGAGGGGAAGGTACCTCTGCAGACGGAGAGAAGGACGGGGCATCAAAGTTATTTGAATATTACTGCTACATGAGATTTCCGAAAACCCATATGTATGTACTTCACACGGCAAAGTCGCGGCTGACTAGGCCGGAAATGTCAACAACCGCTGGGAAACCTCCTTCGTCACAAAGAAGGAATCGCGTACTATCACAGCTTATTGGGAGGGTGAAATCTGCGAGGGATTCTTCGTTGAAGGCTGCGGATGATGGAGACGACACCTTAATTGAACGTGCCGTAGGGTCACAATAGCCGGCAGGAATAGTAAGGGTTTTATAGCCTCTAAACCAAACACCACCACGTGAGCCCACCACCAGAGCCGCCCCAGTGACGCTCGAAACTGTCCGTATGCGGGAGAAGCCAGGGGAGGGAAAACCCATCATAGGATAATCCAAGGTGAGCAAGGCATAAGATGGTGACCTAACCCCATCAAATGCCGAACGTCCGGGGACTGGCGTGACAATGACAGAACCTGGCAATTGCAAGGGAGGTGTTGCGAGTAAATTGTGGGCGTTGAGGAACCAAGCAGCAGGGTCGTCAACCGAATGTTGGGCGATCACTTGGAATGACGTGGATGACCAGACAAGTGCTACTTTCGTGTCAAATGCTCCCACATAATGGCCATCCGGCGAGAATCCCATTGAGCGTCTCAACGGGAATCTTTGCTTTTCGGGATGGCGATCGATCGTCCGGCTAGGAGGATGGAGAGGGTTGATGGTTGGGTCCTCGGCGGTAACACAAATGATGCTCATGGCTTCATACCATTCATTTCCCAACTGCTGGGCAGCACGTACAATCATGGAGCGGTTGTGGGATAATGACGCCGTGGCATCAGTGCCATTGCATCGAGATCCTACCTGCTGGTAGCACGAGGTGAGATTATCCAAGATATAAATGTCCCCCTCGGAATCTTCAGTGACAAGCTTGTGACCCTCGTCAATGAACAAAAGCCAAACTGACGGGTTTGGAGGCTTGTCTGCAAATCGTGCAATCCTATGACCAAGCTCGGCATCAACAACCTGTACAGCGCCATCACTAAAGCCCAGTGCGACGTGACAACCATCATCGGATAAAGCGGCACAAGCGATGGGCGCGACGGACGCTTCATCATGGGGAAGATCCTCGTTAACTAGTAGAGACATATCAACTGGAACACGGAGGACTCGGACGGCGGGATCTGAGAGTTTGTTGTAGTATGCGAGGACTGGTGAGGACGGAGGAAGAAATGGAAGCATCCGATATATTTCACGAGGGTCCCCTTTGAAGCTGGTGATAGGAATGACATCATCGAGAAGTCTTGGCAAATCAGCATTAATTCCCACAAAGTACTGCGCCTCCGACGTTCATTTACAATTATCCAATGAGATAGGGCACTGTAAATGCTCACCTTCCGTTGTTGCAACATCTCCTTAACGGAGACCTCCTTTGCCAGATGTTTCAATTGTCCGTGCAAATATCTGATGAGGTAATATGAGTGCTCACTTGAGTCTGGTGCCCCAACTCTAACCAGAAAAGCAGCTTCGTGGTGAGAAACAAACGGAGCTCTCCCCATAGTTCTTCCGACGCTGAGGACAAATCAAGGTGGGTTGGCAAATAGTTTGCCGCATATGCAACATGCTTGGGAATCTCCTTGACGCGGCTCCCGTCTCCAAGAGGAATTAAATTCGGAGTATTCGCCACGTTCTGCTTCAAATTATAGTTGAGAACTTTCAGAAGTGCAAGTGCAAGGAAGGCGCCTTTCTTGTCACTGAAGAAAAAGTCTCGATCGTTCTCGTCGCCGTGCGGTGGACCGGTGAGGAACTCTTTTGCGGTTGCATGATAGAAACGGACCGGACCATCACCAGAGGCGGGGACGTTGATGATGGAGCCAATTGGGTCCAGAGCAGCTCGGATGGTTTCTTCGGATATGGCTAGGATTCTTGAGATCGTTTCAACACCCAGAGGTTCTTGTGCCGTGATGACCGCTCCAACAACGTCACGATAAGTACGGAGCACATAAGGAGATATGGCTGATTCGGTGTTTGACATGGCTGATCTGGCAGGTTCACTTGAATTTGACGCGTAGTAAGCAACGACCCCATCCCTGTACGCTCGCCGAAGAATACGCAAGTAGTCATCCTTCAAACTTCTACTCATCATGCCATCCTCCTTCACAATGTGGAAAGCATCTCGCAACGTCAGGCCGTGGGAAATAAGGACGCTAACTTCTCTAACTCGAATCTCCGCCAGAACAGGTAATCCACGACAGGTTGTTACAAATACTCGCAGATCGTCCCCTGATGGCACCCAGTCTGAGCGACGTGGCTGACGGATTCCTCCTAGTCCGCGCTCCACCATCAACCGGATGGTATTATTTGTATCATCCTCGCTGATCTGATCCGTATACATGCGAGGAATGTCATGGAGAGGTTCCAAAACAGCGCGGATTTCGGGTTCGGGCCGTGCGCTCACGAGAATCATGAATTCGGGAGGCAGCATGTCCAACAGGAGCACCAGGTCCATCAGTTTAACAAGAGCATCACGGCTCCCACATTCATCGAGGCCGTCGAGAACGACCACTGGGCCACGCTCTGCTAACGAGAACGCTTGGGTGATTGAGCTCATGGGTTGAATTACAAGAGTCTCCATCCGCTTTTCGAGGGGAAGCATGAGGATGTTTCGAGATGATCGGTCAAGAAGACAATTGACCAGCAACATCTCATAGTCTTGGCTAAATGTCGCCAACTGGCTAGCGAGAGTGGAAGGGAAAAACTCGATGGAATCGGTATTGGCTCGGCCGCCAGTCTTGTCCCAGAAGAATGAAGCAGCGAGGCGTTTATCGTTGGCGAGACTATCAGCGATGCGCTTTGCTATTGCTGTCTTGCCTGTGCCAGGCGAGCCCTGCAACCAGACAACACGGCTAGTACGAGTGTTGAATGAACTCATAATCGAGTGGTGGATCCCAGTCCTGGTAGTTTCATAACACTGCTCCTTTGTTACACTCATGTATCCTGCGTTGGCCACAGGCAACTTCGAGAGTGCGTCTGAATATCCGATTGAGGGGCGGTATGGGCAAGTGGGAGGGAGCACGTACAGTCAATTCTCGTTCGAACGATTTCTTGTAGATGTGCAGTTGAGGCTGCAGCCTACATGGAATGTTATGAGACGCAAGCTGCACAAATGATCGACTGGATACGAACCGTGAAAATCTGGATGGCGTTGTTAATGCACGCCTCTGTAGCAAGGATTTCGTCGGCGATAGCCGAGACCGATACTACTTTCGACCCCGCTTTCACCTTCCGGAGAAGGTCGATGCGTTGATGTTGCGAAGTCAGCTCGCTGTAGGAACGAACGAATTAGAACATTTCCTCAGAAACGAAGTTTTAACATACCATCGAAGCACATTTATTATACCTTCTATTGCTGGCGGCATACCCCCGTCCACGCACTGGAGTGGTCGGAGTACGGAATATTTTAGTCGGCCAATTGATTTGCAAAGCCCTTGAAGCTTGTCGCTATTTCCGTCTGCGGTCCAAACGTCTGGATAGGTTGGTCCGGTGTCATGGGCTGATGCGAGATGACTGTAAGTTTGGATCAGTGAAAGAAGGGTATTTGGAATCTGGTCGAGGTTCGGGATTGGTGCAGCCTTGAGGCCAGCTGCCGCCACCTGGAGAGCCACTTTTGCAAAGGCGATCGCTCTACTCTTCTCGCTCGTTGAAGATGCGTCCTCCGATAGATCCGGCGGTTCCGCTGCACGCGCCACGCGAGCAACATCAATGCCGCCGCCTGGTGAAAGGTTACCACTAATTGCAAATGAGCCAGAGGCTTGTAAAACAAAAGGTCCTTTGTCAAGTGTTGGGGATAATTGGGTAGCCACCCTTTCTGCGCAACCAGATCTGATTAAGTACTGCTGTCATCGGAGAAAAGCGCGCAATGACTGACTGAGATGCCCGCGCAACGGAAGACAATCGTTAAAGTAGGTTTCAACCAGCTCACGCAAGCGTTTTGGAGGGCGGCCTTTGTTCAGATGAACGAACAGCTCCTGAAACCCCTGAATATGCGCGTTCACATCGGGGTGGATCATGCGCTTCCTGATATGACTGGGGATGATCGCCATGATATCATTGCGCAATATGAACCCAGCACGATCATGGCAAAGAGCATCCTCGGCTTCATCGCTATCGATGAACGTTTCTTCGGTCCAGTTGGTTCGAGAATCGTAAGGCGAAAGTGAGGGCTGACGTCTTTGCCGCGTGTCTCGAGGCATAGTGTCCGAAAAACTGCCCGTCTGGATGCAATTCGGCGTCCCCAAGTCACGTCAGTGATTGTGGGAGATGAAAGGGGAGGAGATAAGCAAATGATCGACAATATTGTAGGCCGCAGAGGGAGCTAGCGGAATGGTGGATCGAGGGGAACGGGAACGATCTGTCTGGATTGAATTCTTTGGACCCCCTCATACACGAGGGGGGATAGAGATCTGAGCGCTGGTGCCAGAACGTTTGCACCCCGGCGCAAACAGCCTGCAACAGGGCTTGCAATCAAAAAAATCGCTCAAAAATTCTCGTAAATCTGAAAACTAGCGTACATGGAAGGATTACTGCGGCAGCGTTAGGAGGTGAATAGGGTTGGTAATTTAACAAGTTTGAGCAAGGGCTTGTTCATACACACCAACGGATGAGAACAACTTGAAACAGCTTGCACATGAATCGTCCACCACTGGCTCTCTCTCCCTCCATTGACCACATCTCGCTGAGTCGTTGGTGCTTCGGCGCTCTCGTGACCTGCTGCCGTCATGGGCGCATTCTAGTCGACGTGTTTATTGCATGTATCTCTCACCATAACTTCAGGTACGCACGTACCTTCGCAGCTTCGCTGCCCTCACCTAGGAGCTTTCACTGAATCCCCAGGGCCGAGAAAGCACATTGATCGACGTGCATAGAATTTCGAGGCGGCGTATATCGGAGAGGACAGCAAACGACCAGCTGAAGACGTCAGGAGGCTGGGAAGACGCGTTTGTTGTTGTTAACAGACACGAGAAATTAACACCCCAATAGATGAGGTATACAAGCATGTCTTGAGCCAACAGTGCGTATTTCAGGGTGCCCGCCACAGATGCACTCCAGGTGGATGTTGTGGAGACCATCATTCCCCATCATGGCCAGGTCAACGCCTCAACAACTTCAATGAAGTTCATTGTGAGTCAGAAGACTTTAAGAATGAAACTCCTCAGGGGGGTTTTCGAGTCTTACGAGCTGGCACTCAATTCATGGTGTTAGGGACAGCCAGACCCTTGGACCGTCATTAAGTGGTGAACTGTCCAACGACGGTTATCGCAGACTCGGAGCCGCCCCACTCCATGTATCATCAAGTTGATCAACTCGTCAACACCCATCGAAGGCGCGGATACACCATCAACACATGATGGTCCAATTATGGGGATTTCTGCCGTCTCAAGCCCAGTGAGCAGTGGCGATTCTGGCGAATCCCATCTGGCCACCCAATTTCACTGCGGGAATCCACCTTGCTTCTCCGCCTGCACTCTTTCAAGCATACTATCGACGCGGCGGCGCCAAGCATAGTGACTTGAGCTCATGACTGTGTGGTGACATCATGATCTCGTTGCGCAACCAACGAGCTGGCCTTTTTTAAGAATTTGGTGTATCTCGACGGTTCGTCGAATCTGCAATTTTTCAATCTTGCCAGGCGCACCTTTGTGTCCCTGGCGACGAAAGGCTCTACGTTCCCAAATTGCAAATTCTCTATGGATAAACGTCTCCAATTGATCTCCTCCCTCCTCCGCTTTCCAGCACTGCATGGTGTTCCCACTATTTCCAGTTCTCGCACTCGTCTGACGTATTCGTGCCGCCCCAATAGACTTGTACCCGGGGGTGTCATATTGAGTGGAACGCTTGTTGGACTCTTCAACCTGTAACGATATCGCCTAGAGGACCCTGTGAATGGCTGTCTAACAACAATATTTACATGCACCTATCTCTCGTACTGCTCTGACCTACCGGATCCAACGTGCACGGAGCGGAGAAGGCGTGCAATCCGCATCTGCTCCATGGTCATCTCAATTCTGATCCCTGAGCTGACCGTGGCGAAAGCAGCTTCGCAATTGAGAGTTCAGGAATACAAATATCCATTTCAAGGTAGGTGACGGACTGGCAAGATGTTAAGTTTTTCTGACCGACGATTTGTTCAACAAAAGGCGCTGGACTCGGACCCACTCGCATTTTTTGATTATGGGCGGATTCTTCGATCTCCGGGACGGTGCCACGTTAAAGCGGTTAAAGCGGCAGCGCATGCCGGAACTGAGCCCTGATTCCCACCCTGAGACACTTAAGATGGAACCATTGAAGCCACGGAAATCCACCAATACCGGCACCAGAGACTGACACGCTTGTACCACGCATATCGATAACGGAGGAAGAGATTGAGAACAAGAGCAAGGCCGATGCCTTTGCGAAGGATTTTGCAATGCTCCAAATATCCTGGTTCGTTGTCCAATATATCGCGCGATGGGCCAATGGTGACCCTAGGACACAACTCGAAGTGGTGACACTCATTCTGATTTATATTCTATGGTGGGATAAACCCTTCGATGTTCAAAAACCTCTTAGTGTCAGCAGCCGCGCCTCTCCATTATTTATAGCAAAAAAGGGTCACGGGAAGGATCCATACTGGGCGACGTGTTAAAATCGTTCATAGAGAGCGTGGGCGAATTAGATGATTCACAGGCTTGGGTGACCGGATCGTTATTCCTTGTCGGTGTTCTCTTCGGTGGGGTCCACTGCTTCGCGTGGCACTTCCATTTCCCAACTCGGGCGGAGGGG
>Ga0307508_10006263_pt1 | contig 11207 bp, 10 predicted proteins | sample 9_EM_MG_FD_203089 | JGI IMG/M metagenome (GOLD analysis project Ga0307508, IMG submission 203089) | Populus trichocarpa ectomycorrhiza microbial communities from riparian zone in the Pacific Northwest, United States - 9_EM | ecosystem: Host-associated > Plants > Roots > Unclassified | place...
GGCGCGTGCAGCCGGGCGATGCGGTGGCGGAGGACCAGATCCTCGCCGACGTGATGACCGACAAGGCGACCGTCGAGATCCCGTCGCCGGTGGCCGGCACGGTGCTCGCGCTCGGCGGCGCGGAAGGGGAGGTGCTGGCGGTGGGCGCCGAGCTGATCCGCATCGAGATCGGCGGCGCGGTGGCAAGTGAGGCGGCCGGCGCGGCCGCGCCTGTGCCTGTGCTCGCGCCCAAGCCAGCGCCGGCCGCACCGGTCCGAACGCCCGCGCCGCGCGCTGCCGCATCGATCCCGTCCCCAGCCCCAGCCACCAGCGATCGGCCGATCGCGTCGCCGGCCTTGCGCCGGCGTGCGTGGGAGCTCGGCATCGACCTGCACGCCGTCGCGGGCAGCGGCCCGGGCGGCCGCATCATGCAGGTCGATCTCGATGCGCACGCCGCGCGCACGACACCCGCCGTTGCTGCGGCGGCTGACGCCGTGCCGGCGACATCGCCCATGCGTGCGGATCAGCAGCTGCGCATCACCGGGCTGCGCCGCAAGATCGCGCAGAAGATGCAGGAGTCCAAGCGCCGCATCCCGCATTTCACGTATGTCGAGGAGGTCGACGTCACCGAGCTCGAGGCACTGCGCGCGCGCCTGAACGAGAAGCACGGCGCCGAGCGCGGGCGCCTGACGCTGTTGCCGCTGCTGGTGCGCGCGATCGTGCTCGCGGTGCGCGAGTTCCCGCAGCTCAACGCGCGCTTCGACGACGAAGCCGGCGTCGTCACCCGGGTGGCCGCGGTGCACCTGGGTATCGCGACGCAGACCGATGCAGGCCTGATGGTGCCGGTGCTGCGCGACGCCGACACGCGTGACCTGTGGGCCAACGCCGCCGAGATCGCGCGCCTGGCCGAGGCCGCGCGCGCCGGCAAGGCGCTGCGCGACGAGCTGACCGGCTCGAGCATCACGCTGACCAGCCTGGGCGCGCTCGGCGGCATCGTCTCGACGCCGGTGATCAACCACCCGGAGGTCGCGATCGTCGGCGTCAACCGCATCGTCACGCGCCCGGTGATCCGCGATGGTGCGATCGTCGCGCGCCAGATGATGAACCTGTCGTCGTCCTTCGATCACCGCGTCGTCGACGGCCTGCACGCAGCGCAGTTCGTGCAGGTGCTGCGCGGAGCGCTCGAGTGTCCGGCGCTGCTGTTCGTGGACTGAACACTTGGTCGATATCGGCGGCCGCTGTTGGCCGAGACGTCGACGGGAAACGCCGGCGGTTGGGCATTGTCAATTTTGATGGCCGGTTCGAGGCTGTGAGTTCGGTGGACCGGCTGGCGAGTCGCGATCTAAAGCGGTTGTGCAGGTCGTCTAGCGTGACTGCCGCCAAGGAGCTAGAAGCGAGCCATCGCCCTCAAACCGTCCCGTACGTTGGACCGGCTGGACCAGCGACGTATAGAAGAAATAATGTGCCATGAGCATCTACGTGGAAAAGGGACATGAGCAACGACATTTTCGACGCGCTGCTTCGAGAGAAGATCAGCACTTTCAGGTCTGCATTCTCGACGCTTGCAACTGAGGTGTTCTTCGACCCCGCGGCTGGTCGCCTTCGCCACTCAGGCGAGTACGGGATGTACCGCGAGAACATCGTCAAGGATTTCTTGAAGTTCTTGATCCCGAGATCGCTTGACCTTTCTACAGGATTCCTCATCACATCGATGAACGACGTGAGCACGCAGTGCGATGTAGTTGTGTTCGATCCGCGGATGACTCCACTGTTTCAGGAGGGCGATCGACACCGCTTCTCTCCAGTCGAGACCGTGTTCTGCGTTGCAGAGGTCAAGTCGACCGTGTCGCGCGCTGAGTTTGCCAAAGCCTTGAATAAGCTCGCGAGGGCAAAGGCCCTTAGCGAAAGGATCTCGCATCCTCGAGTGCTCGCCAAGCTGAGCCTCACTGGCTTCGACCCACTGCATGACCCGCACGATCTGATCCCTACGGTGTTGATTTGCCAGAAGCTCGACTTCAACCTGGAAGGACTTGCTCTGTTCATTGACGAGCTGTATGAGTCCGACGTCGAGCAGCGCCACAAGCACAACATGATCCTCAGCCTCGAAGATGGCATGTTGACGTACATCGATCAGTTCGGCAGGGATTCGCCGTACCCCGAAGTAGCAAGCGCACGTCAGTTGGTTCGTTTTCAATGGCCAGACACGAATCCGATCAATCACTTCAAGTCATTCGCTGCGTCAGTATTCATGCTGACAGTAAATAAGACGCTGCTATACCCGGAACTGTCGTTCTACATGGGCACCGTGGAAGGCGGAAAGAAGCAAGACCAGGTCTGGCTGACCAAGCCATGAGATACGACAAGCGGGAAAGCCGGGTTGCGGCAGTACCGGACGCTATGGCGGCTTTACTTTGAAACTGGTCATCGGTATCGCGATTCCCTAATCGCTCGAATGACTGGAAGTGGCCGGGCCTTGCCGGTCACCAGCGGTGGCAATCCGGCAGCCTGATCCAGGCGCTGGCGCGAACAGCCGACCCCCCGGTCGCGAAGGCCTGAACGCGCGCCCCCGAACTGAGCGACCCTGAACCGGCCGCCGGTGGCCCGCAAGGCCCGGCCATTGACAGTCGGTCGTTGCGTTTCGACTATGCAACGTACCTAACTGCGCTCGCCCGCGATGTAGTGCTCGAGCTGCTCGATGATGAACTGCTGCTCCGAGATGATGTCCTTCACCAGGTCGCCGATCGAGACCAGGCCGACGAGCCGGTCCTGATCGAGCACCGGCAGATGGCGCAGGCGCTTGTCGGTCATCAGCGCCATGCAGTCCTCGTTGGTGTGGCTGGTGTGCACGACGCGCACCTTGGCCTGCATGATGTCGCTCACCGGCGTGTCGCGCGGCGAGCGGCCGCTGACGATCATCTTGCGCGCGAGGTCGCGCTCGCTGACGATGCCGGCGATGCGATCGCTGTCGAGCACCAGCAGCGCGCCGACGTTGTGGCGCTCCATCAGCGCCGCGGCCTCGAACACGCTCGCCGTCGGCGCGAGCGCATGGATCGTGTGGTTCGGCTTGGCGGCAAGCAGCTGTGCGACGCTTTTCATGGCGGGCCTCCGGGGTTGCGGGTCACCGCCTGCAGCAGTGGCCCGACGATGTCGAGGGGCAGAGGGAACACGATGGTCGAGTTCTTGTCGGCGGCGATCACGGTCAGGGTCTCGAGGTAGCGCAACTGCAGCGCCTGCGGCTCGCGCGCCAGGATCTGCGCGGCCTCGGCGAGCTTGTGCGAGGCCTGCAGTTCGCCCTCGGCGTGGATCACCTTGGCGCGCCGTTCGCGCTCGGCCTCGGCCTGGCGCGCGATCGCGCGGATCATCGTGTCGTTCAGGTCGACGTGCTTGATCTCGACGTTCGTGACCTTGATGCCCCAGCTCGCGGTCTGGGCCTCGAGGATCTTCTGGATGTCCAGGTTCAGGCGCTCGCGCTCCGACAGCATGTCGTCCAGATCGTGCTTGCCGAGCACAGCGCGCAGCGTGGTCTGGGCGAGCTGGCTGGTCGCATCGAGGTAGCGCTCGACCTGGATGATCGCCTTCTCCGGGTCGACGACGCGGAAGTAGAGCACCGCGTTGACCTTGACCGAGACGTTGTCGCGCGAGATCACGTCCTGGCTCGGGATGTCCATCACGACGACGCGCAGCCCGACCCGCACCATCTGCTGGATGCCGGGGATCAGGATCACGAGGCCTGGGCCCTTGACCTTCCAGAAGCGGCCGAGCTGGAACACGACCGCGCGCTCGTACTCGCGCAGCACGCGCAGCGCGCTCGCCACGAGGACCAGCAGCAGGACCAGAAGCGCGCTGAGGCCGATGCCGATGTCGCCGATCATGATGACGCCGCTCCTTGTCGCCGGACGCGCCGCTCCGCGCCGATCACCGTGCCGGGTTCGGGGCCGACCTCCAGCAGCGCGCCGTGCGCGCCGGTGACCTGCACCCGGTCGCCGGCCCGCAGCGCGCCGCTGCCATGCACCTTCCAGTGCTCGCCCTGGACCACGGCCCAGCCCTCGCCGGCCGAGAACTCGACCAGCTCGCCGGCCGCGCCGAGCAGCGTGGCGGCGCCGTTGACCAGCGGGCGCCGGCGCGCCTTCGCCGCCATGCCCGCGACGGCGATGATGAAGGCGGCCGAACCCGCCGTCAGCACCGCGATCAGCGCCGGCGACACGCCGAAGCCGGGCAGGTCGCTGTCGATCAGCAGCACGGCGCCCGACGCGAACGCGACGATGCCGCCCAGGCCGAGCGTGCCGTAGCTCGGCACGAAGGCCTCGGCGATGAAGAAGCCGACGCCGAGCAGGATCAGCGCCAGCCCCGCGTAGTTGATCGGCAGCATCTGCAGCGCGAACATCGCGAGCACGAGGCTGATGGCGCCGACCACGCCGGGCAAGACGAAGCCGGGGTTCGAGAACTCGAACAGCAGGCCGTAGATGCCGATCATCATCAGGATCAGCGCCAGGCTCGGGTCGGCGATCACCGCGAGCAGGCGGCTGCGCCAGTCGGCCTCGATCGTGATCAGCGCGGCGCCCTGCGTCGCCAGCCGCACGCTGCGATCGGCCAGGCGAACCTCGCGGCCGTCGAGCTGGCGCAGCAGATCGGGCACGTCCTGCGCGATCAGATCGATCACGCCGAGTTTCAAGGCGTCGGGCGCGGCAAGGCTGACCGATTCACGCACCGCGCGCTCGGCCCAGTCGGCATTGCGCGCGCGCAGCTGCGCCAGGCTGCGCAGATAGGCGGTGGCGTCGGCGGTGCGCTTCGCGCTCAGGGTGTCGTCGGCACCGCGCGCGCCGCCGGATGCCGCGCCGCTGGCGAGCGGGCTGTCGCTCGGCGCCGGCAGGCCCGGCATGCCGATCGCGACCGGCGTGGCCGCGCCTAGGTTGGAGGCCGGGGCCATCGCCGCGATGTGGCTCGCGTACAGCAGGTAGGTGCCGGCGCTTGCCGCGCGCGCGCCGTTCGGGGCCACGAACACCGCGACCGGCACCTTTGATCCCAGCATGTCCTTGATGATGCTGCGCATCGCCACATCCAGCCCGCCCGGGGTGTCGATCTGCAGCACCGCCAGCTGGGCCTGCGCTTTGGCGGCCTGCGCCAGCGCTCGGTGCAGGTGATCGGCGGTGGCCGCGCCGATCGCGCCGTCGATGCTCATCACGGCCACCGGCGGCAGCGCGGCAGCAAGCGTCGTCGCGGCCGGCGGCACGGGGGGTGCGCTGGCCGCCCAGCCCAGGCCAAGCAGGAGGGCCAGTCCGCACCGGATCGCGTTCGCGGGCCTCATGCAATCACTATAGGCCGCAGCGTGCGCGAACGCACGCGACCGCGGGCGATCACGGCGTCGGCGTCGGTGTCATTCGTGGACCTTGCCGCGCCCCGCCTTGATCGCGGCGCGCAGGCCCTTGCCCTCGAGCCGGCGCTGCTTCGAGCCGTAGGTCGGCTTGGTCGCGCGGCGCGGCTTCGGCGGCAGCGCGACGCTGTTGACCAGCTCGCTCAGGCGCTGCATCGCGTCGGCGCGGTTCATGTCCTGGCTGCGCGTGGCCTGGGCCTTGATCACGACGACGCCTTCGGCGGTGATGCGCTGGTCGCGCAGCGCGAGCAGGCGCTCCTTCACCGGTGCGGGCAGCGACGAGGCGTGGATGTCGAAGCGCAGGTGCACCGCGCTCGAGACCTTGTTGACGTTCTGCCCGCCGGCGCCCTGCGCGCGGATCGCGCTGAACTCGACCTCGCCATCCTGGATCACGAGAGGGAGGATGACGAGGGCCATCGCGGGTCACACCGCGCGCGTCGGCACCCGTTGCGCGAGCGCGCACATCAGCTCGTAGCCTATCGTGCCGGCGGCGTGCGCGACCTCGTCGATGGTCAGTACCGCCGTGCCGCCCGGGCTCGCGCCCCACAGCGTCGCGACGCTGCCGACACCGGCATCGGGAACGGGCGAGAGATCGACCGTGATCATGTCCATCGAGACGCGGCCGACGATGCGCGTGCGCGTCTCGCCCACCAGCACCGGCGTGCCGTTCGGCACGACGCGCGGGTAGCCGTCGGCGTAGCCGCAGGCGATCACGCCGAGTAGCATGTCGCGCTCGGCCGTGAAGCTGCTGCCGTAGCCGACACGCTCTCCGGCCTGCAGCGATTGGGTGGCGATGACCTGCGCCCGCAGGCTCATCGTCGGCTGCAGGCCCCAGTCCGCGCTGCTGCGCTGCGGGTGGTCGGGCGACGAACCGTAGACCATGATGCCGGGGCGCACCCAGTCGCCGCGCACCTGGGGGTCGTTCGGTGCATAGCGCAGCGTCGCTGCGCTGTTCGAGACGCTGCGCTCGCCGGGCAGGTCGCGGGTCGCGGCCTCGAAGGTCGCGAGCTGCGTGTTGATCGCGTGCGGCTCGGCGGCGTCGGCGTCCGACAGGTGCGTCATCAGCGCGATGCTGTCGACCTGCGTCAGCCCGCTCAGGCGCCGCCAGGCGTGCGCGTACGCGGCCGGCCGAAAACCGAGCCGGTTCATGCCGCTGTTCATCTTCAGGAACACCTGGTGCGGCGCATGCGTCTTGTGCGCCGCGAGCATGTCGATCTGCGCTTCGCAGTGCACCGTGTGCCAGAGGTTCAGGCGCGAGCAGAGCTCCAGGTCGCGCGGCTCGAAGCAGCCCTCGAGCAGCAGGATCGGGCCGCGCCAGCCGAGCGCGCGCACCCGTTCGGCCTCGTTCAGGTCGAGCAGCGCGAAGCCGTCGGCGCCGCTCAGGCCGGCGTACGCGCGTTCGATGCCGTGGCCATAGGCGTTGGCCTTGACGACGGCCCAGACCTTCGCGTCGGGCGCCGCGGCGCGTGCGCGTCGGAGGTTGTGGGCGAGCGCGTCGGTGTGGATGAGGGCTTCGATGGGGCGCGGCATCGCCCGATTCTGCCAGCCGCGAGGCGTCACAACCCGCGTGCTATAACGCCGCCGCAAGGAGACACATGCGGAAACATTTTCGCCCCGAGCGCACGTTGGCGAGCGCATGAGGAGGGGTTTCTACACGATCATGTCGGCGCAGTTCGTCAGCTCGCTGGCGGATTCTGCGCTGTTCGTCGCGGCGTACGAGATGCTGAAGATCGGCAATGCGCCGAGCTCGCACCGCGCCGCGCTGGTGCCGATGCTGGCGCTGTTCTATGTGCTGCTGGCGCCGTTCCTCGGCGCGTTCGCCGACGCGTGGCCGAAGGGCCGCGTGATGTTCATGGCCAACGCGATCAAGCTCGCCGGTTGCCTGCTGATGCTCGCCGGCCTGCACCCGCTGCTGGCCTATGCGGTCGTCGGCCTCGGTGCCGCGGCGTACTCGCCCGCCAAGTACGGCATCCTGACCGAGCTGCTGCCGAACTCGCAGCTCGTCAAGGCGAACGGCTGGATCGAGGGGCTCACGGTGCTCTCGATCATTCTCGGCACGGTGCTCGGCGGCATGCTGGTCGGGCCGGTGATCTCGCGCCACCTGCTCTCGTTCGACCTGCCGATGCTGGCCAGCGGCATCGCGACCGCGCCCGAGGCGGCGGTGGCGTGCATCGCCAGCCTGTACGTCGTCGCGGCGCTGTTCAACCTGCGCATCCCGCGCACCGACGCGCCGCTACTGCCGATGCAGGGCCCGATGTTCCTGACGCGCGACTTCATGGACTGCAATGCGCGCCTGTGGAGCGACAAGCTCGGCCAGATTTCGCTCGCGACCACGACGCTGTTCTGGGGCGTGTCCGGCAACATGCGCACGATCGTGATGGTCTGGGCCGCGGCGGCGCTCGGCTACTCGACCTCGCAGGCCTCGACCCTGGTCGGCATCGTCGCGATCGGCACGACCGCCGGGGTGCTCGTCGCGTCGCTGCGCGCGCGCCTCGATCGGGCGACGCAGGTGATCCCGCTCGGCATCGCGATGGGCGTGCTGATGATCGGCCTGAACGGGATGGTCAAGGTCTGGATGGCCGCGCCGTTCCTGATGCTGCTCGGTGCGGTCGGCGGCTACCTCGTCGTGCCGATGAACGCGCTGCTGCAGCACCGCGGCGCCAACCTGATGGGCGCGGGCCGCTCGATCGCGGTGCAGAACTTCAACGAGCAGGCCTGCATCCTCGGCCTCGGCGCGATCAACAGCGTGCTGGCGATGCTGCACCTGTCGGTGTTCATCACGATCACGATCCTCGGGCTGATCGTGGCGCTGGCGATGTGGGCGATCCGGCGTCAGCATGCGCGCAATTGCGCACGGCATCCCGAGGAAATCGCTCGGTTGCTCGCGATTGCACGCAGCGACAATCACCGAATCGAGCGCCCCGCGCCAACCGCCACAATCGCGCCCATGCATTTGTTTTCCCCACGAGACCCCGAGCGCGAATGAAAAAGGGTTTCTACACGATCATGTCGGCGCAGTTTTTCAGCTCGCTGGCCGACAACGCGCTGCTCGTGGCCGCGATCGAGATGCTGAAGACGACGAACGCGCCGTCCTGGCACATCCCGGCGCTGGGCCCGATGTTCGCGCTCTTCTATGTGATCCTCGCGCCCTTTCTCGGCGCGTTCGCCGACGCGGTGCCCAAGGGCCAGGTGATGTTCTACGCCAACGGCATCAAGGTCGTCGGCTGCCTGCTGATGCTGTTCGGCGGCCATCCGCTGGTGGCCTACGCGATCGTCGGGCTCGGCGCCGCGGCGTACTCGCCCGCCAAGTACGGCATCCTGACCGAGCTGCTGCCGAACTCGCAGCTCGTCAAGGCGAACGGCTGGATCGAGGGGCTGACGATCATGTCCATCATCTTCGGCATCGCGGTCGGCGGGCAGCTGATCGGGCCAGTGGTGTCGCGCCAGCTGCTCTCGATCGACCTGCCGCTGGTCGACACTGGGATCAGCACTGCGCCCGAATCGGCGATCTCGGTGATCGTGTTCCTGTATGCGCTCGCCGCCATGTTCAACCTGCGCATCCCGCGCACCGAGGCGCCGCTGCAGCCGCTGGCGCATGGCGTGGTGGGCCTGATGCGCGACTTCTCCAGCTGCAACGCGCGGCTCTGGACCGACAAGCTCGGGCAGATCTCGCTCGCGACCACGACGCTGTTCTGGGGCGTCTCGGGCAACCTGCGCATCATCGTGTTCGCATGGGCGACGGCGGCGCTGGGCTACACGACGACGCAGGCCACCTCGCTGGTCGCGGTGGTCGTGATCGGGACGGCGGCGGGCGCGATCATCGCGTCGCTGCGCATGCGGCTCGACCAGGCCACCAGCGTGATCCCGCTCGGCATCGCGCTCGGCCTGCTGGTGATCGGGCTGAACGTGATCACCAATGTCTGGGCGGCGGCGCCGTTCCTGATCGTGCTCGGCGCAATCGGCGGCTACATGGTGGTGCCGATGAACGCGCTGCTGCAGCACCGCGGTGCCAACCTGATGGGCGCGGGCCGCTCGATCGCGGTGCAGAACTTCAACGAGCAGGCCTGCATCCTCGGCCTCGGCGCGTTTTACACCGGCATGACGAAGTTCGGGCTGTCGGCCTTCACCGCGATCGCGCTGTTCGGGCTGGTGGTGGCCGGCACGATGTGGCTGATCTACCGCTGGCACAAGTCGAACGGCGTCAAATACAAGGAAGAGCTGGACCACCTGCTCGCGATCGCGCGCAGCGACAAACACTGACGAGGACTTGTTGGCCGTGGCTCAGTGGAACAGCGGATCGATCGCGCGCAAGGCCACGAAGAACTCGGCCTCGGCCAGCGGCTTGGTCAGGTAGGCATCACAGCCGGCGAGCGAGCCGCGCACCCGGTCCGACGAGCCGTCCCGGCCGGTCGTGACGACCACCGCGGGAACGATGCCGCGCGGGTGGTCGGGCTTTTGCTTGATGGCCTGGCACAGGGTCAGGCCGTCGATGCCGTTTTCGGGCGTGAGCGTGAGCTCGAGAAACACGATCGCGAACACCTGTTGCTCGACCATCGCGAGCGCGAGCTCGCCGTGGTCGGCGCCGTGCGCGTCGTAACCGAGGTTGCGCAGGCGCTGCATCAGGAAGGCGCGCGCGACCGGCGTGCTGTCGACGACCAGCACCGCGCGGCCGCCACCGCGAGACGCCGCGATCGACACATCAGGCGCACGGGTTGACGAGGCGGTCGGAAGAGCGGTGGGCATGGGGTGGGCGATGAGGTCTTCGGTGTTGGGTCGCCCCATGTTCCGCGCCCGCACCGACAGCGTCAAGGCCGCTGCCGCGGTGCCGCGGCGCGCGGCGGTACGATTGCACACCCCATCGTCAATGCGAGACCCATCATGGCCGACACCACCGCCAGCATCTACGACTTCGAGGCCCTGTCCATCGAGGGCCAGCCGGCGCAGCTGTCCACACAGCGCGGCAAGGTGATGCTGATCGTGAACACCGCGAGCGCCTGCGGCTTCACGCCGCAGTTCGCCGGTCTCGAGAAGCTGTGGGAAACCTACCGCGACAAGGGGCTGGTCGTGCTGGGCTTTCCGAGCAACGAGTTCGGCGGGCAGGATCCCGGCAGCGACAACGAGATCGCCTCGTTCTGCCAGCTCAACTACGGCGTGAGCTTCCCGATGATGAGCAAGGTCCAGGTCAACGGCGCCGAGGCCCACCCGCTGTGGAAGTGGCTGACCAAGGAGGCGCCGGGCATTCTGGGCAGCAAGTCGGTCAAGTGGAACTTCACGAAATTCCTGATCGGCCGCGACGGCAAGGTGATCAAGCGCTACGCCCCGACCGACAAGCCCGAAGCGATCAGCGGCGACATCGAGGCCGCACTTGCCGCCAAAGACACGATTCACTGAAAGAGCCCCCAATGTTCGAGCACATCCCCCCGTTCGCCGGCGACCCGATCCTGAGCCTCAATGAGGACTTCCAGAAGGACCCGCGGCCGAACAAGATCAACCTGTCGATCGGCATCTACTTCGACGACGCCGGCCGCATCCCGGTGATGGATTCGGTCAAGCAGGCCGAGACCATGGTCGTGGCAAAGGGCGGCCCGAAGCCCTATTTGCCGATCGAAGGTGCGGCGAATTTTCGCGGCGCGGTGCAGCAGCTGCTGTTCGGCGCTGGCCACGAGGCCGTGACCTCGGGCCGGATCGCGACGATCCAGTCGGTCGGATCGAGCGGCGGCCTGAAGGTGGGCGCCGACTTTCTCGCGAGCTACTTCAAGGGCAGCCAGGTGTGGGTCAGCGACCCGACCTGGGACAACCACCGCTCGATGTTCGAAGGCGCGGGCCTGACGGTCAACACCTACCCGTACTACGACCC